>JGI24158J21664_10004316_pt1 | contig 18269 bp, 6 predicted proteins | sample Ectturendosymbi3_FD_21664 | JGI IMG/M metagenome (IMG submission 21664)
GCTCCTTCCCACATATATGCACCACCACGAGTTGAAACTGGACAGTAACAAAGCTAATTTAACTGCTGAGGGGCATCGACTCGACAACCTTTCGGTTCCTTTAATGCCCTGGCGTCCTTGCACTGAATTGTGTTTTTTCTAGCTGAACATTAATTATCGCCAAATAAAATCAACTCAACTCAACTCATATTTGGGTTGAGACTGCTTTAAGATAAAAAAATCAGAACACTGCCTATCTGCCTCAAACTGCCTTCAGAAACTGCTTAATGTGCCAGTGTTGCCACTCTGTTGTTGCGGAAAAGTGCTAGATTTCATGATAAAAAAAACACTACATTCACCAACAAAACACTAGATTACCAAAGCAACTTGCACACAGTGAAAATAGCCAGAAAATGCGTTGCAATGCCAACCATAGGCATTCTGCAATTCATTGTAAACCAGAGACAAAGAAAATGGGAGATAGCAGCAACTCTTGTGTGTGTTTGCAGAGGTCACTGAAACTTTTAACAGATGACCAAGTGACTTCGCAGCGGTTTAACTCAAAACATATTTGCATTGTATTGTGTAATTTAAGATTTAATTAGGTAGAATTTTTAGCAAATCACAATTGCACGAAATCACAAGGTCTCAATTACAGTTACAATTACGCAAAATTGTGCAATTAACGACATTCAGCCCGCTCAATGAAATACACCAGATAGCTGTAAAAAACACTAGAACACTAGATGAAATAAAAAAAACACTAGATCTGGTCGAAAAACACTAGGAGTGGCAACACTCCATTGTACACAAGGTGGTGGGCCACGTGGAAATTTCCATATCGCAATAAATTATAACACATGATGAAAGAGAGCGTATTATGACGTTTGTCGCCAAGAACTACTGTATCAATGTTTTCGATGAAAAGGTTCATCTTGCAAAATGTGCTCAATTTCGATAATACCAGGGCGTGGCCCACCAAAAATTACTCTGTGGCCCACAGGTTGAGAAGCCCTGCTCTAAAGCAATATAGATACAGCTTACGCGTTTTTGGTTGTACAGATGTAGTGCCATCATTTAAAATTCTAACCATACTTTTGTCGCAGCTTATGATTCTTTCACTGCTGTTATGGCTAAAGCTTGTATACCAGACGTCAACAGGTGAGCATAATCAACTGAGCTGAAAGTGCATTAGATTAACTTCGTTCAACATCCATGTCGTTTTCATTCAAATTATTACAGAATAAAATGATTTAAAAAGGTTGACTTGCGCAGATGTGAAGTAGCAAAAGGGCATGTGCCTGTGACGTTTTTGTGTCGGAAATTTCGGAATTATTTGTTTTGACCATGTGTGAAGTGCCTACACTTAAAACCACGATTTGGAACCACAACACAAGTAGGCAACGGGTTACGTAGAAAAAGGGTCGAATGACTATATTTTCAGTGAAATTGCAACATAGTCCATAGTGCAGCCACCGTAAAGTCATTACTTTCAACGTTCATGCGACTGAGATAAATTTCGTGAAAACAGATGGAAAGCTTCTGCGTTTGGGCACGAACTGCACCTTTAAATAAGAAAAAAATCGAGAATTTCTTGTTTTACATCGATGCCTTCTTGTTTCATTTATCAAGCTAATTGACATTTGAAAGAATGTGACTCCTCATCTAATGACTGAATGACTGTAACGCAAAGTTGATCATTTTTTGTTGTGTAAAATTCAGTAGACCTTGGAAGAGAAACATTTGCACTGCTTAAGGTTCCTCCCACGAAAACTACGCCAACAGCGATATTGCAGGAGTTGATGATTTTTAACTATTAAAGTGAGTGAAAGTTCCAGCAAGCCAACAACGTCCTTTTCTTTCTGAGGATGCCACTAAGTTATCAAGAGAATGTGTGATCAACTAATCTTTAATAAAGTTAAGATTCTAAGAACCTTCAGAATCTTTTGAAAACTAAATAAAGCCTTTAATTGTGTTGCACAATTCCCCCTTACCAGGTGGTGACAAGTCTAAATATCTAAACGGAATAAAATACTAAAACCTACATTATCGGTTGTGAGCTGTTTGCAGTTTATCACGTGTTGGATTAATCTTTTAAGGACGGTGAAAGCCCAAAACCTATACGAAAGTGTATTTTAGGAAATGCATCATCTCCTGAGCTAGGTCTTCGATCTACGCGTCAAACTTGGTTTCGCCAAAATGTCCAATATTATTTGACAAAGTTCGGTTCCTAAATGTTTGAATGTGGCGGTGACATACACCTACATTTGATATGCCTTGAACCTCACATTTTGGCTATGAAGCGTTTCAGTTTCTAAGTCATTTTTTGTTACACAATTGCGCCAGAGATACTGTTTACGAACAACAGTACTTACTCTCGATCAATGGTTCCCAACCGGGGTTCGCTTTTGAGGTATTTACGGCCATAACTCGCCGACCGATTGCGCCAGAGTTTCAATGAAGACACCAAAAGATGCGGATTTTTGTGTGCGTTCTGGCAAACAAAGAAACAGGTAGTATTCCATTTGAAATTGTGCCATACGTCACTTAAACATATTGGTGACGTCACCATGCCAGGCAAAATTTCAAATACGATGCTATCTGTTTTTTGGTCATCAGAATATTCGCATCAAATCCACATCTTGTGATGTTTACACTGACTCTCTAGCGCAGGGGTCACCAACCTATTCAAAACTGAGAGCTACTTCTTGCGCACTTATTAATGCGAAGGACTACCAGGCAGCTGCACACTTCTGAAACAAAAAATTTACTCAATTCATCTTTGATTATGCTCTTATTACTTGCTGATATTCATCTTTGTGAAGACATTGATTGTTACTGCTATTTTTATAACAGGTCCGAGGGCGACCCACGTGTTCCCTGCGGGCGACCTGATGCCCGCAAACACCATGTTGGTGACCCTTGCTCTAGCGCAATCGCTCGGCGACTTATGGGTTAAATTGACTCTGGCTTTGTGAGTGGTTCTGTACCAAGTTGCCTTTGAGGCTGCTGTGCAAGACAAAAGTACAGAGATATTGCATGTTTTCCATAAAGAAAGTAAAAATATTGAACAAGTCATTTTACAACAGTGTCGTTTTCCGCCTATTTCCTTACTGAATAAATGTGGGGTCTCAACTATTCGTTGCAGAAAGCGTGAAGATTAAGCCATTTAGGCCTAGGGCTATTCTTCCGATCCACACAGTTGCGACTTTTAGGAAATGCAAATGAGAATTTTGTTGATCATCAACTAAACGGAACATCCCTTGTACTTACTCGAAATAGCTCCCGCATGTATTGCAGCTCTGCAGATACCAGAATTATCTCTGTAGACGTCTGTGCCCCACACGCGGCAACTGAAGGCGCTGCACCCCGGTGGGCAGTTCTCAATAAACTGAGATGTCTTTGCAGTTTGGGCAGTCTTGCAACACAGATCTGTAAAAAGGAGGTTATTTCACTTGCACTCACAATTTGTATAAAAATTACCGAATGTACACTTACATTTAATTGAAGTTTAAAAGACTTAATGGACTTTTCTGGCCTTAAATGCCACAAATTTGCTAATGCCACAACGTTTGAATTAACAAGTAGCCTAATTAAAATGTTTTAACATGCGTGTCATAACGTGTTGCAAATCAACCATTAGTCAAGATTTCTTTTCCCTGCAGTTTATACACATACGGAAATTTAGTTTGCTACCAACACCGCATACAAATAAAGTTTCCTTAATCTACATCTTTTTCAGCTGTAATGTATGAGTTTTCATAAACGAATGGCAATCTAGCGATAGTTTCCCGCTGGCAAGATTAATTCGAGAGCTTTCTAAAGATGAAAGCAGAACATAAAGCATGTCACAGTGGCATTCTTACCAACAGGACATAGCTCAATTTTCTTTGTTTAGCGTAAGGTGGTGTTATTAGGAACGAAATAGAAGCAATAGTGGTACCGGAATAAATTGTTATGGCCTTGATTCTAGGCGCAGTACGCCAGTTGGAAATTTCCCATATTCATTCCAAACTCTCAGCATCACGCGATGGCAATTAGACACCAAGATACCGTTTGCCCCTATAGCAGTGGTTCCCAACTTTTTCAGTGTCCTGGACCCATTTGACGATTTGACTGAAAGCTGTGGACCCCTTTAATAAAAGCAGTTATTACTGTTCCGTACAAAAGCTATCATCCGTTTTGCGCGCTAAAAATCAGGAATGTTTCACGGTAATTTCATGTAAGAAATTGACATTGTTGCATAACATTCGAAATGCGTGAGGAATGGAAATGTGTAGATAAAGTGCGGTTAATGGAGGGGTAATTCAACTCACATACCTTTGTTAAAGTGAAAAAGCATGTCCGTTTACATTAGCTTCGGATGGGGGACAGGTGGCCTTTTCCGCTGGATTTTGAAATTTGATGATTTGCTATTACGCTTTACAGTTAAAAAATTTCTTAGTTTCGGAGTTGGACAAATGAAATTGCACCGTTGTTGCCACCCTGGAAAACCCTTCGGACTCCCATGACGTCAGGTGTGGAGATTTTTCTTGATGATGTCATGAAAATTGTGTATTTCATCCGCTCACATTCAAAGAAGCATCGAACGTTTTCAGAAGTGCAAAGACATGTAAGCAGACGCAATAGGGTTGCTATGTAATGCTGAGGTACGCTAGTTATCCAGAGGAAGAATTTTAAAGCGGGTGTTTTCGGCAAGAGACGCCGTTTTCCTTGCTCAACAATGACACTTAATGTCCACTAATTTAAGACAACTTTCGGCTTGTAAAATTGTTTTTCTTAGAACACAAATCGTTTGAATTTGTGGTTGCAAGCAAACGTGGAGCCTTGACGTTTTCATCAATGAATCATCACACATTGCCTTACCGGCGAGTGAAAAAATCGGTCTTGTCATGTAATCAGAGTCCGACCCGCGCAATGTCTCGTGTTTCAACTTTCATCTGATGTTAACTGCCACCCTATCTTACGGTAAATTTGGAAATATTCAGCTTCAATGGGAAGAGTCAGCAGCAAATCCAACGTAAATAAGGTGATGCTTATTTTTTAAGTGGTGAGGGCATGACACGGCCAATACCAACAGATAGCGTTCAACCTGCTTTCTCGATAAAGCGCATGTGACTGATCTGAAACCAAACTGAATTTTTCCTGTTGCTAGGGAAAAATTGAACGGCCGTCACAAGGAGACAAAGAAAACAGCCTTGTTAGAAATTCGTGGAAAGTTTTTCGCCTCAACCGCATTTATGGTATACGTTTACCTTATTACACAGATCAACAAAAAATGATTTTGTTTTGATCGACATTTCATAACTTTTTCAGAGTGCATTTGGGTGCTGATTCCAAATCGACATTCATTTTCTTTTGGCACATCAAATTTTGTAGTTATAGTAAATGTTTCTTGGTTATGTAAATAGTTATATGCTTTCGAGTAAAAATAACCTGATTGTTCGGTCCTTACGAAGGTTGTTAATTTATTACAAATACAAATAGTCCAAGAAACAGGCTGGACAAATAAGCAGAGGACTTATGCTTTGATAATGGAACTCATAAAACCTCTGAAAGTGTTTTAAATAAGACACTTCCATAAGGCATGGCTGGATCATCACGACACAACAACTAGCAGTAGTCCCCCTTCATTGATGTTTTCCAAATCCCCTGATATCTTGCTTCCATAGCCTGAATATCTTATTGAAATCACTTCACCCTGGCGGTCACTCATGGCGCCAAAGTTTTTCCAAAACACCCTGGTGTGAATGAAGAAAATGCATCTTCAGAGACATATGAAATCCCATCTCCTTGTAAGCTAAAACAATTCTGCTGCTCCTTATTAAGTTCGAGCATATCCACCTGAATGCTTTCCGAGTTTCTACTTGTAGTGGAGAAAATCAACTCAAAGTCCCGATCTGTCGAAATCTTTACAATCTCTTGGCCTACAAAATTCGGCCTACAAAATTCCTTCGTTTTATTTATTTATTTATTTATTAACAAACAGCCAATGATGGCAGGCCAAACCTGAAGAGATCATTGGCAACGCAAAGATTAACATGAAAGAAAAATGACGCACACACACAAATAAAACAGCACAAACAGAAAACGTGTTAAACGGTGAGGTTATATTAAAAGAGTGGATTTTTGGACAAAAAAAAGACACGTTTGCTCAAACAAGCGTAAGGACGGATTTTTAGACAGCTTAGGGTGTCCAAAGAGAAGTACTTCTACCAGTTCAGTTCGATTCAGTGCATCAATCGAAGAGTAGGAAAACACATTTTCCTCAACAAGAATCTTAGAAACATTTGTGATTAACATATGGCGTGTCGCGCAGGTGGAAGGACACTCAAGAAACATGTGAATTTAAGTCTTAACAGCACCACATTGACAGATCTGATTGTAATGGCCATCTGTGTTCAATTTACTATGTCCTAAACGAAACATACACAAGATAGCAGTTGCGTTAGTATTGCAACCGTGTAAATGCCAAGCATTAGTTTTTTTTGGGAAGGAATAAATCAGATACTTTGGAGCAGAATTGGCGTGAACTAAAACTATGAAGGTAAGTGGGTAGCGAATTCCAGAGTTTTGAGCCTTTATGGAAAAAAGACTAATGTAGGGAATGTGATTTACAGGAGGGTAGCTGAACGTTCGTATGGAAACGTGAAGAGTAGTCGGAAATATTTAAACACTTTGGAGCAAGGGCGGATAGGAATGACGGACGTGATCCAAAAAGGATGGTACGGAAGGTTTTAAGAATGTGAAACTGACGACGGACAAACAATGGGGTAAGACATAATTCTTTCAGAATAACCTCGTGGGATGTGGTCCTAAGGCAATAAGGATAAGTTTAGCTGCAGCAGTTTGAACGCTTTCGAGGAGATTAGAATCAGTAGTCGCACAGTTATCAAAAATAATATCACCATAATCAAGGATGGGCAAAATATATGCACGATAGAGTGCTAGAACTGAATACCTGGGAAGAAAGTTCTTAATCTTTTTCAACGCGTTAATTATTGACATTGCTCTGTGATGCAGGGTTGGGATGTGTAAATGCCAAGTCAGAGATCGATGAAAAATAAGTCCTAGATTCTTGTGAGAAGCACTTTCAGTTAGTGCTTGGTTGCAGAATCGTAGTGGAGGATGAAGAGATGGATTATTTGTAATGGTGAGAACTTCGTTTTTTGCAGAATTAAAAGTAACACTCCACAAATCTGACCACATCTCCAACTGACGTAGGTAATTAGATAACGTAGTATGTCTATATCAAAATCATGAACAGATGCTACGACAGTTAATTCATCAAGTTTGTCATGACACCTTGAGGCATAAACACTACGAGCGTTTATATGACAGATTTTTAAATTACGCATGATCATCATATCAAAAAATTAATAATCGAAATTGATCAAAGATGATAAATACACCTAAAGTAAACTGACAACGAAAATTTGTTGTTGTAAGTTCAAACCACATTATTTCAGCATCATTTGATTCAAAATCGTAACAGCGAACACAAAAAACATCATTTTTAACATGGGCTAAGATGCCACCGCCATGTCGATTGCGGTCTAGAAGAAAAGGGTCAGTATAGCCATTAAGATAAACAGTAGCGTTATCAATCGAATTCAGTAGAACAGACTACAACAAATTTTTATTCTGTGACTAGGAGTTCGAATTCATCTAAGTTTGGAGTGCTGTTATGAGCAAGTAGCAAGTACGCTTCTCGTGTTAACATGAAGAGCTGAAAAAATTGTTGAATTTAACGCCATTCCTTATTAAAGCTAATCGGGCAATACCCTCTTACCGTTGGCGTAAAGGCAATATTCCACACCTTAATTTTTCATCTTATCTTTTTCCCCGAAGAAAATAGTTTGGAAGCTTTCTTTAGCAGGACTTTGCGCTGTTCCTGCATGGACCGTGGCAGATGTTTCGTAATATTCTTTCGAAACTGTCTTGCTCTTGGTGCCAGTTTTAAAACCATATTTTTGTCTTTCATTTTGACGAACTTCACTATACTATAGCTGGAACCTGTGAAGTTGAGCTGGAAGGTTGTAAAGCCGATTTAAGTTTTGGAAGTCGGTGAACATTGGCAAACGATATTTTTGCAAGGTCAGGTTCTGAATATCGCGAGGAATTGGCAAGAAATGAGCGTATCACATGTTCGCTCTGCTCTGGAGTCTCTTTGGGAGATTCTACAGGTAATCCGTGAAAGAGAAGGTTATATTCTTTTGATTGCAATTCAGAAACTATTTCAGACTTCCTTGTATTCTCGCGCATTTCTGCCAACTCTTTTCCAACACCTTTGAGATCAGATGTCAAATCTGCGATTGTGTTGTATCGCAGATTTGACATCTGATCTCAAATGTGTTGTTGTATGCATGCTCTAAACTTGTTTCATCCAGCTGCAAGCGTTCCATAAAAGCTTTTTCAATTACTGAAAGGCGTTCAGAAAGTCTCGTTTCTACTGATTGCAGTAGATTGTACAGGTCCGATAATTGTAGAGCGTCGTTTCCCTCGGGCGCCTGACCAGTCTTGTGCTTTCTTAGAGTAATTGCACTGTTCTGTTCCATACTCGTTTTAACTGTTAATCTATTTGAACCACTGACAGTCAACATTAACAAGACTCAAATACTCTATGAATATCAGAGGCAAATCCAAAAAATTCACCAAAGCCTCAAACCCGAAGAACAACTGACAAACTTCAGAAGAAACCTTTCCAACGTTCCCGAAAACAGCTGTCTAGAAAACACGTCCGTTCAGCTCGACGGTCGGTAACGGAATTCCTTCGTTTAATTTGGCTTTGGTGAGATTATGAAACTTGTCACATAGATAGTCAAAGTCAAAAAGCGTTGGAATTGCATTTGCCCATCACTTCCACAAAATTTTTCATCAAGTCTCATTTTATATGCAGAGGTGACATCAGGACTTTTTAGAATTTCTAGTGGAGTTGGAGTATGCTGAACTCCTGAACACTGTTAACTCCATCAAAATACTAGGTTCTTGTGGATCAATGTTGCTTTTTACAGTGCTCTGCAGCAGAACAGCTGTTCCACACGCACAAATACAGCAGTAATTGGTAACTCTTCTGTGCATTCCCGTGAATGTGCTTGTAACCTTGAGATCTCAACACAGGCTCCACTGGTAGTCAGTGCAGCCAACTTAAAAGCATTCAAAACAATATGAATGCTATCATAAGATCCATTCAAATGAACCGAATGTGCAATGGGGATTTAATATTTTACATTACCTACGTGCACAGAGATATCAATACGTCACTTACTAAAACAGTTCCTTGCATTTAAATCACTCAGCTAAGGTTAGTACACTTGTTTTTCTTTCGCAAATTTTCTGTCTGCTATATCAATTATTATTATTTTATGGTACGTCACAATCCAAAAATTGCTAGCTTCTGTTGTTAATAGGCCCGTGTTAGACTAGGTAGGTTACTGGAAGCCAAAACATACACAAATCTCAAAAAATAGATGCACTCGGGGCCGGTGCTAGGAATTGCTGGATCTAATTAGAAAACTGATGGCGGGACCCCCACCGCATCCAGAAACTCCATGTTTCTCCTAAATGATGCTTTGAATTTTCATGCTCACGACATAGCTTGTATGAAGATTAGACTAGTTGTTGAGACCACGTGATGATAATGCACTGGCTGTCTTCAAACCAGTCCAGTCGCCACGAATGGGGTCTTTTGTGGGCTTAGCCCTGCAAACGAAGCTCCAGACCTCCCGAATTGAAATATGAAACACTATAAATCAGTGTTTTTGCCAATTTCAGTGTCAAACCCCTTGCAATAACGTAAACGCCCTATTGAAGACTTTCTGGCGACGGTTCTGGTTCAAACTAAAAGGTGTTATACTGTGAAAGCAATAATAATATCTATCAGCGGACTAACAAGGGTACATGATCCAAGGTCTTTCAAACACACTCCCCATTTGGAAGTTTCCTCTTACGATACAACATTCAAACACACAATCTTTTTTCGTTTCTTAACTGAATGTCGACCAGTGCATGCGAAAGTGACATGGGCAAGATATTCAATGCTACATAGAGCAATGATGGAGTTTCGAGAATTGGTCTCGGTCTCGAGCTCGACACGTGTCTCTCGAGCTCACGTTACACTTTCGAGACGTGTCTTGAGACCCGTTTTTTTCAAGTCTCGGTCTCGAATGTCTCAGGTCTCGTCTCGGTCTCAAAAGACTTCGGTTTCGAGTTATTAGTCCCGAGGCTTTGCATGAGTTTTCTTTTATGAAGTCTTGCAAGAAGCAGCTCCTTAAAAACGGTTTTGAAAAACGATTGTTCAAAATTCAGCCGTTCAAAGCGGGCAGTGGCTAAGCTTTCTTTGTTGTTATGCCAGCCTACTGGCGAGATGGAGAAAACAATTTGCCCTCTATCCTGTTTAAAATTTGTACTGAATTCAGTGAAAAAGTGTATGAACCAGTGAAACCGCAGCGCATAATTTCTAAAACGATTGCAACGAGACGTTGGGAGTGCTTTGCTAAGGACTTTCTTTCAACAGTTTTTTCAATCAGTTTGTTATAAAAACTCAGTGGTGGTCTTACCAATTTCTCGGCCCTTGTCACAGACGGAGTTTGTTACAAAACATCGCACAAATTATTATTTTGGTTGCTTCGATGACGTCACCATGTTCACTCAACCGTAGTAGCTCCGACCTTTTTGAAATTTTCGCAAAAAACGAGGCCAATTATGGAGATTTTAGCCATGGCCCAAAAACTTCTTGGCTACGCCCATGGTGGTAGCACTCTGTTTAACGATTCTATGCTCAAGGATAGGTGAAGCAGCATGTAGGCCCAGGACACCTTTACTATACCTGCAAGAAAAGCATAATCTAGCCTAGCATCTGTAGGCTACTTGTTCCATATCACTCCAGAGCAGTGTTGCCAGATGGTTGTCACATAAAACTGCTAAATAATTTCACAAAAAACTGCTTGATTCTGCTAAAAATCATGTCACAAGTTTTCAGTTAAAACCTGCTAAAAGTAGTGAGATTCTGCCAAAAATATGCTGTTTTTGTGGTGATTAAAATCAACCTATAACGTTACATATCAATTCTTCGTCTTGCACCTTCACTATCACAGGACAAGAGCAGAAAATATTCGTCTTGGCCACCACATTTTTTCCCACAATTTCCTTTCTGTTGACATTTTGAGCAACGTAAGTGCAGCTTACCTCTTTTTGCATGACACACAAGTTTTTAAGAATCTCTTTCAAATGGTCGCATGTGTTTGCAAAGTAGAACAATGCTCAGCGATTAACAGGCTGAGCATGCTGTAGCTTCAGCCCTCGCAACTTTTTAAGGAATGTAGTCATTTAGCCTAATGCACTTACAAAGCACAAAAGCAAATTACATAAGCTTCACTAATTTTGACTCAATTATCTGCTTGAAGCAGCTTCATAATAAAAATTCCGAACGATTGAAAGCAGGTGGTTGTGCCTAGTGCTGATGTTGCCCAATTTAAAGTGTCTTTAAGAAGATTAAGTATATTTTTGATGAAGACGCAAACGTTTTCATCTTGAAACTGTTGAAGCGCATATTTCTGGTCAGGAATTTGTTGCCTGCTAAGCCTGCCAAACTGTTCCTGCTAGAAAAACAGCTTACTGCTAGATGAAAATTTTACTGCTAACAGCGAGAAAATCTTGCTAGATTTAGCAGCAAATCAGCTAAAATGGCAAGATTGCTGCAGATAGTCTTGTCAACAATCTAGTGGGGCAAATTGTTTCCAGAGAGTCAGGCTAGATGGCTTCTTCACCATGTCCATGTTGCGATGTGCACATTTCAAAACTTGTCAGATTGTGTGTACAGTCTTAGACCATCAAGTTCAGCCATGTGGTTTTTGCTTCCCATATATACACCACAATCCACTACGCAAATAACACAATGGCATACACCATACAGCAAAATATAGCACCACACTGCTGCTTAACTTAAATAGGCAGAAAATACTTCAGCACAAGGTTGGAAGCTTGGCGTTTTTTATGCGAAAATTTGACCGTTTGGAAATTTGGCCTAATTTGCATTATGCCCCACATTCCGCAATTTAAATAACCTAAGTGTTTCCATGTGCACTCTCACTAATACGCTTCACTTCCTGACTTAACAGTTGAAAATATCCACGTTAGCATTCCAAACCTAGAGAATAGGTATGATCAATGACGCATAATGGTCATGGTATGTCATCAATCGAACGAACTTGTACTTTGTGGTTTATTTCCTGAACGCGCCGACTGAAGTTCACTGATTCGTTGAGCAGAATGTTACATTGATCCAGAGTTGATTGGTGGACACGGTGAGATCACTCGACTGGTTGGTCCTGAATATATTTAGATTAAAGAGACCAATGTTCCCAGCGTGTGAACATGCTTTCAAATTCTCGTAAGTCTATCACGGATTAAAAATAGACATCCAGTTTTTTCAGAAATTTTGTCTAGATTGATGCTGTTGAAAATGCACCCAAATTATGAAATCCAAGTTGTTGTTCTGTTTTTATGGCAATTCATATTCAGGCAATAAGTGATTTTTCGAGTCGTCCAACTAATGTTTGTTTTTTTATCGTAAAACTCGAAAAAGTTATGAAAATATGCCATTAAAATATTATTATAGTTTTATAGTTCTATTTAACTGATCCAAGCGTTTTTTTGTCCATCCCTTTCATCTCAAGAAGTTTGAAAACGATGTTACCAAAATGGGAACGTTGGTCCGTTACAGTACAAAAATATCCATCTTTGTCAACAGACGTGAATACAGTAATATGAGGACAATAGTGAAGTAACTTTTAATCCCATTGTTTTGTCACACTGCAGCGCTGTTGAAATGTAGCTCACTGTTCGACAGATTTGAAGAGTTTGCCACTTGCATCAATCTATTAAATCACAAAGTTACAATGAAATTGCTTCCCAGGATAGCAAGCATGGCTGCAGCGATGAGTAAAGCAATAAGACCACTTGTGAATTTCAACGAAATCAAGCATAACAAGTGAGAACGGCAATTTACAAAAAATAGGCTGAAGAGAAAAGTAGGAGGTGAAAGTCCTTCAAACATGATTTTTTCTGAGATAGTGTTTTTCCTGAAAAATTGATTTTTTGTTTGCCCACCAAAGCTTCTATGTAGGGGGTGTTCCGTGTACTGGGAGAGTGTTTCACAGATGCAGCTGTATAGCGGTCGTCGAATCTTCTGTTCCTTGACCTCCAAAATGTCATGCTACATCCAGTTTTATTGCAAATCTGATGCTGTGAATATTCTTTTTGATTTAATGCCGAGCTCGTTTTGATTCTTCCAAATGAGGCTTTCTACACATTCTCACAGGGCAAAAACTATGGGGATTCCCGCAGATCTGACAGTAGCAATTCGCTGAAATCGAAAAATCTCGGTATAGATGAATCAATAGTTTCGTATTGGGGTTTTCACAGCACTAAACAGTTTATAAAAGCAAAACCAGTGAAATTTGAATAGAAACTGTGGATCCTGTGTAGTGTTGACGGTTTTCCGTATAACCTCGTTTTATACCTACTGTGGAAAAGAATCTCAAAGAACCGCCCAATTGGAAACACATGTTGTAACCACCATGTTTACTTCAGTAAGCAGCAATAAACATGTGTTTTCTTTGATGATTTTTTACAAGCCACCAGTTGTGTGAACTGTCTGCCAAAGATATCAAAGCCTGTGTTACGATAGTCTACACTCTACAGTCAGAAAAAATCGAATTGGACACTGCCCTTTGCTTTCAAACAAGGACTGTAAGAAACAGTCCAGAGGATCTTACGATTACTCAAATGGCAGTGGTATTTATGTAAGATGGAACGATAACTGTCCAGTCACGATTGGCAGCTTCAGCATATCCACCTTAGTTCATCTTGCTCATAAAACAGGGAACCAACCAATACGTCTACAAGTTAATGCAGTCTCATAACTCACTAATCACTTTAAAGTACTACTGCAACTTTTACCTTGCGCAAAAACTTCATACATCCATCTTGTTATAAGTATAATTGAATAAAGCATGAAGAAAATTTACTAATACTATCAATACTTATTTCTAAATCTCTGCAGGTATAGGGCAAAGGAAAATATTAATGGTTCAAGAAAGCAAGGAAAGTTTCCCCGAAAAGATTTAAACATATAGTTCTGACTCGAAACGAAACTGAAAGCAATTGATGTAATACTGAATTATAGCAGCCATTGAAGCATACAGCAGACCATGCGAGTAAACACATATACATTGGTGTTTACAAGATAATTATCTCAAGCAAAACCAGTTTCTGAAATAACTGTTTGAACAATGGAGTTCCCTAGGGCCAAGTTGAGGTTTGTAAGAACTTATTGTTTTTTATTTTCCGTTGTCCAAATGTACAGGTAAGCATGCCTTTCATCTGCAATAAATACTTTAAGAACAAACCAACCATAATCTTCATGAGACTGGAATGAATGAAATATGCAGTCTTTACTCACATAGCATATCAATCAGATTTCAATGTTTGCTTGACCTTTATAGGTTACAACCACTACACTTATGGCAGCAAAAACTTAAGCAAGTTAATATCACAAAACTCCAAATCTGTGGTAAGCTATGTGCTTAAAACATAGGTTTATTGCTGATCCGTCAGCAGTAACTGGCTAACACTTCGTCCAGTTCAAACCGTCTGGCTCAATGAACTGACTCAATCCGGCAAGCATGGCTCGAGCAGTTGCACAAACGCAAGTTCCCCTGTCCCGATGTAAAGCCCTGCTATTGAAGACTTCCTAGCGACGGTTCTGGTTTAAACCTCACATCCTTTCGCGCGACGGTTTCGTTGCGTTCGATTATATTAGCAGTCTGAAAAAGTAACTTACACGCGAATCGTGAACCTAGCTGTTGGAACCTTTTGGGTGCGTTTTACTTGACGTGTTGTGCTCGTGTGTGTGAGATTTTACAGCCGTGGTAAGCGAGTGGCAATGTGGTCCTCACGTTGTGCTTTAACGTCTTTATGCGGCCACATATGTGCAGTGTGTTTGGTTTTTCTGCACACAGATAAGAAAAAACAGATATGAAACATAAAAAACGTAGGCCAAGTGTTTTGTGAAATATTTTAACCGTGACATTTTCGGTTGGTTAGGTTTTGATACTGTTCTCCTCAACCAAGTACGATTTCAACAATTCCGTGTCATTGAACGCTTTTGCGTCGAAGGCAACAATTAAGCGCAGTGATCGTGGGGCACTCCAGTATTGATTTAGAATTTATTGACCGTACTTTTAAGAGTGTCAATCGTCATTTTCGGCTTTTCCCAAAATGATTAACGCTTTCCATTTTACCTGGGTGTAGCGCTCCGTTGAATGGCGCCCCTTTGATATAGATTAGCCCCTTTTTGGAACCTTTCGAATTAAAACTAGAGATTTCAAAAATACTCCAACTAAACAGCGTTACTCCAACTAAACAGTGTTTTAAACTTTACTGAACTGCAGGCTTTATATGCCGGACTTTTACCCAAGCTCTAATATCGAATAGTATGAACAATACCATTCGTTCATAATAATACCACTGTTCCCTGTTCCCTTGTTCCTTTGAAATTTACAAATGCTGAACTGGTAGTGCTTTAGGTTATTCACTTTTACATCAGTTTGTATTTACGTTAAGAAAATTCCTTCCTTCAGAAGCATAAGGGTGTCTCCCAATATTTTCACCATGCAGACTTTTACTTACACATTCCAGTTACTGTTAGGTCCCCTTTGAAAACAGATTACAAAGAGTGGATAATAAGTTTTTCACCAAAAATGAGGAAAATGTACGTGCGAAACACCTCGAGGGATGCCCTGTTGACTCCCTTAAATCCACCACTAGTGTCATCCACTTCAACAGCAGAGATCACGACTGTTCTGAAGAAAGCATTATGACTAGAACGGTCACCAGACCACACAAAATTCCAAAAAAGGTAATCAATGCACACGCAGAAGTAAGCATTTCACAAATAGAAATCAGCGCACACGCTTAGTACGTAATCAAGAGAAGGTTCGCGCAGAACAGCAAGTGAATATCGCTGCGCCAAAGCTTTGGGTTGTGAGAGGTGCTGCTATATTAGGAAAGACTTGGTAAATGCATATTTTGTCAAAGACGAAGCTCGCGTCCGGATCACAAATCATGTCAGACTTATCGGTTGAGCGACTGACGCCTGCGAAACCTCCATTTCATTACAGTGGAGTCGATTTTTTGGTCCTTTTGCAGTGCACTAGTGGCGAAGCTACGTGAAAAGATATGAAGGCATATTCACTTGCACAATATTGAGAACTGTGCATTTGGAAGTTGTTCATGCATTAACGGTCGATTTATTTCTGGATGCTTTTAGAAGATTCCTCCCCCGCCGAGGTAAGGGGAACAATTTGTTCAGAGACAAAGAAACGAATTTCATATTTTCGCTCTGCTGAAAGTTTTTGATGCTTCATTGTTGCAGCAGAAAGTCACTGACGAGTGCTTGTTAACACTCGTGACGGAGCACGGAGGTCAAGAACGTACTGAATTCTGGATCGCTTATTCCAATTTACGTCAACACAAAAATCAAATAAACTCCGCAAAATCGAATCAACTCAATTCCAAAAGAATGACGCAACCACTCGCAATGCACCCTTTAAGAACCGCAAAATCAATAAGTTGGCTTTAACTTTGGCCAGTCATGACTTTCCGACCGATGGTGCTAGAGAGGTGGTGAATCTGTCTAAAAAAGCAGAAAGTCTTCTATGCTCAATTTAAAAAAATCTGGGCACTTTTGGGTATGCACTTTTGTTGATGCGACGTCGCCACAGGGTTAGATTAGGGGATTTTTGGACGACGTGATCAGAGCCTGAAACGAACTTTCATGTGGCAATTTGCCCGTTTTCTCCTTTAAAAAATGAACTAGGCGCAAAAATGTCTGCTTCCATAAAGGTATTCAATAGCTCGCTAGCTATCGGTCAGCAAGTTATGACTGGATAAAGTCAAAGACAACATAGTGGCTTTGCGGTCTTTAAAGAGAGAAGACGGCACCAATACGAATTATGAAGTGTTCTGACAAATTATGGACAACGAAATACATTTCATTTTGTTGTGTCTCGCTGAGTGACGAAGCAAAGCAGATAACAATGCAATAATATAAGAAGCAAATCAACTTTTAATGCAGTTTTGTCATTGCATATACCTTGCACTGTTGGTCTTGTTAAATGAAAAGACGAAGCCCACCACCAGTAAGACTTGCTGGTTATTCCAAATCGCGTTGTTCCAGAATACCTTGCATGTTCGGCGGCGTTTTTATGGACAGTGATGTAACCTCCAGTATCTTTCAATATCAAACCAGTTACAATGTCATTACTAAGACACATGGCAATTGTGCATTCAAGGCAAGAGTGAATATCATTAGCTTAGTAAATGGGATTTTCGTTCTCAATTGATGTTGTGAATTAGAGTTTGCTTCATGTAATCTTTCTCGTTGTGGATAAAAAGGGTCGTGTTTGTTTTAGTTTAAAGTTTGTTCAGGTTTATCAAAAACTTTCTTGTTTGGCATTAAATTGACTTACAATTTTTGATACACGAGCTCTCGTATATTTGGATTTCGAAGTGTCAGAGATGCTCTCCAGCATCGGATGATCTTGATATCATTGTGCTGTAAAACATCGCTTGTGGACAGCTTCAGGCTAATATCAGTTAACACTTTGAGAACCGGGTTAATTCAAGTGGTTCGAAAAAAACAGCTGATTCGCACGTGGCTTTGCGCGGGAATTTTCTCTTGAACATCATTTAATGTCGACAAAACGATAAACATTGTTTCACGCATTCGATATGCTGTCTGCGTTTGAGCCAAATGCATACTGCATTGTATATTTACTTCTCTGGTAGCTTATTAAAATATTTGCTGGTTGTTATCAATTCTATTTGTTTCATGAACATATAAACTAAACGAGGAACAGATCGTATTCACAAACGTTTATTGAACTTTTTCAACCTTTTTCTAACATTGATTACTCTTTGCTTGTTTATGTCCTGCAGCATCCGTGTTTGTTGATCAGGTACGTGGTTTTGTTAAATTGCTGATAATCATAAACTTGTGAGACGGCAAACTAATTCCATTAACTGCTATGCCAATTAAACCCAGATTGAATTGTTGTTTTTTTTAGATTGGCGCACTGTCGGTCCATTGTTTCAAAGATTTTCTTGCTTGACGTTAATAAGTTATTCTTTGGTTTAATTTTTGTGTGTTGGGCAAAATATTTACTGAAGAGGATAGCCGTTTTCAAAACAAATTCTAAGTGACCCCGAGAGAGTAATTACAGTGA
>JGI24158J21664_10004318_pt1 | contig 18267 bp, 10 predicted proteins | sample Ectturendosymbi3_FD_21664 | JGI IMG/M metagenome (IMG submission 21664)
AGCGTGGATGACCGCAATCGCACCTATTACTAGTCACACAAAAACATGAAGCTACTGAAGAGTTCAAAGCGCGCCGACTTCCGCTTCCGTAGTTTAAAGTGAATGACCTCATTTGACCCGGGTCTGGCAGACCCGCGATAGTGTTCCAGGGTTGTTCAATTCACACTGAACACACGTTTGGGACAAACTGGCAAAGTTGCCCGACCCGACATGCCCCGGGCCCTAGTCACGTACATTTCGTGAAATACAGAACACCGCTGCAAAAATGGTGACCCCATACAAAAATGTATGGCTTTTCGAAACCTTATTGCTTTCTCGACGAATTTGTTTTCAAATTGAAAATTTCCTGCCTACGTGAGCGAACTATAACGTCACAAAAACAACTTATCGCTCCAACGGTAAAAGGAAGCAAATTGCTTTGAACTATTTGATAACTTGCGGCATTTAATTTTCGTTGAACTGTTGAGCAGAGAAGCTGTTCGGTCATAAACCGCTGAGAACAGAATTCAGAGAAATGTGTGGTTGGAGAGCAAGGCAATTTGTCTGACAGAAGTTTGTCTATGTTTGTAAACGTGGGTATTTTATCGTTTATATTTACGTGCAATATATTGTGTAGTGGTATAGTGTATCTGTTACATTTTGTTGCAGTGTTTGAAGTGAAATATAAGTTCTTCATGTTCAAATGTAATGAGAGATACCATTGGCTGGCTAAAAACTAGATCAATGTTTATAACTCATTTGGCAGTGTTATCTTCCGCCCACGATTAACACGTACTGGCTGTGCTATTTAGATAAGTTAACCCCAGTGGGAGTAGAAAAGCCGACGTAACATATGACGATGAGACAAAAATAATAAACCACTTTTTACAAACTCTACCGGGCAAGTTTCAATAAAAATTGGCAGGGCAAGTTCTGTTCTCTCCACCCCACAGAGGCCGGACAAGGACTAGGTGCCATGATTTTTTCTCCAATATGGCTTCATCGTGCCTAAATAGTTCAGTTCGTTGGCTTCACATGAAAGCACGATGAAGGCACAGTTTGCCGAAATCCGTGCGGTATATCGAGACGTCCGAAGACTACTGACCACGTAATCCTCCCGAAGAAACCATGATACGGAAACAAATGACGGTGAAAGGTTCATAACGGGTAGACGGTTCGAAAAACAAGTTATGTCACTGTCATTCTAAATATAAATATTTAAATCTCACGTTCTTCCTCGATCTCGCGAAATGTAGAGGATGAAGCTACCGGATCTAAAGACGTTTGTGTGCTGTTGGTGATTTTACATGTGGGCTTGGTGTTTCTATTCTTCTTCCTTATGCTTGTACACAAGCGAGAAAATATCGCAGCAGTTTATTAACTACTGCATTTACGCACTCACTGAATGACAAGATGCATTTGCCAAACTTGACTCAGTCACAAAATTGGTCGCTACAGAGCAGTCCAAACACCTCATGAGCAGATTTGAGAGAGAAGAGCAAACCAATACCTGGCATGGCGGCTGCACACATACTGCGAGCAAGGTTTCACTGCAAGAGCCTGCGTTCATTTGGTCATAGTCAAATGCGTTCAAGAGTCGCTGTCTTAGTGTTAGTTGTAACGTTCAGGAAGAATGTGTTAGGAAAACGTTTGAACTGGTGGCCATTACCAAACGCACGCCTCTGTTGCCACAGATAACCCTGTCATCTTTTTTCTTGTAGGTCATTATTATATTAGCATCTTGCCATTGTGTGGGAAGAATATTCGATGTCCACGCAATACTAATGGAGTGGAGTTTCTGTAGCAGCAGATTGCCCCCATATTTGACGATGTCAGCAGGTATGCCATTAGGGCCAGGTGCCTTATTGTTTTTTAAGTAATTTGGTGCAGCTGATATTTCTTCTAGGGCAGGAAGAGTATCAAGTTCTAATATGGTGGGAAGTTGCGGCAGCTGATCAACTATGGATTGATCCACAGGATTGGCCTGATTTAGCGGTTCTTGGAGGTGCTTCTCCCAGCGAGAAAGGATGTCCTTATCTTTGATTGGAGTGATCCCATCCTTTGTGCGCGCAGGGTGCGTGGAATAGGATTTCGGACCGTAAACAGCCTTTATTGCCTCATAAAACTGATGCGCCATATTTGCATCCGCATAGTTGGGGATTTCTGTAGCCTTGGAGAACCACCACGTCTTCTCCATTTCGCGCAGTCGTTTTTGCAGTTGTGAACGATGTAAGGCCCATCTGCACTGGAGATCAACTGAGTTAGGGTTTTGGAGTTAGGCGGCAAATGCACCGTTCCGCTCGTTGAGCGGTTTTTGTATTCCAGCATTGTTGTTGTCAAACCAGTCTTGATGTTTTCTGGTGCTGTAACCAAGTATATCTACGGCAGCATCCATGACAGCCTTGCTCAGTGTGTCCCACTATTTTGTAACATCCGAGATGCTTTGAAACGGCAGCGGTGAACAATCTGAGACCTGTGCAAGATTAGACGATATGGCTGCACGTAGGCTGAACAAGTCTGCTTTTCGCGTTAAGCCGCTGACGTTAAGCCGACGCTGAGGTTTCTCTTTACGGGCTGGAGGACGAATGCGTATGCGGAGCGAAGTGCGGACGAGACGGTGATCAGTCCAACACTCAGCGCCACGCATCCCTCTGGTGATCCGAACGTCTTGGAGGTCGACCGCTTTGACAAGAGCGCAGTCTAGCAGATGCTAGTGCTTGGACCGGGGGTGCATCCATGTTGTTTTATGTTTGTGCTTCAATTGAAATAATGTGTTGGTCACCAGGAAACCAAACTCTGAGCAGAGACGAAGAAGCCTGTGACCATTGCTGCTGATGCTACCTACGCCCTGCTTGCCCAGGACATTTACCCAGATCGTAAAATCAGAGCCAATTCTTGCATTGAAATCTCTAAGTACTGTACAATGAGCTTGTCACTACGAGGTACCTGAATTATCGTGGGCCGCAGCGTCGCATAGAAGTTATCTTTAGTCTCATCGTCGGATGGTAGTGTTGAAGCATACGTGCTGATGAAAGTGGCATATCTATGTTTTGCGAGGGGAATTCTCACAGTCATCAGACGTGCTGAGATCGCTACCGGAGATTCAGGTAGGATCTGAAGCAGTTTGGTGCGAATGGCAAACCCGACACCGTAAATATGCAGGAAATTTGCTGGAAGCCCCTTCCAGAAAAAAGTATAGCCTGTGGCCATCTCACTCAGTGAGCCTTCACCTGCGAGCCTGGTCTCGCTCAATGCTGCAATATCAATGTTGTAAAGCGACAGTTCTGAAGCTATGAGAGCAGTTCGTCGGCAATGACGGCTAGAGTTGTCTGCTACATCAGGGTTCGTACATTCCAAGTAGCAGCTATGATGTGTCGAGATTTTGTTAATTGCTTGTGTTGCTGACTGCAGGAAGGGATGTTCTGACGGTTGCAGTCTACCGTCCGGGTGAACCAAGGAACAGATAATTTTTGGGCCACCTTTTCTAGATTCCTACTCTTGTTGAGGTGAGCAGTGTGGATCCTAAATAAGGCTGCTTGGTCACCCAGGAAGCTGTCGAGAGAGCTTACTGTTCCTGTCCCATACTCCAACGACCATCTGACCTCAGCCGCCTACGTGGGAGTAACAGACGAGAGGCTCCCATTCTCATCCAAGACCTGCCCCCGACATCTGCTGGATCCTCGCCGCAGGTCTTTCGCGATGAAAGGGGAAAAATTGCGCTGAGCAGAACTTGCGCAATTGATGATTAAAGTGGAGGAAAGATTCGCAGCCTTTGATCCACCACCTTGCCCCCCTGCGTGCATGGTCAGTGGAATGGGTGGGCCCAAGACAACTGAGCTGCAGAGAGGTTGCAGGAACCTTCCAGTAACTGCCATGTTTGGGAGCCTGCATTCGGTGGTTCCAACACGTCGCCACCTTGCCTTCACAGCCGGTGGGATTTTTGATCCTCATACGCCTGATTCGCCAAGAGGCAAGCGAATGTTTGAAGTAGACTGTCCTTCTCATAAGCACGCCCCTGACCAAGGCGGAGGGTTATTCTAGCTCCAAGTAGTTGCTCAGATATACCGCTGAGTACTCGGACGCGCCACGTGGCACAGCAACTTTTGTTCAGGAACAGGCGTTGCTACTGGCACATTTTGCGTAGGAGAAGCCATGTGCAAGTGACCTGTTTGCTGGAGTAGCAGAAGAGGCCCCACGGCGATCACTACACCTGAAAAGGAGAGGCTGTAGGAGACGCTTACACTTTTCTCAAGATGAGCAAGCTCATCAGTCTGAGATGAGCAGGTTTAACCACCCCAAAAAACACTATAGGTATATGCATAATGAATTGAGCATTATCCAAAACAAGTACTGTAACACCACATCTCTTGCACTGCCATGCCTAGTCTACTTAATATTCAATCGTCCAGTAGCGGGCTAAACAACACTATTACGCCAATAGTCGCAACAAACTCATTACTATTTCAGAATTGCAACGAAACTTGCAAAAACATATCAAACTTGCAAAAAAAAATCTGTTGTCGAAACCTTAACTAAAATATCGATGACTAGAACAAACTGTGCTACAAGAAAAATTTGACCTAACGATAAATTTTGACCTGATGATAAGTTTTGCCTTTTCTGACCTTATTACTTTGGAGTGGCTCATGACATCAACGTGAAGTTTGGTTTGCAGACGTTTCATGAACTTTTAAAAAAGCAGATAAATTTTGACTTTTGGTTGCCCTATTGATGACATTAAAAATCTCTTAAACAAGTGGTTTGTTTCAAAGGCATTTTACATGTTTCAAAGGCATTTTATATGTTTCAATGATTTTGGAATGCCTGCGTTCCAGCAAAAATTCCTCCCTACCATTTAATTCGCCAAGTATCTGGGTGAGTATCAGCTTGCAAGAAAAATTTTTCCTGTCCAATCTCCGTATGACAATTGCTGACTATTATGTTTTGACTTCACTTTCCACTTGCGAAAATTTGATTCTACCACATGCAGCTAAAGATTCAATGTTTGTCAAAGTTTTTGGGTTGTTTGACGTAAATCTACTCAACAATCGTCTTTTCTTTGAGGAAATTATGCACAAAAAACAAACACGCACGGCAGTCATCAGCCCGCTATAGTAATTGATATTTCTGAAGTTTTGCAGTCGACACGCTTCACTTGTCCTTGGGGTCACTGTGCTTTATGGCACTAGTGTCGCTGTGCTGGACGTCACGCAACACCAGTTCTGCTCATAACTGTAGGCCTGCTTTGGTGCTCAAACAATGATGGCCTTTTTGTAACTCCAAAGAAATTTGAGGAGAGAGATTGCTGTGTCAAGCAACTTGGGCTACATTAATTTATACAGAAACACAATGCGTGAAACCAGAGCTTGTCAAAATGTTTCCATTTTGATAGTCATGTTTTCATGCACAACTGTTATTAAATTACAAGGCGACCCTCAGGTAACTCCGCTGATCACTCAACATTTTTGTCTAAAGTTTTCTTGATTGTTGCTTGCATGTTTGTTTGGTTGTTTGTTAAAAAGAGTTTTTAATCTTTTCTGTGCATTTTCACTGATAGAAAGCCGCTACGCGCCATACTTCAGGATTCTATTTTACACTGTAATGATTTGAAAAAAGCATGACGTTTGAGCTTACTTAGAGACAATGCGCATTTTTCGCAATTATGTGAAAAATATGTTTTATGATTCAAACTGCATTTTTCCCGCTGTCAGAACAGAATCACGGATATGTGGAAGGTATTTTTGCATACAGATTTTGACACATTGTTTCGTATTCTGCGTATTGCAAATATAATAGAAACGCACCCACTGCTAGTTTATCTGCCGTTGCTGAACCACTTGTAATCAATCCAAAGACTTAAAGACAACAATATTTGAATTCACTATCCACAAAAATTGAATATATTGCATATAATATTCCCAAAGTGCTTGTCGAGTAGAAAACCACAATGCGCGCCGTTTCAGAGAGTTCGAGGGTTTGGTGTTGCTCTGAGGTAAATACAGGAAGTGGCATCCATGAACAAATTCATAATCAATAAAACTTTTGCCAACTTGAAAAAGGTGCATCACAGTGTTGTGCTTTCATCTCTTAATATCGCATTAAAGGCTAAACTTGTGCGTGTTTGTGGTTAATCGTTGCAGTATGCCTCGTGCATGTTTCGTAAATGCTTTGGAATGTCCAAAACTTTAACAAACCTCCAGGTGTTCATTATTTTTGTCAAAGCAATACTGATTTCTCTGTAATGGGATTCAATATTTACAAAATGTTTCTACAGCTCCTGTGACCAAAATCTAAGCACGGGTTATACATTTCTATGTATTCCTTTCTGAATAAGGGGTTTCTATTGATTTGGAATAATCCCTAAAAATACACACCGTTCGTTAAGTCCCAAATATCTTGTCGAATCAACATATGCTTCTTCAAAAGGAATTTCAGTGGTTGTGAATAAAGTGGAAAAACTTCGAAATGATTCCTACAGTGTTGCCCAACATTTCCTTACTTGATGACTTCTGAGCACTTTGCCTTTCTTCTCGCTGACTCCTAGAATTAATACAGTTTATTTTAAAGAAACGCAATATCGCCAGGTGTGATAGAGAACTTCTCGTTTCAGATCCGAAATTACTATATTAGCAACACTGTTACTTTACGCTAGCCTAAAATGCCTTTGGCCACATTTGTTGTGTAAGGGAAACTTACTGGCAGACACTCAGCTTCACTTTCCTGGACCTCAGAGGTCTGCAGACCAGAACCATCGCCAGAAAGTCTTCACCAGGGAGGCTTTACGTTTATGCAGGAAGGTTTGACATTCTAAAATTTAACAAAAACTGCACTAATTTTTAGTGTTTCGCATTTCAATTTGGGAGGACTTGGAGCTTTTTTTTGGGGGGATATGCGCACCAAATCCTCTACTACAGACGCAATTTTAGAATCTACTGAAAACATTCAAAGGAGGAAGTTCACCGAAAGGATGCATTAAACATTCTTGTGAAACAGCCTGCTCCTTAAAAAAGAAGATTTGAAAGAGCTGTTTCGATCGATCCAATCATGCATTTTAGGAGAAAATCATTATATACAGACTTTTCCAACTTTACGTGGTTTGCACCAAAAAAACAGGCAGCAGTGCTTCGTAAACCAATGTTTGGGGAAACTTGCTTGAGAACTCGCATAAAGGTTGAGTAATATGTTTTGATCAATCTAAAAATTTTGTTTAAGTTTCTGGAATGGTAAGGGTCCGGCTTGAATCTCTCGGATCGCAATCCTGTTGTAGATCATGCCGTTTATTAAAGTTTAGAGTTTCAACTGGATTCTGATGAACTACCTGAAGAAACTTGCCTTTTGTGATGGTTCACGCTTCTGCTGATGCGTTGATGCCTGTTTTGCTAATTTTGAAAGAGTTAGAAGCTAATTTGCGTTGAAACAAACGTTCTTGCAATTATATGGTACTTCGCTTGGCAGTTTTCGACGACACATTGGTAGCAAAGGATCTCATGAACACCGCTTGTGGGCTGAACTTCTACTCTAAATTGATTTTAAAATATATTTCACCATATTACTGGAAAGGCATTTCGCAAAAGCACTCGGTGTGTCACGATCGCTTCAAGTTCAACGATGCTTGACGCCAGGGCACAAGAGCGCATAACGTAATCAGGTGTTTTCTTACGCTGTTTGCGTACGACCTTCACATTGCTTGAGTTGTTTTATCTCTGCTAATGCATTGGAAAGAAGTAATCGCGTTTCGCACAGTCAGCGAATGAAAAGAATGAAGAAGACAGCGTGTTGGTAAATAACATACAGGAAGATAGACTGCTGTAAGATAAGCTGTAGGGTCCCAAACAAATATGTGCTGGTGTTGGGAACATCAACCTCTTCGAAACTGAGAGCTGCTTATTGGGTACCAAATAATGTGAAGGGCTGTCAGTTTCATAAACCTCTGAGGAAGTTGTTCAATTTTCCTTTGGTTATGTTACTATCACAATTAATTATAGTCGTCCATGTGAAGATACTGATTATTTTACTGCCATTTTAGAACAGGCCCACGGGCGCACCACGTGCTCCTTGCGGGTGACTTGGGACCCGTGGGCGCAGTGTTGGTTACCCCTGATAAGAGTATCTGACAAACGTGCTTTGCTGCTTTGGCAGTCAGGAGGGCAAGAGCGGAGACAAATTGTAGGCACAACACAAACATATCTTTGTTTGTCTTAAGTTTATACAATTAGCTTCATCACGGCATTTTCGTTTTGGTTCTTCAAAGAGTATCTAATAATTTTTTCTGGAAAAAATAAGCGTCTAATTAAACGTTTCATAGATCAGAAAAATAAAAGCCCTGCATCGATATAAATTCATTACATTTGCTTATGTACACGTCAGGCTTGATACATCACACGGACAAACATTGTTTTTCCTTTGCAAGACGAACTGATGAATAATTTTTCGAATAAATGAAATACATTGCTGAAACGTAATCGAAGCTACGTGGGAGGTATTTTTGAAACTTCTCGTAACATTTATAGAACAACCCGAAGCCAGTAGAACCATACTTAAACTGCGAAAACATTTTCAGTAACGTATACGCCGCTGCAGCTTTTCAAAACCTAAGAATGTCAATCAATTTTCTAGAAGAACTACTAAAAAAATCATCTTCTCATTTGGTGCTTTCCTACGAGCGTTATACTGTTTCATATTTTTACCGTGACAATTTTCGAAAATGAAGTGTCAGTGTGCGAGGTTACGCGAAAAGAGTGAAATGGGAAAAATTAAAATATACTTGATTTTTGTCATCAAATGCAGTGTGTTTCATTATTATTTTTTTGTTCAGAAATTCGCAAAATACACAGAAAGTTGCAAAGCAAGACGTTTTCAAACGTTAAAGCGTTTGCTTTTCTCATAAAAGCTTTATTGGAAGTCATTGCTAGAAGGCATGACGCCGGTTACAAACCTTCATTCAACAGTTGAAGAGACAGATGTAAGTGCAATAGCACAAGATCTGTCAGGATACAATCAGACTTTTCCTAACCTCACCGCCAAGAACACAGCACGAGTACCCTTCATGCTTGTGGGTTTCGCCGGATCAACTCTGTCCATCTATCTTCTGGTGTCTTCCCTGTTCTATTTTAATTCAAAGTATGTTCTTCTACTGTAGAAACGAGTAATGCAATGTATAGATGTTTTTCTATTCCTGCTGGTAAAACTGTCGTTTTTATGCTGATACTTCAAACATTTTGCAAAAATTACCTGGAGTAGTTTGCAGTTGCTTGTCAAAAAGGGATATTCATTCTCCTGTGAACCTCATCCCTGATTCAACCGGCCAGTTTTCAATTCAACAAAAGCGCATTTGACGACAGTATACTTTGATAATTTATATTTTCAATTAAAATTTTACTTCAAGATCACAGGACAACTTCCACATTCTTGTGATAAGAAGAAATCGGAAAGTAATATCAAAAATGCATTGCTAAGCTAATTGATGAGGATCTATATTATTAAAAATTGCAATAATTGTTTTAAAAATGTAACGACGCCTCCTTTCAACCTGTAAAGTGCCCTTTACCCATCTCGTATATATCGGCCCTCAAAGGTGTAGGACCAAGCAATTTTTAGGTGTGCAATGGATATTTTGCCCACATTTCTCCAGGCTGTTTCAAATTGCCCGAAAAACGTTTATGCGACAATCTTTCTCCCAAAAAATTTTCGGTAGCTGCTAGTACATTATATTCACCTCTATCATGTTGCCACAGACTTGAAATTATAAAAATTGGTATTTGTAATTTGGACAACCCAAATGAAAAACGTGCGTTATAGGTTGTGAAAGAACATTATCGGAAGCTGGCAGAGTTATGCATGGACTGCATTTTGAACTTTTTGGATTAAGACTCCTCTCGCCTCCTACAGGGTCAGGAGTGAGGTTTTCTTTGCTGCAGCCGGAGCCGGACTGGATTTGCATTTTGTGTTTACTTAAAAAACGTTATTGGTTGTTTGCTTGACTTACAGTATACTTATGTGGAGTCAAACAGGAATTGAATTGTATGTGTCGTGATGATACCGGATCCGAAACGGACTCGGATTTAAATTTTGGAAAACAAGAGTGTATCCGATTTGAAAAAAATCAAAGTCCGCATACCTCTAGAAGCTAGCTCAGTAGTCTGAGCATGTGCGTCACAGGTCTGAGGTTTGACGTTCCATTGACATTCTAGCTGTTGCTGTCAGCAAGAAACCTCACACCTAGCAAAGGACATAAACGTAGCATGCAACAAACTGTATGGGAAAATTAAAGCAAGCAAATGGAATGCCTTATTTTGCTCAAATTTCCAAGTGAATCAGTTACTCATCAACTGCCACATACCAAAACAAAAGGTTACTAGAAGCAGTTCGTCAATTTTATGTACTGTACACTTGATGTGTTTTCTATGACATAATAAACTTTTTCATTTATATACTCAATAACATAGAAATGCAATTTGAAATTAGTATTGTTAAAGAATGTCGAAATATTTTTGCCCAAATTTTCGCGAAATCAAATGTTTTTGCACCTCCTGAACCCCCGGCTAGGGCTAGACACCACTGCCAGCCCTCGCTCTACTTTATATTTTTAGGCCGAAGCCTTGCAATTTGAAACTTAGAGTATGTTTTGGTTGTTTGTTTTTTTTGTTTTTTTGTTTGGTTTGGTTTATGCTCTGGCGATGCGACGCACTGAACACAACACTGCACACATTGCTCACGCTAAGAAACGACTAAGTCTAATTTCCCCCGTAATCGAAGAAACGTTGATAAAGTAAATGGGTCTGCAGCGGTTTTGGGTGCGGTAAGAACAGCCCGCGATGATGAAAGCTTGAAAACCACTGTAATCTTGACCGAAACTTACGCTCGCTTGGTTTCCGCCCACACTGAAACTAGTTCGCGTCTGGCGGTGGTTTTGAAAAATATGTCACATTTTCGGAGCTGTGGGCCTCGGAGGCAGCAAAAGCAAGGTGACTACATCGGTACCTTTGAACAAACCTCCAAACATTTCTTGTTACTTTTTGTTAGCGTTTCTATATCTCCTCTTTCACATGCACCTGTAACAACAGCGCAGTCGTAGCGCAAGCCACTTGATTTGTTGCTTACATGCAAAGCCCGCATTAAATGATATTTGTAATTTGTTGAAATACTTTGCAGAATGTTGGATGTCTTCGCACTTAATTGAAATAAAATTTTAGCAATTGATTAAGTACATATTTAATGCAACACACACTGTACGATTTTGCACAATGTTATCTAGTTCCACCGAAGTATTAGTTAAATCCAAAGTTAAAGAAATACAAACTGCAAATGACCTGAAACCTCTAAAAAACAATGAAGCAAACTCAATTTTAATTTTCTTAACCAACCACATTTGCTTATTCCAACAGATTAACGTTTCCTCACCAATTTACAAAGTGCAAAACAGCATTTCAGCACAAGAGCAACTGTCAAATGGACTAAGACAGACTAGGATGTAAGGCTAGAAGGTATAGAGATATCAGTATCTTTTGGAAAAAAGCTTTTATGAAAAGAAAACTGTGGCATATTTTGTAAAAACTGCGTTTAATTGGTTGTTTTCCAAGATAAGCATCGTCTGAACCATCTAACAATTGCTCTCGAATTTTTTATGACAAAATGTCTCATGTATCATGAAATCTTTTCTCAGGGATGTTGCCAACTCAAGAGATCAGTTATTTAAATTTCTAAACTTGCAGAAAAAACAAAATTTGCATTTAACTTAAACCCTGTCTCTTTCAAGTGAGTGGAACCAAAATCAATAAATTTTGACGTGCCTATTTGAAGGAAAATCGATTTCACAGCTATCCCGGCACGTTAAAACTGAAACTTAATGTTTTGTGAAAACGGTAATACCGAATTTCATTTATGCATCAGTGTGTGCTGATCCTGGTGCTACTGACACGACAGGGCCAAAATGTATGTGAAAGATATGGGTAATCAAGCATCACCGCAGATAAAAGAAAGTTTAGAGCAGGGCTTCTCAAACTATGGGTCGCGACCCCATTTGGCGTGGCAAAATGTAATTTTGGGCTCGAGAAGCAAATTCGGTTGGCAAATCAGATATAAAAGTTTTCGTAAACTTTACAAGAAAATTAAAAGTAGACTTACAGTAAATCTATTTCTACAGCATTCTTGGAGACAACACTGTGCTCCATGCTGTCAATTGTTTACTAGGATGTCTGCCTGAACAATCAAATGATAATGATCAACCAAGCACAACAAGCTTTTAACGTTAGTCTAAAACTACTCAGTGTGCTATGCGTTGTTACGTGAAGATTGTTTTAACGTACCAGCGAATATTGACCCTACTGCATTCATTCCGACACGAAGTAATGCTTGCGTTTAGAACTCCAGGTCATCTGCTTTGAGAGCACACTGAGTAGTTTTAGACTAAAGTTAAAAGCTTCACACAGTTTCAGAAGTACTTTGGACTTTTGTTCAGGAAAAGGTAGATGCACAAACCACACACAACAGTGTAGCGTAGCCAACCCACAATTTTGGGAGGGGCAAAATATTTTGATTTAAGCGAGCAACAGTATTTGTTTTGGATCACCGCCTCTCAAAGCAAAAACCAAGATATATACTAGAAATTTAAGGGGTTCTGATCCCCTGGGCCACACCGTGGTTAAGCCCATGATACACAATTGAATTTTCAGGAGGCCACACACACCTGCCATGCCAAGGATGAGTTTGCAGAGTTTAAACGATGAAACTTTATCACTGGAATTTTCAAAACTGAGTTTATGTCATTTTTGGATATGAACAATAAATGAATGCTCAGTCACTTGTGATCTAGCCATTTATAAACTCTTAGCCTTTTGCACAATATATTTGGGTGAAGCGGTATTCTCAAAATTGATAATGAACAATTCCGAAAGCCGATACTTTTTGCAATATATTGGGAATGTCATTCGTCCTACCTTGTCTTTTATCGATGTACGGATAGAAAATCTGTGTAAAAATCACCATCCATCCGTTAGTTGCGCTTGATAACTTGTACAAACTGAATTGCTTTTTGCTATTTTTTTCGCCTAGGTCTACTTTTTCCATTGCGTGGCAGTTTTATTAATGTATGGTTACTTTCGTGGCTTGTGTGCATTTTTATGATTTCGCCATAGAGAAAAATGCCTCTTGAGTCTTCACTTTTGTAATGGGACGTTAACTGGTATCATTAACGTCTAGAGCTCTAGACCATCCGTCAAGCGGTCAAATAAAAAAGAATTATTAAATGGGTCGCAGAAAAAAGTTTAAAAAGTCATGGTGTAGAGCAACAAGATGTTGAAGATCAATAACTACTTATGCAAAGCTTTTCGTCAAACTTTACATTTGTAATGTTATCTGGCTTGAAGCTACCTATGTAAGCTTCTATCCATGCTTTACATTCACACCCGCAGTGTTTACTGGCTTGAAGACGCAAAATATTTTTAACAACAATGTTAGAATTGCTTATTTAGTAAAAAAATGTAGGAAAAAGCATTTTCCGAGAAAGCTCAACTTCTCTCTTGCCCTTTGACAATAAGCGTAATTCTGTTTTCAACTAACATTGAAAAAGACCTAAACTTACGAAGTTGATTCCTCAGTAGACGAATTTTTTTAAGCGTTCTATCGATAAGTTCTACCAAAATATGCATACGTTTCGTATTTTTTGAGTAAGGGGGTTACTGCCGAGAGGGAAGTGCATGCCCCATGTGTAAATACAAAAGCTGTGCGTGAGTCATTCAAAGCCATTCTTGCAAAAGAAAGTTTGACATTTTGATGCAAGAGCAAATCGCTGATAAGACAAGCCCAGTCGATGCGCGTGGCTCATGATCAACCTCGGTTCTTCATACTTAAACTGAAAAAAGAACTTTTCCATTTTGGCCATGGAAACCTTGTGGGCTCAAACAGTAGTAAATAATAGGCCTACTTAAAAATAACTCATTTACATGTCTTAATCTTTTGCATGTAAAAACACCAGCTTAGAGCAAAATCCAATTTAGATCTTCAGCCGACCGCCAATAATGACTATTGGTGGATTTTCTGCATTTTCTTGCCATTTGTCATGTCTTAATTTTGCCTATAGCTCCCACGTTTTCGGAGGAAATGTATGTTTTTTTCGAACAAGAACGTTTCGAATTACAAATTTATTTTTTGGGTCAGGTGAGCTTGAGAATAATTTCTGAGTTGTTGGAAAATGACGCTGTGGTTTAAACATCTCCAAGGAAGATAGAGATCCACGTAATGCAGCTGTTGTAATCATGGTGAAAGTGAACTGCTTAATTTAACAGAAATGAACGGATTCGTATAGGACGGGAAATATTTTTAAAAATTCAATTCCGATTACTTTTTCGTGGATCATTCATTGCTCATCTTCTTGTCGGAGTTGCGAAATTCATCACCAATTTGTTGGGGCTGCTTTCACCAAGGATCGATAACAATTGCTCAATGCAAGCTGTCATGAACCAAGTACTACATGTCACAGGTAAACACATTTTCTAACTTTTGAACAGCTAAGTCTTCAGTTATATTTTGTACTGTGGTGTAACAACGTTTGCAGCAAGATCAAGAAGTTTTAGCACTACACGCAAATTATATCTTTTAATTGCAAAAGACTAACACGCAAAAATTTGTCTCTACTTTACAAACTTAATATAAATCTGCTTAAATGTTTTGACTAATTACATTCGGATAGGAATAAGTCGACTGTTTGCAGACGCTTCACTCATTTAAAAGCTGGCATCGACAAGCAGCATAGCTTGCACCAGTGATATATGCAGTTTCGTGACGAGGTCGACGTGCCGTAAAAAAGAAAAGAGTTAAAATAATAAAGGGTAGCCTGTGACCGATACCTTCAAACTTCTTCCACAGAAGCTGTTTCTTAGTTAAGGTTGTTGCTGAGCTATACGCTTGTTTTGAAGGTAATGCAGACAAACTTAAATGTGAAGGGCAAGAACGTTTTTGTAACCTTTATTGAATATGATAGAAAAGAACTAATTGCAAAAGATGAGGTAAGTGCACAGGTAATACATTTTTTGTACACGATAACGAAACCCACAACTCGGTTTATGGTGCAACTGAAAACTCATCACCCCTTCGCACTCCCATTGCCCTTCACGATATGTCGTCGTAGTGAAAATTTGGTAGACTTAACTAAAATGCCCTGCTACTGTGTATGGTAGCATAGCGTTTGTTCTTTGGCTTCGAAGTAAAACAAAACAATAAATAGTTTTGGATAGTCATGAACATTAAAGATAGGCTTCTCAATTCAGTATTTCCTAACACATTTTTTTGCATAAAATTCTTTCCCTTACGCGGTAATTCGTCACATTAGCAACACTTCGGTTCGCAAGCAGTTCGTTACTGTGGCTATGTTGCCATTTGTGTCAAAAACATTGTCTACTCGTCTCTCTACTAAGTCTTATTTGCCAAATAAATGGCGTGACATTTTTAACCTTCTTCGATCTGCAACGCTGAGCCAAAGTACTTCAAAACTACAAAACATTCTCAACTCTTTCAGTCATACATAATGGAGATGAAATAATACAAACCTTTTCCGACAATGCATTGCTAACACTGTGGACCAGCAACACCAACAGAAATTCACCACCTCAATAAAAATGGTGTGCAAATGTTTTAAAGCGAACAATTCATCACCGCATGCATGAACGAATTTACTAGTATAAAAATAAGAAGAGGAGCACTTGACAAATTATTGGTAATGCGGTTAAGTAATGCGATAAGTCGGTAAAAGATTTGAACAAAATAACTGAACGTCAGTCTTAAATTCTGCCCCGTGAAGTACTACATTAATTCTTCGTTTAGTTTTGGACTGTTGCCACATGCAAAGGTGAGGCTGAATTTTTCCTAGATTTGAACCCCATTGTGACGCAAATGGGGAACTTAGAAACGGTTGGCGCTCGCGGTCTTTCTACGTAGATATGCCCTTTGTTGGCCACATCTGTGGTGAAGTGCACTGAAGCGTAAAACCGAAAGAGGCGATGTTGACAATCTGTGGTGGGCGCCAAGCTTATAACAAGCTATGATGACTGCAGCACGAGGAGCTGCAAATCGATATACGAAGCCTTGTAAGTCATGTTACACAGAAGCCATGTTATGCGGGGTCTACGGTAGTCAGTTATTTTCCCAAGAGATTTCCGCATAACACTTTCCTGGTTAAAACAGGGATATGTTTGTCAAAATTAGGATATGTCGAATAAACAGATTATTTTTTGACATCTTAGCTTTGTAGGATAAAAGATCGCAAAGTCCGTTGAAAACCCGGACAAAATAATCCGGAACAGGACTTTTCTGTCTGGCCGATTTGGTTTGGCCGTTTCGGTCTGAGCCGTTTTGGTCTGAGCCGTTTCGGTCTGGGTCGCTTCTGTCACGTGACATTTAGGTCTGGCCGTTTCGATCTGGGGACATTTCGGTCACGACATTCTGTACATAACTTATTACATTCGTTTATTTGAATGATTATAGGCAGGCGAAATGTCACTCTAGTTCATGTTATACCAAATCCCTTTGAGGAGTCATGATTGTGATTAAATCTGAATTGTAATTATGACTTTGAAGAATTTGTATTTAATTGCATAATGTCGATAATGATTTAATTTGCTTGCTGATGATAATGAAAATCATATGTTGATACTGATTAGCTGTTGGATCTTGGATCATGTTTGTAGTTTTTTTAAATAAAATTTCTCGTTGATTTAAGTATGTTTGAATTAAAATGTGAACATGTAAGATTTCTTCAAAATTTCATAATCTGACCGAAATGTATCCAGACCGAAATGTCCCCAGATCGAAATGGTTCAGACTGAATCGACCAGACGGAATCGGCCAGACCGAAAAGTCGCCTACCCAAATAATCGACGGAATCAATTATAATATTGCTATTTATTTAATTGATATATTTACTTTTTGAGGAACTGGTGGCAATGGGAATGAACCTCTTTTATCTTTATGAGTTTTCACGCAGAACTTCCAAAGCATCTTTCCAAATCCTTAACAAAATTCAGCAATTCTGAAGTGTACCTCAGATTGTAGTGGCAGTGCGTAATTTATGCAATATAACATAGTAGAATGCGTATATATCGGAACCTTCCGTGGTGTAAAAAATAACCGATATACACAAACTGCCAGTGCAGACCAATAACGATAAACCATTAAAAACCACACGTTGGTTCATTGAGGTGTAATATGTAATAATTTTCATCATCTAATATCATACACCATCGAATAAACCAAAATTGGAAATAAAATAGTGTTTCAAGCATTTTTTGTTAAGGTTGACTTTGTGGCATGTTTCGAAGCCAAGGTTCTTACATTTTAGTAAAAGTGAGAATCTTAGCAAGGTTTGCATAATGTACGTATGCCCTCTGCAGGCGAAAATGTCCTTTAAAAACGAACAAATTACATGTGGGGACCAAGGGTAGTGCCGATATACGCGAAACCGATATAGAAAAGTTCTTGCAATGTTTTTGTATATGTCCTAAGCTAAATTTCAGGCATCCAAAATACCTGTCAATCAAGGTAAAAAATGAATCGAAGGAGGCTTTAGGATCAGGTCACAAAAATTAGTTTGCTATGTACAATACATGATATCATCGTTAGTGTCATTATTTCTCAATGCCAATGAGTTATACAAGATAATACTTTCTTATTAACTTGGATTCCTTTCATTGAGCTCATGTGTCCACGTTCTTACTGTAATGCAAACTTATTTGACCTCAAACCAAAGTACAATTTCTTGAAAGATGTTGTCCAAAAACCGCAGAAATCTGAAATTGCACTTAAAGCAATTATATCTGCATTCTGCTCAGTCAATAAGAACAAGGGAAGATATATTTTTATACTCTGATGAGAAGGTCTCACCTGGCCTATTTTACCTGAACACAATTAATTGAACAAATTATCAAGATAAACACTGAAGGCAAAGATAACAAACGTGTTAAATGAACGAAAAGATTGTACTTCTCAAAAGATCATATTTACCACACGGACGTGTGTTTGGCCAAGCGTTTTGTTGTACTGCTGTTTTCCACAACACCAACGCATTTTGGTGGCACGTATGAAAATGTGTGTATGTTGGAGGGTGTCAGCTTTGGAAAAAATATTTAAACCTTTTACCAACATAACGAGCTTCAGGTTTTTATAAAATTGAGTACCGAATATTATAATAATAGTTTAAATACAGTGAAATGTGAATAGGTATGTCTAAGAATTCGCAATAAACTTTACATGTGCAGGTGTATTTTTTCTCCTGTTGTTTCTGTGGACCAGACAGCACTC
>JGI24158J21664_10004319_pt1 | contig 18266 bp, 17 predicted proteins | sample Ectturendosymbi3_FD_21664 | JGI IMG/M metagenome (IMG submission 21664)
AAGATGCCACGAAATAATGGAAACAAAACTGAAGGATACCCAGCGCGGTTTTCGTCCTGACCGTAATACTACAGGCTAAATTTTGACTCTCCAGCAAATTTATTTTTTTTAAAATTGCTCTTCTGGAAGGTTTGCAACGACTGGTGTCATACAAATTAGCACTACACGTGTTCGTTACTTTCACTGAACAAGTTGTTCCGATTCATAGACATATGAGGCTACTTTATTCTCAATCCCTCGATATCAGAACAAAAATAGTCACAGCGAAACTAACGAAAAAGGTAGCGGTGAAGTTATCTGACCACCAACCCATTACATATTTATTGAGTACCTCAACCTCACTGGCCTCGTGTAATCCCAAAAATGGATTCAGGCCCTTTGTTCCAGAAATTATACGTAACAAACAGTAACCAATTCCCAACGCCATAAAAAGAGAATACTCATCGTTATTCACTTCAATCCTTCGCGTTCATTCTTCCATAGAGATCTTTTGTAATCAGCATAGCAAAAAAACGTGCGTTGAACCAAAACAAAAATACAAATAAAGCCTAATTGCTTACAGAAATGCTGGAAATGGTCCTTACTCTCAAAATTTTGGTGCCCCCGAATTCAGGGGCTCAAGGCTTAAGCCTAATAGTAAATCCCGCCTGGGTGTGAAGACTCCATTACTGACTGTGCATTAGAAAAAAGATTTTCTATGTAAAATTGATAATCCCTTACCTCTAGTTAACAACATAGCAAAAACGTAACTGTTTAGCAACAGTATCTACTCAATGTAGTAGGCTAGGAGTTTGAGTTTTGAGAAAATCGTGAAACACCGTAGAGAAAAAAGACGAAAAACAAGTTTGAAAAAACAGACCGTAATAATATGATTTCATTGTTATTGCTCTGAACGGCTTTTGGTACATATTGAGGAAAATTATTTTTCCCAGAAACACTTTTAATTTGATAAATTTTTATTATATCTGAATAAAACAAGAATAAGTGCTTTTATAATTATGTGTTTGATAAAATTTGATACACGCGATTGTTTTTTTCTGCATAATCTTTGTATGTAGCTTTACAGGATTTGATCTAGCATTAATTCACTTGGTCCACTTCATTTTCTTCCAATCTACAGACTGGATAAGGTTTGCTCATTAATCGGGGCCCTAGTAAAATGTACAGTTGGGTCCCGCAGTACCTAGAACTGGACCTGCGTGGATGTTTCATTTTGAAACAAACTTTGGTAATGGAAGGCTTCCTTAGAAATGCGTTGTTGCAAACTTTTCTGGAACGACATATGACATGTGCAGTATTTAAAGTTTTGAGGCGAACGTTCAAAAATCTTGAAGTTGAAAAGCCGTGAGCAACTTCGTGAAGTTGCTATATCTTATATCTCTCCACTTGTCACAAAAACTTAAACCTCCTCCATAAAAATGTGACCTCATTTATGGACCACCTGCTGGGGAACCGCCAAAAAAATACCATCGGCACTTTTCATGTAAATGTTTCTACGTGCATATGTACAAAAGTTTGGTGCAATGTCATTACCACGGTCACTAATTATTTGTCTGATTCAACTTATTGGAGGAGAATAAGATTAACGCCAAAAAGCGAAACTGCACTGTTTGTGAAACACATCCAAGGTGTTTGCAAACCGTTACGGTGGGACGGTATGAGCATGTCATGGGTATCTTGCGTTTTCGTCATATCTTCTATCGCCCATTGGTTTGTCATTCACTAATCACAAACTGGCAGGACAAAGTTTTGAATAAAAGAACAAAAAATAACGTTGATGTTTTGTTTACCGACAAATGTCTTTCAAACATCTGGGCACGTTTGCACAATGGATAGGCCAGTGTTTCCCAAACACCAGCCACCCAAGCAAGTTCATGGAAATACCGTCCAGTTATGATTGCCTTTGTAGTCGTTTCAGTTTTACAAAAATATATTTGCTGTAATCATTTCTTGCAGCGACGTAAGCGTGAAACATTAGTGTATTTCAATATTTATGGATGATAATATCCTACTGCAACACACGGCACTAGAAGTTCCAGCCAAGGATAGTTATAGTCTTGATGTAGGGAGAAACTACATCATTTAGCGGTATCACGTTAATGATGGGTTTGTCAGTCCGCCATCCGCCTTTACAAGATTCTTCAGAAAGACAACTCACCATAAAAGGTAATATGAAGAAACAATTGAAAAAAATAATTAAGTTCTTTGTTCATGTGGGTTGACCACAATCCCGGATACTCTACAGTATTGTTTCTAAAAGTGGACAACAATCGTACAAGAGGAATTCCTGCTCAGTTCGTCATCTGTTTGGTCGGTTTTAATACTTTTGTGATGNACACCAGAACTGTTGGCCATAGCAACAATTGCCTTTACTCCAACCCAGCTTATCGCTTAAGNCTGCTGATATGAACAAACTTTTGGTTGCACAGTATCAGTTGCGAGTCGTGTCAAAACNTGTTTGCAGAATTGTGGAGCGGGTTGAAAGGTTCGAGAAACACTGCNCTGCACATAACACTTTAAACCAGTGGTTCTTAATCCTTCCAGCCGCGGGACTTCCTATTCTTACATATATTGAGGGCCAATACCTTGCTTTATTGCGACGTGAAGGTTGAAAGAAAACACATTGGGACTCCTCCTGGAACCGCCAGATTTTCACTGCGAGCCGCGTTGAGTACCACTCTTTTAACCAAAAGGTAATTTTCATAAACATCTTAAAACAAAACATGAAACGAAACGCGTTCATCGTATCTATTCTGAATTCATCTCGTTATGAGCTGTTTGTCTACAATTCTCCGCGCAACTGTGTGGACCACTCAGCATACCAAACTCGCGTGTCAATTTTTTTGCGCAACCTCATCACATTATCTAGAATCGATTCCTATGTAGTTAATGGTTATTACATCCAAAACTTCAAAGAGAATAAACTGTCGTGTCAAGGGCCACTTGGATGGACCAATTCGGATTTTCCGTTACCCCAGCAATCGCGTTTATGGTCGCATTGTTATGATTAATATATAGACGCGTCTTGCCCGGGCGGCCAGCCTTCTACCATGGCTACTCCTGAACAAAAACGTTGGAAACCAGCATTGATCAGTTCAATATAGTTGCAAGAGGTATAGCCTACTTTACGAAAAGCTTCGAGCGAAGGTGTTTAGAACATCAGCGGTTGACGTAGACGGCAGGACATCTGCAAGCGCTGAACTACTTAACGATTACATTGTGTGTTTGGAGTCCCACTAAAAAGCTTGTCCAGTCCTGCTTGCTTCAAATTGCCATCACACTCCGAATCTAAGGTGTATATTCCATTGGATTGGTCATGTCCTTAAAAACGATGGGGCTGGCAAACTACCGTTTAAGATTTACCCCAAGAAAAAGGCGAAAATGTATTCCATTTCTAAGGAATGAAACTGCGTGGTGATTAATTTTGTCTCAGATATCAAAACCTCTTTAATACCACTGTAAACATGTCTGGTTGCATATAATGCATCAAACCACCATCTCTACGAAATAATGAAACATACCAGTGGATAATCACTAACTTGACTTAACCCATTCAATACTTCTTATGTGCAGAGCGATGCTTCAAGCCTGAAAAAGCAAAACGTTGGTAGAATATTCTACGTGTTTCATATCTTTATTTTTCGTGCATGCTATGGCGCTTCAATCTAAAAATTAAAGTGTTTCTACGTTTTTTGAAGAACACCTACACATTATGGTAGACTCGACGCACTTCGTCCCATCTTCGTCCGGATCACCGCTTTGGCTTTATAAACCAGCAGCGGCGCATCTCCACCTCCACTGTTGCCGGACAACGCAGGAAAGGGCGCAACAACAACGCAAATATCGAAATACTTTTGTTGCAACCGAATAAATATTGTACATGCGTTGTAAAATGCGATCAGTTGCAGTCACTCAACGTCTGCGCACACAGCTATACGAACTAACGCGTATGCAAAGCAACAGTGCGACTTAATGCCACCGGGGACGAACACGGACAAAGTAGGCAGGCCCGAAGCCACGGGTGGGGGCATTCGGGGCCAGTGCCCCCAAGTTTTGTTCCGAGAAAAATGTGTTTTAAACATATAAGAACAAAAATATTGCCCCCTAAATCTTAAAACCTGGCTACGGGCCTGGAAGTAGGTAGAGTAGTCTCGAGGTAATATCACACAAGTATATAAATTGCTGTGTAGCACAGCGGTGACCGCTAAATACTAGCTGTTCCAAGCAATAGGACGACTTTAGCCAGTCAATCAGCTGTGACTGGTCGTATCAAAATACTGCCCGTGCTCGGCAAAAATGCGATGGCGTGAAAACAAATATATGTCAGGAGCGCATCAGTTGACTTTAAATGTTTGACAAAAACAACGAACACAGAAGCGCGCTTCAAAATCTTTCAGTACGTTCTGCGCAGCTTCAAAAGCAGAAAACACTCGCCGGTCGGGCTTTGAACAACGCAAAGAAAAACGGGCTTTGAACAACGCAAAGAAAAAACACCGTTTCGAGTTTTTTCCCCCCCCAAACTGACAGAAGTAGGAAACGGGTGAAAAGACTGCGCTTCACGAGTTGTACGTCGATTTTCGTCACGCTTGAACGAGCAACAGGAAATGAATCGATGGCCTGCGTCTTCGACAGGCAGGCGTTCAAAATTCGCAGGCATCGGCGATGACATTTATTGTTTCATCAATGCTCTGCTTGAACCAAATCACATTGGTTTTACACCGCGATTACGGTTTATTCGCCAAAACGCAAGTTAGTAAAATGTTCATGCCGGGCATACAAAACTGTAAATGTTGCTAGACGTGACTTTGTAAAATCTACAAAAACGATTTTTCGCTTCGCTTTGTCCATCAGACAGACGCAAGACTATCTTACGAGCGACGATTGAACGAGGTTTGCTGTCCGAAGATGGCGCCACAAGGGAACTATGGCACCGGGAGTTTTCCAATCCATTTAAAGATTATGGAGCCAATGCTGAGTGAAACACGCAATAGGAAAAACAGAAAGAACGCACACGGTCATTCAAGCAGCAAGAAGATTTCTTGGCAGCCACGAATTCGTCCACACGAACACACTTCTCACCAACTGCATCCCACAAAGGGTGAAAACGGATTGAAGACCGCAACTAGTTTCACTCCCTTTAAAAATACATAACGAGAGAACCAGTACTTTTGCCCTGAAACGAAACAGCAATAACGGAACGCCAACGATTCTGAACTCGTACCCCTAAACACATTGCTCGACTTGCTAGGGTCAGATCGCGAAAAACAAACTTTGTTTACGAAACAAAAAATGCGTTTTTTGATCTTCATCAACACACACCACTTTAACGATGGGCTTTATGCAGCAGCACGATGATGAGCTTAACTTATCGGGCATGAAAATTTTAGGTCTTGCCACTCCCCGGATAGCAATGGTCGGCTATTCTGCCGGCATGCGCATCTTCCAGGCTTCAACCACTAACGACAGTGGCGCTTCTCATCCAGGATACAGCAGCACGACTGCATATCAGAAAAGAATCTGATACAATCAGAAACGACTGATTGAACATGTACAATCGCAACGCCTTCCAGCCAGAAACGCCTACCTCGCCGAATGGGGGAATTCCGACCTGATTTTTTCGGTCATAGACAGAACGTTTTTGAAATGACCGAAAATAATTAAGTCATTTCGGTCAGAATGTTTGAAAATATAGGATAAAAAACACTTCTGTGGCGAATTTTAACACAACTGTGAGACAAATGACCGAAATGTTTCAGTGACCAAAACGTCTCAGCTAAAAATGACCGAAATGTTTCAGCGAAAAAAAAAACCCAGATCCCAACACTACCGAACACCAATCGTTGATGCTGAAATGCAGCCTCTCAGCACAACGCAGAAAAAGATTAAAATGCTTACTAAGTTCTCCTGTTCGAGTGACCTGGTTAACCACCTGTCAAGAGAAACGAGCGCCGACAACAAAGTTAACATTCGCCGAAACCCTCCTATCATTGTTCACCACAATATAGTTATGTTCTTTTTGCAGACGCTGAAAAAACTACTACACACGAACAAAAGAATATGTAAACAAGTACAAATCGCTCAAGACGTCTTTCTCTACATTTCGCTCATTTGACATTGTAAAGGAAAAAACGACAGAAAACTGTTTGATTGATAGAAACGAGCTGTGAGCTTCGTCTCACACAGGCAAAGCAAGGTATTACAAAACGGGTTGCTCTATAACTGTTGCTACTTCGATTACTGCCATCAATTTGCAAGTTTGTAAAAAACTCAGGCAGAGGTCATACGGAACGCAGGCTGTGTGGTTCACAAGGGAGCATCAACCATGCTGGGGCGGAAAGAACCCGTGGAGGAACCAAAACTGACCGGGCGCCAAACTACTCCGTTCCACAGGGCCAGCACGGACTTGGTTAACCGCCTTTCAGCGCGCTTGTCTGGCGCCAACGCCTTTGCTCTTGTTTGATTTCGTGCGCAGTCTAATTCGGTCCTTACAGCAAATGGAGAAAAACTGAACTAGACAGCAACGATGCTTAGCAGCGAGACATGTCAAGGCCAAGACTTGTCGGTCAGGGCCTCGGTGCGTCACGCGCGTAACAGTCAGCGAGCTGTCTTTTGAAAACACACAGCGCTTGATGACTGACCCAAGCTTTTTTCCACTGAGGCGCAATCATCGAACGACGTGCATTGTGGATAACGATCGAAGTGTGTCCGCAATCCCTGTATTCGTTGGCAACTGGGACGTCCCGCGATTTTCGCCACAAACAATAAGAGCAATAATAGTTTTCGGCACAAATAAGAGCAAGTAGGTGATATTCCGGTTCCGGAAATACTTTCTGGTTACAAGAACCCGCCACACGACAAAAGTTCCGAAAAGGCTCGATGAGGTTTTTGCGCAACAGTTTGACGCTGAACAAGACCTGCCCATAAACAAAAAAAACAAAACATCACAGCAGCAAACGACGGGGCTTGTTAAGGTATCCAATCATACCGCATAAAAGCACAAGAACGTTTAACAGTTTGCTTTGCTACCTGAGGGTCTTCCAAATGAAAACACGAATACGAGCACGGGAAATTTGTATTTGTTAGCCTGGTTGTGTGAATGAATACAAGTTTTGGAATCGCTAACCTCATTAAAAACTGCTGAAGTCACACGAGCGAACATATCGAGACAGATCCGACACAACTTTTGCAGGATCAAGTTTCTTAAACAGCCGAGTCAAATTACCATACACACAGTATATAGTAAAAAGCCAGGATGTAACACATACTGCTAGTGACCAAGCAATCCTTGCATCTAGCGCAGCTTTAAAGCGAACTGTGACCGCAAGAAAAAGCTAGACCTGACTTTAAAACGCTCCCTGTTGCTATAGCAACGCAACCAAATCGACGCGCAGTTTCCAACGTTGCTAGGCAAAGATCCGGTGCCAATTGGTTGAGCAACAGCAACGGTGCAATGCGATGGCCTGCAACGGCCGCTTCTCTTGCAACGCAAACGCCGCCGCGCACAGCAAGACAACCACCGCACACCAGACACGACGGCACAGTTTGAAAGGTAGAAATAGGCGCGAAAGCTGAATAAAGCGTCGTGTCGCTCGACCGGCGAGAAAGAAACGAGCACTTGTACCGCTGCGGGTCTCGCGTAAGTTTCAGGAAAGCCGATAAAAATATAAACGCACAAACTGCAGTTTGTTACAAACATGAAAAGGAGAAAAAAGAGAGAATAAACAATTTGTCACCGCGCCTTCTCACAGTGTTCGGCCAATGCCCTTTTCAAACAGGAGTGACGTGTGAAACACGTCATCGAATACTGACGACACTACGTGCATCGGGCGTTGACAAATTTGGCGAAACAGCCGTCGACGCTCTGCGACACGTCTTGCGCAGGGTCTGCGGGCGAGAAGCCGACCTCACGAGTCATTGAAGCCACGCGCTGCGCAAAACCGTCCACCTGGCTTTTGTTTAAATCCAAAATGTACCTGCAGAAGAAACACATGTGTATTCGTGGAGGAAAGGCAGTCGGATAAATCAGAAAGCGGCGGATTAAAACATTCCCATCGAGCCTCGAGTTTTCAAAAGAGCCTTGCGTCGATGAGTAAACGTTCAGAGCCAACACAGGTAATTCACGTTGTGATTTCATGCAAACTTATACGATTTTAGGTCAGATCGACGCCATGTTGTGTTTTCGTGATTGCAATCACAGCTGCTTCAGTTTCTTTTTTTTTATTCTGTGTGGCTCAAGGTTTCAACAAAAGCGGATATTGCAAGGCCACGCTTGGCTGTGAATCGAAACTTCTCCATTTCGCTTGGAAGGCGGATGTTTCCGCGCCGGGTGGTCACGACGCTCAGCTTCTATTTTTACCCGAACAGATGAAAACTGACTTACTTCGCCAATTCGACGGTTATGGTGGCATGCTGTGCGAAGATATCGTGCAGGGCCGGAGTAAGCGATTGGACCATGCTGAAAAAATAATAGATAAAGCAAGTAAATGTCAAGTTTAAAACTGGACGTCCACAATCATTTGAAACTGCGATAAGTTTTGTATTTTTACTGGCTTTTTGCATTTGCTGCTGGCCAGCAAGAAGTGTTTAAAAAAAGGAAGAGAAACAAGCTGACAAAACGCACGCGCTTGGCAATTGTTCGATGCCTAGTGGTTGGATAGCTACTATATGTGGCCTTGGTCGCATTCGCTTTCGCTTTAACGATTCTATTTTGTTATAACCGGTTCTTTAGCATGTTGTCTTGCAAGCATGAAAACTGTAACTACTGTCGCACTCTGGATGGCTCGCTTTGAAGTTAGTTATCTTAATTTAGGATTGCTGAATAGGTATCATCACTCTAAAAAAATGTTGAAAATAATATTGTGTGGCTATGCTCCGGATTGAATCCAGCCTGCTTTTGCTACTGTATCTGCAGTTCGCAGTCAAGCATCTAGCTCGGTTTTATGCTTCGGGTCTTTCTTTAGCTGGAATCTGGGTTTCCCTAAGCCCAATAAAGTGAAAACAAAGTGTTGGCTGATTTGACAATCAATAACTAAAGATACAGTTAAATTTATAGTCAGGCATTGGGATAACAGAAGATATGCGGTTTCCTTTTTTTGATCACAAGTGTCAAGTTTCCAGGTTTGTTGCTTTTGTAACATATTGGAAGTAATCGAAAGTTATAGAAACCTTCTGTTTGTGCAGATTGCAGATATACGACCTGTCAACAACACTCGCCGACCAGAGGTTGCCGAAGTGACCCCGGCAGGATTCTGCGCTTTTTTCGGACCCGGAGTTAAAAATATGTGACAAACCGGACCCGGAGTCACATGTCATTTCCGGCGGTAGCAGGGAGTCTGCGTGGTCCATAAATGTCATTTCTCAAGTAAAAACACTGCTGAATTTCGGTTGCATCGATGGTAGCCGGAGTCTGAACAGGAGTCCAATTCCCGAATGTGAAAAGTTTTCCGGACCCAGATCCGGATTCAAAACTTTGGAACAGGAGCGGAATCGGAGTCCGACAGTGTGACTTCAGCCACCTCCGCCGCCAACCACTTCTACCACCTATCCGGAAGAATGTTGGCGGTCTGCCCAGTTAGTCCGCAGCGGGTAAGCTACACAGGACTTTTATCTACTTTTCGTTCTGTGCCGAAGGAATGTGTGAATTTATGCAAATGATAGTGATTCATCTAAGGTGTTAATCTTGGCATAATCGTTTGTTAAGGTTTGCTTTTTGTTCATTTTCATGGTTCAGTTTAGCGTGTGATCATATTGAGAGGTTTGTTTGAACATATGGCTGAAGCAGGCAACAGTGTTCTTGCAGAAGGTGATCACTATCAGTTTTTGTAGCGTTAACGTTTTTCATGACCTTAAGAAACTTCAATTCAACCTTGTGCAAAGAATGAAAACAAAACGTCAATAACAGTAATTGTCAGATGTCTGGTTAATGATCGAAAGGTCAAATTTATGTTCCAACGGTTTATTTTTATTTCGGTTGATGGGTTTAGTGGCTCTGCTCAATTATTTCAGCTTCTGCTGAAAAATGTTTAGTACTGAATCATTTACTGAGTGGCATTTATGCTTGTGTGCAAGTTGATAAAACAGAAACAATTTGTCAGCGCAATGATTGCAAACTCTGTTGTTCAAGTCAGTTATTATGGTGCACTGGAGTTTAACATTGCTGTTCTTTATTATTAATGTTTTGGAGGCGGTTGGGTTCTGCTTCATGTGATGATATTTTTGATGAAATGCTAGCAATTTGGCAAACCAAAATACTTACAACTCAATTTCTTTTCTAACCACTACATACACAATTCAATCAGTTGTTCATGAGTCCGCAGGTGCTCTTTACGCAAAGTCGCATCTAAAGTCGTCATAATTTTCAGTTTTTTGTTGTGATTTTTTAAGAAACTAAGTAACATTCCATACACGAGTTTCAGAAAATTGCCTTTGGTGGTATTTTTGTGAAACAAGGCAATAATTTAATTTATTGGTTTATTATTTTCATGTGAACTATTTACGTGCCAAATTTTGCAGATTTTTTGTGAAATTACTAGCTTTGCTTGTGTTCTGATCCATATACATTTTAGTCTGGAGATGGTTTGCTTTCTCTGCTCTTGGTATTGCCTTTCACCTGTAAGCGTTGCTTGCAGATTGTGGGGCTGAAGATGCGAAACGTTACGTGAAATTGATTTGCTATTAAAAATGTTTTGCTGGTTGATTCAAACCCTTAATCTTTATGGAGACTAGTTACTTTTCTACAGCATTTCTCGTGTGTACGTTGTACACTTCTGTGGTTAACTCATCTTTGTGGATTAGACAACCGTTTTTGTAATTTATGAAAAGCCTATGTGGCATTTTACCAATAGTTGTTATTTTCGTGGTGACATTCACATTTTAGAATCAAACAAATCTTCATTGCAGTAATTTGACTGTTTTGTTGCCTGTTCGCTTCTCCTGATTAAAACCTGAACTCATCAGTAAAGGGGGGCAGGGAGAAAACTTAAGGCAACAGCTCCAACGTCAAGCGATTTGCGCACAGTCGAAAACATCAGGGCAGAACAACGAAGGTGAACCGACCTGGCGGAGACGAAAGCGTAGTTGAAGAAGTTCTTGAACTTCGATTTCTTCGGCAGCTCGGGAACGGAGTTCATAGACAAGAAATGCACGCAAACCTCCTCGCACGGGATGGGCGCTGCGAGGAAGAAAAATAAATAAAAACAGCGAAATTGACTTTCGCGTCATTGATTTATTTGGACTGCTGAATAACAAACTCCATCGTACATGTGCCGAAAAAGAAGCTTAAATGCTTCTAAGCGAATTTCCACTTCAGTTGGCGCAGAACGTTAAGTAAGGAAGCGGTTGCCTGAACGATGAGGTCGGAGACACTGGGTATTGCGTCATCGCAGTAACCGCCTCGAAAAGAAACGAAGCAGTTACTAGTAGTAAGGCCTCCTGGATATTTATCTATTTACGCCTTGCTAGTAGAACGTGTTGCGAGTTCGCATAGCAACAAGCTAAGGAAAAGCGTCGCTGTGCTCATTCTGCATGCCGTCACCAAAGCCGTGACACTTTGTATTGTTGTTGCTTAAGCTTCTTTAAAGCAGTGCAAGGAAAAAGTGACCAGCATTCTGCAAACGCGACTTCCTGTTTGTCAGTTAAAGATTACGTCAGCGGTGGCTACAGGCTTTGGGATGCGTTTCAGATACGCTGCTGTTACTGGCCTGAACAATGTAAGATAGGAAATCAAAAAATGACCCATCTGCAAAATCTCCCACTCGAGCTTCATTGCAAAACCTCTATCGCAAGATTTTGCCTTGGATGACCAACGAAAAAAAGCTCAAGGAAATATTTTACCGATCTGCAAAAACGCTCACGCTAGCCATGCGTGCTGCTTCAATTTCTGAAATATTTGTTTTTCATTTAAACGTAAAGTGTACTTTAGACACTCCATGGGTGCGTGTGAGTGTGTGTGCGCATGTATGGGTAAACAGCGCATTTAACAGTGTTTCTCAACATTTTTCAGCATATGGACTTTTTTTCAAAACAATCCAATGGACCACTCCTGCTTTGCTCTGAAGTTATTCAATTTTCACACTAAAATACTTTAATGAAAAGAAAAAATAGTATATTCTCACTTCAAAATATATTTATGTTTGTATATATTTTCTGTACTCTTTAAATTATGAACAATGCAGTTACATTTTTATGAAATGACTACACTTTTTAATGGTGCAAATACTCGGCGGACCACTAGAAATTCTATGTCCGCCACCGGTGGTCAATTTGGACCACGTTGAGAACCACTGATTTAACAAATGGATTGTGACATTGCGCATGTCTACGTTTATTTTGCTGCTACCTAAGCTTCTCTAAAGCAGCTTAAATTTTTCATGTGGCTGTTGGAACAATTCAGTCGCCCATCCCTCGTCTGGTTACTCCATTTACGTTTCCTCACATGTCAGTGCAAATTGGGCGGTACCTGTAACAGTGGTTTGAATTGTGCACATCATACGCAAGACAGAGTTTCTCGAGCAGGGTTGCTAGATGGCGCCAAACTTGGCAAATGTGAACAAAATCACCGTTTTCCAAAAAGTTTGCCAACTTTTTATGGCAATATTTTGGCATACAAAATATTGCCATAATTTGAAATACCAGTATTGACAAAACAATCAATTTTGGATGATTTATCAAATGCATACCCAAACTTACTAGAGAAAATAGAAAATACAACTTAACATTATGCGTTCTGATCACCCTCCAATTTCTGAGAAGCATAGTTATCAGCACTGTGCTTTACAGTGGAACTTCAGTTCAATTTTCAAAACACAAAAATTGAAAAATATGGCAAAAATATGAATTGCAAAATACATTAGGTATCGAAAAATCAATATTCCAAATAACATTGCCATTGTTAATTTTTTTGCCAGAAATTTGTCATAAACTGGACAAAGACTTGCCATATTCTCTGTCAAGCCTCTTGCAACCCTGCTGACGAGGTCCCCAGAAAAGACGCGAATTCAATTACGAACTCGCCAAGCAAAATACGAAGTCTTTTTCTCCGAATCGGCAATGGATCATTCAAGCGCCGAAACAAAACAAAACCTGCTCAACGTAGATCGGCGTACCGCAGTCTTGGGGCGCGTAACAAAAGCCACGAGCTGAGCGCACGGCAGTGTGGCTCGCACCAACTGTATTTGTGTTTGTAAAAGCCACTTAAAAATGACGTAGCTTTGCAAGCATTCATCTAAAACAGCTTTTTCTGCGACCAGCTCGCCATCTTTTTACCCTTGCTGCGCGAAGGAGTGCCTCGGCAGCTGCCGTTCAGTGGTGAATTACACACGGCACAAGTTTCTTCTAAGCTTTCGTTTCTATCAGGCTAGTGGAATACAACGCGCGGCAGACGAACACACCAGCAGCGATATAATATAATGCACCAGAAGTTGAAGAGGTCGCGCGATCACAGCATTGATGCTTTCGACAAAGCTGAACGCTGCGCTGTCTGCGTCGCGAACATCAACATCGCCCTAACACGAGCGACGGGACGCTTCGCAAACCTGTGCGTCGAAAACCGGCGACCCGACAGCCAAGTGTTTTGCTGCGCCGCAGCAGGTGGAAAGCAGGGTTCAGTGGTTGGGATTGAGGCTGACGGTTTCAACGGAAGCGGCGCTATACTGCCAATCGTCGGTGCGAAGCAAAAGCCTTGCACAACAGGCGTACCAATCCACTTGAAGACGTGTTTTAAATCCTTGCTGTGCTGCCGATCACAAACACGTCAAGCAATTGCGTTGGTCGAAAGGGATATAACAATCAAGACATATTAACAATTTTGACATCAAGACAAATATGTAAATAATGCGTTTTCTCTCTCCAGTTTTTCAAATTCATCAGAAGCTTTTCAAACTACACGGTCGAGGAAGTAAAATTTTTTCGCAACCGCGAGAAATAATGTAGTGTTGTCGGTGTACCTTCGTCATTTCCCCCTTCTTTTTAAGAGAATTTTCAATGCAGGACTCCGTGTCTCGATCAACAGATTATTGTCACTCATAGCAAAGACCTGGGCGCTGAGCATGTGCTTTCCGAAGTCTTTCGACCGTTAGTATCAGTGTCGGTGTCGGTGCTTTAAACGGCGGCGAGTTGTGTCTGCAAACAGCGCTCACCCCAAAGGCGAAAAACAATCACTTCGGGGCAGCGCAGATTCATTTGTTCGTCCCGATGTAACAGTAGTCGCAAACGGCCCCGGGATTAAATCCTTGTCAGGAGCACGCATTGGAATCATCCCGCGGCAAACAAAAGCGTTCGATGCCTGTGCCATTACTCATACTCCTCGTCAACCCTTGAACAGCTGCCGCGAAAAGCCGACGAATTTTTTCTCGGCCACTGGGTCCGGTGTTGCCCGGCAACTGCGTCACGCGGCAATTCGGTTACATCGCGGCGGCGATTTCCATTTCGCGATTGGACCCGGCGGTTAGAATTACAATCGCCACCCGCAAAACTTCTGACGTAACGTCTGACGTGGAGGCTAATTTCTGTTTAACCGCGACAAAGACACAAGCGCGAACCGAAGCGGGAACGCGCATCAATTACTGCGTATAATGCCAGAGAGCAACGTCCTACCTAACATGCGGACCCACACCTTAGTCTCGCACTTAACTACCAACTAGAAAGCGATGACGATTACACACAAGAAAACCTGCGTGTCCGCATTCTGTTTCAATCGGACAATTTAAATGAATGCTGACTTATCGTTTTATAATCGGGTTAAAACGCAGGGTGTGAGCACTTTTTCTTAACAAGAAAACTTCTAACCAATCTGTTTTAAGCTCACATAAGCTTAGCTTCAGTTTTCCACACCTTGTTGGGTTTAAGCGAAGCCCTGGGTTTAATACGTACTGCCAGTGATCTCAGGGTAAATTTATTCCAACCCTCCTGGACCGGCATTGTTTTTGTCTGTTATGTCGTAATTTGCAGCGCAATGCTTGTTTACAAATCGACAGTTATCATTTATACTGTTTACTGTGTTGTTAGATGATTATAAAGGTTATATATACCAAGCTCAAATCAAAACTAACAGCGGGTATTCGTAAACCTCGCAAAAAAATTACACAAAATCGGTGACGACGGCATTTATCAACTTTGATCGGTGTCGCCGCGCTTGATCTATAGCTTGCCGCTTCTGCAGCTGCAGAACGTTTTTACAACTATACCATGTTTAGCTAGTAAGGAATCACCTTCACAAAACTTCTTACTTTACTGTTCACACTTTCACGGGAAATCTTTCGAGCATAATATCAACCTGATTCTCTGCAGTTTGAGATTTTCACGAACATCGTGTCCAGTCCGCGCAGTCACCGGCTGGTTGACTGATATCGGCCGAAAATGAGAGTTTGTGTCAAACGGGCTACTTTTGTGGACAGTACAAAAATGAAAGATTCGCTAACAGGACTCAGCAAGGCAGGTAAACTTTGGACGTGCACGCGATATCTGAGATGCATCTGTGCAACAAACACAGTTCCCTTTTGACAAAGGGCGTCTCAAAATGGCGCAACTCAAGGCTGATGACTGAGCAAAATTAGAAGCCGGTATAGCAGTGGCATGGCAACCGGTTTCAGATTACCGGATGAAAACAACAGATTGTAAGCGCGCAGTTCAACTGGAAGGATCTGAAAATAGCAGGAAGAAAGACAAGCAGAGTTATCGCAACTCAACAACCCAATTCTTTGGGCACCATTCACCCAGGCTGGTGATTTGAAAGTGACAAAGTCAGAAATTTGAAGAAGCGCGGCTTTGACGGATGAAGTGTTGCAGCGGGGTGCAGTTTAACTTGATGACCACCTTCAGGCGGTAAATGCGGTGGAGGAGAAATCATTATGATGCGGCTATGACGAAAGTGTTCCACGTTCGAACCTTTCCAGGAAAAGTGTGGTGAGCTTTAATAATTTAAAGACGCTGGAGGAAAACCAGGCGTAGACCTTTGGTAAACAATGCAGGGATTTGCTGCAGAATGTTATTTTGTGAACAGTTTAGCCGCAAATACCGAAAATGTATTATNTTATTCGACTTTTCGACTTAGCCTTCGGCAGCAAAAATTATTTCACGATTTTTTTCGCTCAATATGACTTTGTTCAAACGTCGAATAAAACAAAAACACTTTAAATATTTGCGGGTGCGCGGCTCACACTAAGGTGTCGGTCACCGCAGTGGTTTCAAAAATGTGCGAAGACACGGCGCTTCCGCAGATGACTCCCGGGCCCGTTGTGTGTGAATCAGAAAACGTGAGATGGGCGACCTGACTGCGTGATTTGAAACGGCGCTTTTGCCACCCTGCATAACTGTCATCGCAACAACAAACAGGCAATCAACAAACAAATAAAAATGCCACGAAAAAGCGGTCGATAATCCGACAAAAAAAGGTCAAGGTCACGACAAAGCACCAAAGGGCTCACTGACCATAAAACTCCCGGTGTCCCTCTTTTCTCAGGGGCGGGTCACTGTCCGACGGTCTGCGCAGGTCTGTTTCCTCGACGCCATCCATCTCGACGATGCGAATTTCCTCGGAATCACCGTTGCTCATAGTTTCGGGATACGCGCAGTAACGTTCGCCGGTTTGCAGCTCGTGGAACAAGGCGGTCACGTTGTGCAGCGTGATATCTTCCGCGTTCTGCCAACAGCATAACCGGCTTTACCGCACACTCGTGCATGGCCTGGTTAGGTGACGCGACTAGTTGCAAAGTGTTTGGGAAAAAACAGACCCATGCCAGCGGGTCAGATGTTCTCGGCCTCGCGGAAAATCATCTTAATAATTAACAAAGTTCAGTGAATTACCACAAGTATACGCGATCGTAGCGCAAACAGCTTCAACGCTAACACGGCACACTACTTTGGTCCCACAAGAAGAGGCGTGGCCTCCTCTTCAAGCAAGTAGAGCTCGCGATGTCGAACACGACGACATGTTTTCGTGTTCGACACCATGGCGCACTACTTTGCATCATGTGCAAAAATATCAACAACTATACCAGTCCTAGCACCGCAAGAAGTACTAGTAGTATTTATTAGTGAAAGGTTTTCTCGTGATTTTCTTTATTATTCAATCCAACACATTGGACTCGGACAGTGTTATGACGGGATTCGTGAGAGCAACAATGCTTCCGGTGAAGTTCAGATGGATCGCAGCTGTCACAACGAAAAAATCGTTGTAGTTCTTGATGAGATTTTAGACGGCGAGGTGTCGATTTCATTTCAAGGCACGGATATATTTGGCTACGAACCGCGCAGCAGCATCGATTCAAACCCACGACATCAAAACAGCAACGGGGTCGGTCGCATTTTTATCGAAACGACCGAAGTGCGGAAAAGCGAGAAGACCTGTTCGATCGACACGTTTCCTCGGATTTGCGCGTGGTCGTTGCCATAGACAACCGGTGTAATACACACAAGCAAAAGTGATCACGACGGCCAATGCAAAGTCCACNGGCACAGTATGACCGAGCGTTCACTTTCGACGAAGCTTTGTTACTAACACGCGACGGGCGGGCAAAAGCGGGCTGGGGTTTCGCGACCTGGGCACCTGAAGGTCTCACGCGCCTTAAAAAGTTAACCATACAGAAGGGCAGCAATTGCAGAACTGCAAGGCAAAAATTTTCAAGACCACCGATGCACGCAACAAGCATTTGCGTGTCGTTATTTACCGCCTTCCGAATACTGAAAGAGGTTTGTCAGCAAAGCGGCTGAGCGGACGTGTTTGCCGCTGAGCCGTTGCGCTGCAATCAGAGGTTGTTTACTGCGTCGTGCCGGGACAAAAGCAGGAAGTTACGATCATCGACGAACCGCCGCTCCGATGGCAGAAGTGCTGGATGTGGAAAAAACATGTCGACCGCGCAGATGGCAACAAGGTGGCTTCTGCTGACAACCGGCTGTACACCGCACGATTTTGTCACTTAACAGTTCTCTGGCACGACTTCTGTCAACACGGGACGGCGGATTAGCAGCAGCTGAATGCCAGGCAAAGCTATCTCAAAATGCACGGATAAACACATCCAGGCCACCCCGCTGATTTTTATCGTTCTGGTTTTGTCTGGCACTGAACGTTCGCGCAAATTTTGAGTTGACGTTTATCGGTGTGGAAAACTACCAACTGCGACGAATAAATATGAGCTGCCGGCTCGCCGAAGAACCCACAAATGGTATAATGCAGGGGTGGCCAACAAGTCGATCGCGATCGACTGGTCGATCGTCGAAGCTCAGCTGGTCGATCGCGCCTGATTTTGCATTGAATTGACAAGATAACTAAA
>JGI24158J21664_10004320_pt1 | contig 18263 bp, 23 predicted proteins | sample Ectturendosymbi3_FD_21664 | JGI IMG/M metagenome (IMG submission 21664)
GCACAATCATAAACCCCATCAATTGAAGATTTTCTGGCGACGGTTCTGCCGAAATTAAGTCTGCAAGTGAACTAAATAAATAGTGAAAAAATAAAAAATTAGGAAACTTTTTGTGAAGGCCATTCGGCCTCGAGATGTGCCATGATTTCGAAATTTTTTTTAGAAACCACCATAAGGGGGTGTCTCTAAGCATTTTGAGGGGTGCCGATAGTTGGGCCACCACGGTACTGGGGCCAAACCATGGCGAAATTTCAATTTACCTGCTCGAAACTAAGAGAACAACCTTTTTTGCATAAAGTTTAATAGGAAAATATATAATTTCAAAATCCACCGTGTCCAAATCCCCCTGCCTCCTTCCGACGCCCATGTCGCCAGGTATGTTATGATAGTTTGATTTAGAACATCACGCATGCTTTAAAAAATTGAGGAGATGAATTATGAAGACATGCAACAGGAAATACAGCTTTGCAGCCAGTAGTCACTCTGAAGTCAGAATTAAACTTTAGTTATACGTTTTCCCATAAGCCTGCACAGCCATATTCTAACAAGACCATAGTTTTAAAACGCCTACTGCAGTAACTTGAAGCGAACCTTTAAAGATTGGTGGCCATGTTAGGGTTGCGCAGAAAAGAACAACAGCAAAACAATCCGCTAGCAAGTTTCGCAACCTACCTTAGCAGGCAAAGGAACGTGCATGAGTGAAGTGCAAGCTGCATGGCACCAGAACAGTGACCCTGGCTCTTGTGCAGTGTGAGTGTCATACCGGAAAATAAACTGTTATTGCAATTATTTTATCAATTAATCGGAAATAAGCTACTGGTTTTAGATTCACTAAAAATTTTTGGTTCTTAGTCACAATTTCCAGGCAAATGCCCGTTTCCCCCCCTGCGGACACCCATGATCATCATAACTACCTTCAAATAAAAATTATCATAACTACCTTCAGAACCACATCAAATCCACTTCAACATTAAGTTTGGCAAACCATCAAAGCTCCAAAATTTTCCTAAACATCAGATTCATAGCTACTCTAAAAGCATGCGTAATAACGTACAGCATGCACTGCGAACGCTGGATTTCCATCCCATTGTGACGCAACTATGGAGTGAGAGCGAAGTCGAAAAGTTTGCAACCCTGGCTACCTGAAAGCATTGTGACGCAGCCGTTAAGAAAAAGCGCATGCGGGCGCTGACTGTGGAGACAGAAGTCACGCCTTAAAACGTCACTAAGGTTCGTAACTACTCGCTTTGCGAACCATGGTGATCTTGACGAGATTTCGCAGCTGGGTAGAAGTCATAGATGGAAGAACCCGGGGGCCGGGTAGGCACATGCCCGGCCACTTCTGACAAGAAAATGTGTAAAAATACAAGACTTTGAGATAATCCTGCTAAAAAATTTTCATTACCAGGCCCTGGGTCCCCCACTTTGAAATGGTTCCCTTCACACCAGGTGCTAGGCCCAACCACTTCTATAAAAAGTTTCCTCCATCACTGGTAGCAGTCGCTGGCATTCTACATTTTGTAAATTGTAATTTATAACACCCGCTGACATTTGAAATCTCGTAATTATTGTGTAACATTCCGACCTCAATTTGGCGCCCCCAAAATGCTGCGCCCGGGGGCAGATGTCTCCACTTGCTCCCCTTAGTTACGCCACTGCCGAATACTGTTTATACGTTTTTTATTTTTTAGGTCTGAGGGGAGGCATGGCACAGTGCCCCCCTCCGTACGCTAGTGGTTGCTGCAATTCTTGCACATGAATCGCAGTGCGCATTCTCCAGCAGAGAATGTGAGCATTACAATTTTTCGTCACTTTCAAAGTGCGACGTACACGCTTCGCAACCAAAATCGCACGTCACAAGCCTACGTAGACGCTCCACAACTAAAATGGCAACAACATAAAAATAAATTTCCAAAATGTGGAACTTGAAACAAGTATATAAGTCGTTACGGTTTATCGCATGTGAAGTAAAACGCAGAAATTAAAAATCATTTGGTTTAATAATGGTTTTATATCCCTGCTCCGTCACTGGTATCGGGATTTTTGTTACCAAAGTATCCACCGTCCTCTGACGGTGGACATAACGTGTTATGATTTGGGTGACGTAAAGCTGTTTTACTTCGGAAACATTGTGTATTCGTTGCGGATGGAGTAAAGCGCTCTTTCCACTGGCCTGAAGAAACCAACTTTCCTGTGCAGTTTGAAAATTATGGATCTCTAGCACTGCAAGCAGGAGTCGACATACAAAAGGTTCTGCGTAGTGTTGCGTGAAATCAATTTCCTATGAAAAAATTTTGCTGATTGATTCAAATTTGCCACTTTTGTGGAGACATTTAACTTGAAAAGCGAGAAAAAACTTTGAACAGATTCATGATAACGAAAGCTATAGAAAACAGTCTTAACTTTTGTTCTACCGACAAACAAAAGCTTCAAGAGCCACTCACGTCACAAAAATGCCAACGTTTGTTAATTTAATGACAACAAGCCAAAACTTAATCACAGCAAACCTACACAGTGGGTGTTCTCCCCGAAACGCTTTCACAAGTTTTCACATGACTCGGCTGTTACAGCTATCGTCACAGAAACAGGATTTGACTCATGCTACCTCTGCAACTAACAACTGGAAGTGACGTTGGCCATCACGGAAACTACGTCAAACAGCGAAAGGTCCTAAACGAACAAACTCTTCCCTCAAATAATAAATACAAAAAAGCATAGAAAACAACATATGTGCAAGCGTGCGAAATGCACCTTTGCAATCTTTCGTGCGATTCTTTGCAATTCTTAACCCAAAAAGAGAACCTACAAACCCCGAATTTATATTGCGGAAAGTGATTACCTCTAGAAGTAGACACATCAGTTTTAAATATAACAAAAATTGATGGTTTGTAGTGCAGAGACGACGTTTAGTAAATTTCACACTGAACGGCAGAGTCACGGTGTTGAAAGCCTGGACAAGCAACAATCGAAACTGCTCACAAACACTAGTTTACTTCGATCTTGGTATGCATGTCGTGTAACTGATCTTCGTCTACTAAAATTTTAAATAGAGCTGAACAATACCATAGCTGTACTGTTATAAATCCAAAGCGTTGTTGGTCGAAATAGACTTGCAAATTGATACGTTTCGCAGTATTGCTGATCATATAATAACAATTATGGGTAATTTATCCTTATGCGTCAATTCGAAAATTATAGCAGTTAGAAAAAGTTGCACATGCGGCGATTTCAAATTCTACCAACTTTAAGAAAAACTGCTTTATTTCTAGCACATTCTCGTCAAACTTTAAAGACTTTTCACAGTTTCAGACTATTGACTGACGCAAAGGTAACCTCCAACTGCTATGAGCAATTTTCTATTCGGAAAACGCACCCTTATTTTTGTTATCAGTCTTTATTTTCTGCATTACAAGCGCCGAATGGAGGCAATTCGTAAAACGATTGAAATAAGAGGTGCTAATAACAATCTCCGTATCAACAAAACCTACGCCTTAATGTGACGCTAAATGAGGCTTAGCACTGCTCAAATATCTATAGTCGTTGAACGAGATTTAAGCTGCAAAAAGCCAATCGCCCTGATTGGAAATGTGCTTCTCGAAAATCCAGACAATGCGTTCAAAATACTTCACTAGTGCAAGCTCAACGTTTACTCCGGGTCACGCAAGGCAAGCGCTGCCGATTGGCTGCAGGCAACTCTTTTCCGGTAGACCTTTGTTGACATGGCATCTGCCAGGGGGCCAATCATACGCACCCTGACAGCTGACTCAGCGACCTTTAGCGTTATTTTGAAGTTTATAAAGTGGTAACATGGTCGAAGTATTCGCTCCGGACGATTTTACCTTCTGGATTATTTCCTTTGCAGTTACGTCAGCTCGCGGTCACATGCAGCAGCAATTGATTGTCGTGCAACGAGACAGGCAGCAAGCTCTGGCAGCTGCAAATCTCACACACACTGCAAACGAAGCGGAAACGCTCAGCAGCTTTCGGATCAGCGGACAACACTGGCACGATTGCCGCTGCAAAACGCCGCAGTGGAATGAAACGTGGGAAATTTGCTCTGCTTATCGTGGTTTGCAGTTCACACTCCAGCAATCGAAAACTAACAGACAAACGGGCAGCACCTCCTCTGGCTCTGCAACACGCCGAAACCATGCACCATCATTTGCTTTGAAGTGCCACTACCTTTAAAAATATACATTGAGCGATGTTTTGCAAACCGAAGGGTCGCAAATCCTTGGCAGGTCCGCCTTGAAATTTTTAAATATGCGGCTTAATAAAAATGCACCGAAAACAAACCTCTTGACAAAAAATGCTTTTTTACTCAAGATCCACTAAAAGCGATTCAAACAATTACAATGCCATTGGATCGAGGAATCGCAAATCGTTTTTCATGCTGTGACCCCCAAAGCTCATGTGCAGTGGCGTAGCCAGCCCAAACATTTGGGGGGGGTCATAAAATTTTGGGGGGCAGAATGTTTGACTTTCGGCGAGCAGCAGTATTTTTGCACGGGACGCGGCTTTTCAATGCATAAAATGACTAGATATGCTAAAAATTTGTGGGAGACTATTCCCCACCCTGTCTACACTTATGCTCTGCGTCTGATGCAATGTATCATCCCGGCACCTGCTAGGTTTTTCCTCCTATTAAGAGCACATATACAACCAAGAAGGTATGTTCAGGGGCGAAGTGGGAGCTAAGACTATCCAGCTCGTAGCTGTTTGAATTAAATTGATAAAAATGAAAAATAAAACTAAATAAAACCAATGAAGGTTGTACCCGATAGAGACTAATAGCCGCAATCTTCTCTTAGACCTGATTTGTAAAATTAGAATGAGATAAACACTCGTTTTGATTTTTTATCGCATCACTATTCGACCTATGCGTCGGGAACATAACTCATCCGGCGTTTGTAATCATGTTGCCTTTCACATTGCATGCGGCTTCCACAACGCTTTACCTGTGTGGTAGCCGTTTGCAACATATCAAATTTTGTTATATATTTATTTAAATCACTGCAAAATTTTTTTCACAAAAGATTTGAAACTAAAAAATATCTTTCTCAAAAAGATGTTTTTCAAAAGAAAAATTATTTTTTTAATTTTACTGCGCCCAATTGCGTCAACGAAGTGTTCCCCGCCGAAATTTGCGAATAAATCTTGTTGAAAATTCATATGTTGCGTATTCGTTTTTCACGGGGAATTTTTATTTGATAAGTCATCATTAACATTTTGCCTTTTACAGTATGTGGTTTTGTGCTTTTCAATGATGTCTAATGTTTTTTATAATACAGTAATCTACTAATCTTAGCCTAACATATGAAGTACTGGAGAATGGGATGCAATCCTTCTGTTACTCATGTCAGAGTAACCGAACGCTACAATTGGCACATATATGGACTATCCAATTGTAGAAACGAACATCCTTCTGATGCACGTTAAGAACCTTACAGAACTGGAAAATACGCTTTGCAACAAGGTTATTGCAAACGTGCGTGATAACTTAACTTTTCCTGATGCTTTTGGTTAGTATTCCACGTGACACCTATGACAACCATTCACTGTACTAAGACTGATCTTACTACAAGGTGGAAAATGCAAATCCGCCTTACGAAAAGTATCGATTCATGGCATTGATTTCGTAGTTTCCGCTCGCCATAGCAACATCCACAATTTAAAATCGACTTTAACGAAGATCAGTATAAAAAGGATTAGACTTTGTTGATAGAATGCGGAGATATATACTGTAAAAGAAACAGGGTTTACTATATAAACAAAATAGAAACTTGCGTAAAAAACAAAGATGCAACATCTGAATTTACAACATGGTTTATTGGTGATTTTCAATGGGGAACGCTTTGTTGACGCAGTTTGGCGCAGTAAAGAAAAAATGTCGTCTCGAAATTTTTGTTCCTGGAAAAAATTCTTTTCTGAGAAAAACTTTTGCAACTTTTAAAAAATTGTCAAAATTATTTTACAAATAACTTTTTTTTCAAATAAATTTTTTCTTTCGTTTACGAAAAAAAACAAACTTTTGGAGTGTTTTTTAAAAAATAACAAAATTCTTAAATGGCGCAAACGGGTCGCCATGCACTTTTCCTTAAAATTTATTTTTGATGTGACACGTTAGGGTCTAAAAATAATCCATTTCATTTATGAGTATTGGTGTTGACTGCACAGCAATGAGGAATGTTAAGCTATTTACCAATTCTATTTAAACGCGTGCTAAGGCACTCTCAGGGAAACATTACCCCATTAATAAAACGCAATTTTATCGTCACAAACACTGATACTTTTTATTGTTTTTTTTTTAATTCACTCACTGCTTCGTTTGCACTGCTTGCAATAATTGTGTGATAAGTTTCACCCTATTCTTAATGGAAGCTGTCGTCTCAAAAACATGCTTATATTTTGTGCGGTAAAATGTTTTTCCAGCAAGCAGCTTAAAGCATTCAACGTCCTTTATATCAGCAAACCAAACCAACATATTTAGCATAGAATTCTAAATAAAACCTGAGAAAACAATTTTTACTCGGCATAAGTGACTGTACCCAAATATGTTCAGTTAATGCATGAATGCATGGCCTCCGTTTTTTCTAAAGCCACGATAAATCCAGCCTAAAATTTCACCTATACTTTATCTCATACTAAACACACATTCTTTTCAGACATCTTGGGTTGGTCTTATACTAGCTTGAAATGCTTCTTTCTGTCAGTCTCAGTACGAACGATTCCACAGCGACATTTTGACCGTACGAACGTCCACACGCATACATTTACGTTGTTGGCGTTCATGCCGGCCGGAGCTTAACAATGCCAATGCCCACATATGAGCTAGTTGACAAAGCAATTGCACAAATTGCCGCTGCAATTTCGTGTGGCACATTTTACAACAGCTGCATTTACGAGTTTACGACATTTGTTTAACCTCACTTCCCACGCGCAGCAGCGTCGTTTCTTCAACAAGTCTGAAGGTAAAATGTATGATTACGTCAGCTGCCAACAAAGTGCAAACTCAGAACGTGCGAACTTACGGTGCAATACCCATCCCTGGTTACGCAATTCGCGCATGAGCTTGGAAAAGGGGTTTAAGCAACCGAAATACGAAGGCTCAGCAGCAGTACACCTAAGTCGAATGGTGGGCTTAGCCCAGTAAGAAGCGATCGATTGGTACTTCTAAGTAGTTTTAGAACAGCTTTTTCAGGAAGTGTTTCGAATGGTAAATTACAGCTTTTCACAATGTGTTCAAATAATTACAAATTCACCGAAATTTCCCCAGTTCCAACATATTGCTATCCAAATTTCACATCAGTCGAACACTACGTACGTAGTGGAGGTGTTTTGCAGTTTTGTTCTTTTTCATTTCGTGTTCTTTGATGTTGAGGTTCTCATTTCCCTATCAGGTACTCGTTTTCACCATCCACGTTCTTGTGCACCAGGTCAACTTTCGAAGGATTCCGTCGGAAGGACGTACATGCGCACAGACAATAGCTTAGGAAATGTCTGGAAACCGCCCACGCAATCAATTTTCACAGTTGTGCCAGTGGGGAACTGCTGACAAAAGGGTTGCAACAGGTATGTTAACTCACAATACCGCTGCGCACAGGTCAATGGTCGCAATTCTGCCTTCGCAGGCATCGCAAGCAAAACAAGCAGTTGCGTAACAGGCGAGCGGAAATTCGTATAAACGCGGCGCTGTCTCAATCGCTTCACCCTTAGTGTTGAAAAATTAAAACAGTTGAGCTTCTAAGTCACCTCACAACTTTCGCGTTGCAAAGAAAAGTCATCATCTAGGCCAGTGGTTCTTAACCGGGGGGGCGTCAATAAATTTCCAGGGGGCGCGAGACCTTAACGACTGTACAACATTGAAAATGTGATCAATAAATTTACCAAACAATACATATGCTTTGACAACTTATTTATAGCCAGGGGCAAGAAACAAAGGACAAGTACTCAGGGTCGTCGCCAGCTGGGGGGCCAGCGGTGCCCGGTCCCCCCATTTGAAATCGGTGCCCCTCCATTTCACGTTTGGCCCACCGGTTGCTCAATACATTCAATACAGTATTTTTAAAATGTGGCCCCCCTTCTGGTTTTTGGCCCTTCCTTCTGGTTTATTGCCCCCCTGCTGCTACACCCTGGCGACGGGCCTGCAAGTACGTAAGGGAGGCGTGGTAAAGGAAAGGTTAAGAACTATTGATTTAGATCAAATTGGCTCCGCGCACGTTGAAACGAACACGGAAAGACTCCTGTGTTTTCTCGAATTGAAAAGATCTGCGTTTTCCGAATTCTGGAGATAGGCTTCGATTTTTGTATATGCCTCTCGATTTTTGTGTATGCTGTCCCTACCGGCATGCTTCCAATCTGACATTCTAGCCTTCGTTCACTGATTTTTCTTGATGAAGAGTTGTTTTCGAAAAATAAAACCATGCTTTTGTTTAAGATTTCGGCGTTACGGTTTTGCCATTTCAAAAATGTATCTGAATATTTGTCACTGTGGTCATGCGCGAACTTCCTCGCAAAAATTGGATTTCATCGCGCTATATTCCAAAACAGAAAACGAAACTGGAAAAGATGCAGCGAAGAAGCTTTTCGGAACCTGTTCTTTGAGTACTACATTGTGACCTTTGCTATCTCCTTACCGGCATTCGCAAATTGAGGGCAATGCAATGTGTCTGCATTTGCCAGCAACAGTCTTGTACCTGTAACCATCATTGTCATGAAGTTCCAGTTTATTTTCCTGCTTCGCAAAAAGTTGTGCTTTCAACTTTCAACAACGGTGTAACTCGGTACAGGACTTGAACTCGTCGTCTGTTGACGCTGCCACCGTAGTTGTTGTTATGCAATGTGAACTGCAGTCCGCGCTATTTGGATTTTGTTAGTGAGCAAAGACAAATGCTCGTAGCGTTTCTTTGACTCTCCAAACTCATGAAACGTGCGTTTTGGTTAAAACACTTACCAACATCCAACCAAGCTGAAAATCTCTAGTTGCAAAGACGTCTTTCTGTTCACTGCAATAGACCCACACAAAGACACATTTTGCTGAAACAGAAAACTTTTCGAAAATAGTCGAAAATAATTGTTATTTGACATCAGCCATTCAACAGCACTGCGCTATGCTCACGCAGTTGACGCAATTAGCTACCTCGAATCACTAACTGCATATTTCCACCAATGAGCGTAATAGAAGCTTTGGGTTTTCTTTCTTACATAGATCATCGTACGACAGCGCATGTAAACATCACAAACTTAAGAACAATTTCGCAGTTGCCAACTAACGACTGTGCATACCATACTTTTGAGCACAAATGTTTTTTTGGTGATCACTCTTTAGATCTGACATGAAATGTAAAAGTTGCAAACCCGACCCAGCATGCTCAATATTTTCATAGGGAAAGATTTTCAGTGTCTTAAGATTGTAGCTCACGATTTGCCTATCAATAAATACACACTTTTCCACCTTAAAATGTAACGCAAAAACAAATGGTGCATTTACGACTAACATTTCACGACTGCACTGCATTACACATTGGCTTTCAGCAAAGCTTGTGAAGCGCGTGGAAGAGTTACGACGCGACAACCCAGGCAGTGTACAAAGCAGTACAAAGCTGGTGATCTGCAGGAACTGCTACATAAGCGGATACCGCCTGAGACGCAAAACATCGTATTTCCTAGTTTCTCAACTGAGAGCAGGTGGCCCATAAGGGGAGCCACGAGGCCTTCGTTGGGGGGCCACAAGCAGAGGCCTTCACCGGCGGCTATGAATGTTTTGTCCGGCTTCGATTTTTTTGCTTAGCCATCTGTCGTGGCGAATAAAAATAAACACGTTAAAACGAAATACATGTTTGTTATAGGTCAGGGGGCCAGGGGGTGTTGAGGGTCTCGTTAAGGGGGCCATCCGCTGGGAGTTTGTTTACAATCCTCTTTGTTGTGCTGCCCCTAGCCTTAGTGATCGCCGGCTTCGCCTCTTACGCAATGACAGCACATCTTTGGTTATTACAACCAACCGCATATTACAACCAGATTGCTTAAGACAAATTTTTCCTCCTATTCATTCTCTATTATGAAAACCCCCGCTGATACATCCAACTACCGTTTAAGACACACATTCGATTCTTTGCAGACAAATTGTTCTTTTCGCTGTAGAAATAAGTGCCTATTATGAATAACAGGACGTAGATGAACATATCCGGAAGACATTCCTACCTACACAAGCCTCGTTGCGTATGTTTATCTGCGTTGATTAAACACAGCGCTGTATAAAACATTTTGTTTTGAATAAAAATAGCACAATACTGACAATCATTGCATCTTATTTCATAGGGGTTTAGTTGCACTTTCAGGAAAACCGGTTATTACAAACACCGCTTATTACATACAAAATTGGCTGGCCCGAGGTCCACGTATTAACCAAATTCATTACTGTATATGCTTAACTTGTCTTTGGCTGACTTGATGCGGATGAAGGCATAAACCCTGTTGGGTTAGTTGGTGTCATCTCTTTGGGCCAAGTTGGTGTCACCTCTTTAGGCTCTGGCCTTCCTCAAACACTCGAAATATTTTTTCTTTAAGTTTACCATCTAACTGCACTGACAATAATCTAGTGAACGTCAGTTCGTTTATCAGATTTGTTGATGAGCAAGCTAAACACAAAAAGTAAGCATCAACTTACGCTCGACCACCTAGCTATTAACTTTGGCAGATAATCAGAAACCTGTGAGGAGATATGCGACGCGGCAGTTTGCAGGTTCTAAAAAGTTGCGGCAGCCTGAGCTTTATTTTCAAAAAGGATTGATGAACTCAACAAACTTTCAACCACAAGCACAGATACCGGTTATCTACTCCGCGGCACATACACCGATTTCCTGACCGACGATTAAGAGATGGAGCTGGTATCGATCGGGTTGCAAGGTAGAATCGCAAGGTGCGTTGTTTATTCCCGTGCAGTGTTGCAAACGTTCAAACCAAGCTTTTACGCAACGGACAGCAACCTCAAACCAAGCTACTCGAGCTGAGAGTGGCTAGGCTTTATAGACAGCTGATCCAATCGGCCCCAGCCGTACTCAGTGGTGCATTCAAATCGTGAAAATAAAGCGCTAATCTGTTAAGACAACTGCCTGCTCCAAGCACATTTGGTTTGAAAACACTGGCAGGAAAAGATTGCATCCTGTCCAATGTCCATAGTATAGGTGTTCAGTTTGTATGATTTTCTGCCTGTGTTTGGAAGACACGTCCGTCTGCCAGTGAGCTCACTACAAAGCCTCGGTAGATTCCTACAGGGTAGTAAACCTCTACATACAAATGTTGCAAAATATGGTGTACTTTTTCGAGCGTTGAACCTATTGCAGCAATTGTTCGACTTCCTCACAGAAAACCAGCGGTCGATGAGAGCGTCGCAAGACAAAGCTGCTGCAAGGCCAACCATGAGGCTTGGCGGCGAACCGCGTGTTGTGATTTTCCCTGGCAGTAAACAACATCAGCTGATCGCTGCGCGTCACGCACCAACGCACACCACGAGTCTGTTCGCTGGGTTGTGGCGGAAAGCTAACTTGCCGTTAGTTTCCGTGCATGCTCACTTATTCCAGATGTCACAAATACACTGGTAGGTTTAGCGGACTGGTGTTGTCACCACGCTTGCAGCTGGTCACCGCTGTGAAAAAACAACACATACCTAACACAATTATACGGTTTACTCACGAGTTTATAAACGTTTCTTTTGTGATAACAAGCAATGGCAAAAGCGTTTAATCATTGTTGTTTGTTGCAATGGAAGCTTTTTGCTGGCATCAGTTGAATGAGACATCACGAACGGAAATCAGTCAAGGAAGTGAGCATCAAAGATAATGAGTAGTGTTTCTTGTGTAGCTGTGTATCTGGCTCACTTCTGTGTTGTGAAGCAAGAATGCAAGACTAGATTAATTGACAACAGTGTATTTTTCCCAAGTAACTAAAGCGTTACTTGCTTTAAAAGACAAAAGGAAAAAACACGACAATAAAGCGACAAGAAATAACATGCAGAAAAAATCGATGTTCCGTTAGGTTTGATGAAAAATTCGGCCAGCTTGGACTAAAAACTTCTGTTTATTTTTTAACAAGACCGTACAACTTTCAGGTCGTCAAAATGTTTGTCTTGCACTAAGTGAACATTTATTATAATCTATAACCTTTTCGTTACGTATTCGGTGCAGGGGCGTAACGAAAGGGGAGCAAGGGGGGCACAATTACCCGGGCGCCGAATCACTATGGGGGCGCCGAAAAGTCTCAACAATGTCACAAATACTTTCTTCAATACAGTGCATTTGGTTTCGAAAGACCTCAGGTTCAAAAATGGGGGGCGCCAAACTTGCTTCTTGCCACCGGCGCCATCAAACCTCGTTACGCCCCTGAGTCGGTGCCTTCTGATTTTGCTTAGAGACGCCAAGTCTTTCAGCCCAATAGTTGTTCTTCGAATTACGATTCCACGAATCTCTCATAACTAAGATGAACTTGCAGAAAAATGTGCAATTTTATACAACGCACAAAGTGGATGCTGACTGCAGAATTTTTCTGGTCGGTACAAATGCAGTTAAGGTACTGTACTGCCCTAGCATTGTTCATGCAACCTGTGACTCACTTGAGATTGATTCAACAATTGAAATGTGAAGCTGTAGAACAAAGCAAAAAAACATGTGCTGGTTTTGTGGACAAAGAGTTGTCAATTTTGGAAACAACTTGCTACGGATTTTGGGGAATTGATAATACTTTTTCTGTTTACAATAAAATTTGGCGAAAGCATCAATGCTAGATAAGATCAGCAATAGTTTCTACCTATCCAGCATTGTCATGCAGCTAAATAAACTTGTCACCAGGTCAACCGATAAGGAAACAAAACCTCCGCTGACACATCAGATCACTCAACTGTAATAACGTGAATTCTCCAACTGTAATCCTCCTTCACTCTGAATGTTTTTCGCAAACCACGGGTTTCCAGCTGTAGAGAAAGCATCGGAAGAAGTGTTCCTCCACAAAAATTTACCCTTCCCTTCTAGTCTTTGTCACAGTCTAACACAAAGTTTATTACATATTACGCGGTGGAACGATTTCCACACCCAAGTTGCGATTTTTAGCAATATAAGTATCAACCGTGGTTAGAAGACTTGATGGTTGTGGCTACACAAACCATTTGAATTAGTTGCAATGAACTCTGAATTTCAGCAAAGGATTGGATCAAGTATTCACATTATGCCAAGTCGGGGTAAATAGAAAAGAAGTCTTAACATCAGCGATGCGATTACTAGCGTGCAAACTCTGCTGCTTGCTCTGCTTGCATGGCTTCATATTTGCTACAGCATCACATCCGCCTAAAAGTAAAAAGCAGCCAATCAAGAAATGTTGATCTGCACCTACACTGCACTACGCCCAGGCTCTTTTCTACACGTGCGCGAATTTTCATTAGATACACGGATTTTAGCACACATCGTAATACCGATGAATTAAGTTGGTGAAGAATTCACATGGACAGCGGAAATGCTGCAATACTGCAGCTATTTGGTGGTGTCACATAAAAACATGCTAAATATCAACATCATAGCCAGGGGCGTAACGACGGGGGGAAAGGGGAACGCAATTCCCCGGGCGCCGAATCGTTTCGGGGGCGCCGAAAAGTCCCAACAATGTCACAAGTATACTTTGTTCAATACAGTACATTTAGTTCCGAAAGATCTCAGGTTCGAACATGTGGACGCCAAATTTGCTTCTTGCCCCGGGCGCCATCTAACCTCGTTACTACCGTGATCATTAGCATTGGCCGTTCGCTGTGAGAACAAAGGGTTCATAAGAAATTTATTCTAGATAGGTCAATACAGTAAAGTTATGTATCCGTGTTTTTAAACAAAATTTAAGTCTAAGCTCGGTCTACGCTGGACACAAATCCGCGAATTCGACGTATCACTGAACTCAACCCAAAAAAATTAAAACTAATTACTGGTATACGTGAAAGGGGATATCAGAGAAGCTTGGGAACGTAGGACAAACGATTATCTCCCCATTAAACCCTTTCCCGTGTAACTTAGGGCATGGTGCATTTTCGGTGTATTCGCGAACGAAGTGATTTTAACATCTTTACGACTTATATTATCTGCAACATGGCATTTTTCATGTGAGTGGTTTATGGTGTTGGTGCTTGTATTGCCAGAAAACTGTTTAGCATTAAAGGTGCTTTTCAAATTTGTAACTTTGTATTTGTACAAATCAAATAAGTTCATCGTTCTTCCTCCATCAGCGTTGCTGCTAAACGACTTTATAATCTTGAGTTGCGAACTGCTTCATTTTTTGTGAGATATAATCACAGAGGCATAGAGTTGAAGCCAAAAGTGTTTTAAAAGGTCGCGAGACTTCATTGCAATAGCTGCAAGATGAATTATGTTTGTATTTCTGAATGCCAAGAAATAGGAAACGCACGTTCTCTTGGTTAATGATGCGCGAAAGGTGTTGCTTGTTATAAATCGGCTGATTGGTTTGTTAGGCTTATGGCAGGGTGTGACTTCTTTCGACATTTCCTGCAGTAATGCATGCTGTACCCTCATCAACTGAACGTTCACATGTGGGAACATTTTAAAATCCTTTTCTATAAATTCGCTTTAGCTTCGGACTTTTGGCATATTCCAACACTTGTTTCAAATTTTAAATTATTTATCACACCCATTGTGTGAGACCCCGCGGAATGTTGGAAAAAGGGCTTTTTTTGTTCTTTTTTATTTTATGACATCGTGATAAACAAACAGCTTGTTCCTATTCTGCAATGGGAAACATACAGCAAGAAATACTTTTCATCTTAATGCCGTTTCACCGCCCCAAAGTTTTTTTATCGAACTTTAAGTTAGAAATTTCAATATTCCCAGTTGGAAATGTTGCGAAAACTGAGATACAAATTTTCATAAAATTTGAGGCAAACTAATTGTTTGCTGAAAATCTCTCCACTGAAGGATTTGCAGCAGAAAAGTGTCGGAAAGAGTAGAAAGCAACTCTCTGGGTTCCGCTGTCTGTCAGCTACCACACCTGCAGGAACTTATCACTTCCTAACTATACAAAACACTTATTTCCTCAGAGGGCTGGCTGAGCCTTGGTTCCATATTTACAAGAGATCAAAATTGCCAGTGGTGCGATCAATCTTCTTTTTCCTTCACGATGTGTGATGACTTTGCGATATAATGATACTGCATTGACGTATGCCGAGCACGTGTTATTCCCAGCCTTCAACTAACTTGAAAACTGCCGACACATTCAGCATGAGAACACTGTGTAGAATGACGAAAATCGAAAGCACGTCACCAGTCACCACGTCGCGCGCCACAGGCCACAATCACCAATTGGAAACAGCGCGAGAGAACACAAGCAATCAAGCGCATCTTGCCAATTATCAGGAATGGCGCAAAAGAACAATCAAGCACTTGAAATGCATCTTACAAAATTATCACATTCCCCTCAAAATTTACGCGCATTCGGGGTCAGTTCGTCGCACGTTATATTGTCCATTCCCCCAAACGTTCGGGGGGCCTTCGCGGCAAGAACGTCGTAGTCGAGGCGTTTCAGCTCGTGCATTGTCTTCAGGAGCAGTTGTCACGTCCTCGGTTTGATTTTGTTTTGAACAAGTCTCTGATCAGCATCAACATTTGGCGGCGATGTTGGAGAAACGGCGACATCTGACGCAGGAACAATCTGGGTAGAGTTCTCATTGTTATGATCTTGTTCTAGTTGCGCAGGCGCGAGACCGGAAGTGGAAACGGTACTTTCATTTCCGTTGGGATATCTCACATGAGCGTATGTAGGATTTGCGTCCAATTATTCCACCTCATCGCATAAGGGTTTTCCTTTCGTTCTCACAAAGCGTCTGAGTAATACTGGACCGGGAGACATGAGCCATGTTGGCATTGACGTTCCTATCATAGCTCGGCGCGGAAAGCTGAACAATCTCTCATGCGGGGTGTCGTTGGTCGTCACGCATATTAGTGAGCGTATGGCGTGCAAAGCTTTATTCCGAACTTCTTGCCATCAATCTTCTGGAAGGGATTGACTGTGTAAAAGCAATTTAATCGTTTGCCAAATGACCTGGTTTGCACGTTCGCATTGGCCATTTCCTTGCTGATGATAAGGTGTAGACCGGCTAGTTGCCCACGCCACGTTTTGTTAAAACTCTTTCAGTTCACGACTCACGAGGGATGATCCTCTGTCGCTGTGCATGTAAGCGGGAAAGCCGAACAAACAAAATAGATTCGATAAACATTCAATCACTGAGGTATTCTTGCAAGGGAAAACAAATGGATAGCGGCTGTGTTCGTCTATGATGACCAGAAGATGTGATTTCGGTCCCCTTACTGGTCCTTTGAAATCCATACTTAATCTTTCCCAGGGTCTCGTAGCTTTCATAAGACTTTCTGGTGCAGGTGTGCAGAAACGTGGCTTGATCTCAGCACACGTACGACAACGTTGACAAACTTCTTTTGCTTCTTCACTAGAGAAAAGCAGATTTCGATTTTTAACAAAATGCTAGAACCTTGAAAAGTCAGGGTGTCCCAGTGATTCATGAAGAAAACGAAGTTCTGCTGACGAATGAAGTGATGAGCAAACGCGTGAGAAGGCATCTGGTGCAGTATTTTCTACACCGGGCTTATGGCAAATATCGTAGGTGAACTGGCTCATTTCCAGTGGCCAAATAATTATCTTGGAATTTTATATTTTTCCTCTATTTTTCTGGTCAAACATGTTTGAAATGGATTTTTGATCAGTTCTTAATAAGAAGGTTTGTACTTTCAAGAAATGAGAGACCACTTTCTGACAGCCTCAATGATTGCAGTAGCCTCTTTTTCGATAGCGGTGTACTTTCGCTCACAAGGATTCAGCGTTCGCGACATAAACGCAACAGGCCGTCCGTTTTGAGAGAGTATCGCCGCAATTGCGTTATCCGACGCATCACTCTTTACTTCAAACGGAACGTTGTCTTTAATAGCACCGAGGCTGACTTTCGCAAGTCCAGATTTGATGTCTTCGAAGGATTTGAGGGCATCTACTGTAAGAGGAAAATGCCGGGCGCGTAGGAGCGGTCCTGCTCTTTTCGAAAATTTTTCTATCCATCCACCTGGCATAGTAAGCTAACATACCTGTGACGCGCTTGAGTTCTCGCAGAGACTCGGGAGGTGGCAAATTCAAAAGGGGTTGAAGACGCTAGGGGTCGGGACGAATTTCACCATGAAATATTTGGTAGCCCAACAAATTTACGCTTTCCATTCTAAATCTAGATTTTTCATTATTGAGAGTGAAATTGTCACCGCGCAGCTTCCAGTAGGGTTGAAGATTTTGATCATGCTCTTCCATTGTTGAGCCCGTAACAGTGAGATCATCAAGATACGCGTAGACTTTCTTCAGCTTATTTCTGCGAAAGAAACAATCGATGACCCGTTGGAACTCAAATACCTCATTCGTAACGCCAAAAGGGAGTCTCTTGTACTGGTACAACTTCCCGTTGCCTCAAAGGCTGGATAAGGACGCTCGTCTTCTCTGATGGGGACCTGGTAGTAGGCAGTGCGCAGATCTACATAACTGTAAAACTTATCCTGCACGTCATTATTGACAACCTCGTCAATCTTAGGGAGCGGGTGCGCATCAAGTTGCGTAAATCTATTGACGCTCCGAGGATAGTCAATCACCATTCTTGCTTTCTTAATGACCCCGCGCACGACCAGTACTTGCGCCCTCCAGGGTGACCTTGAGGGTTCAGTGATATCCTGAGCAAGTAGTTTCCCTTCTTCGGCTTGAATAAATTCTAGATCGTCTTTACTGTACTGGCGCGATCTTGATAGCTACAGGTTTACATTCAGGGAGTATGAATTCGAACAAACGTGGGGTAGAACGTTTGCAGCAGCTACACCAAGTACTCTCTCGGAGACGTTAGGAATTGCAATTGTCTTTTCTGCACCACCCATTTGAAAAACAACTTCTCTGTGCCTCTTAAGAAACTGTTGGCCAAGGATGACATCAGCACGAAGAACATCATTATTTCGAAAGATGTGTTCTTATAATTGCGGCTTACGAGAGAGAGACAAGCATGCGTTTCCCCATGAGTTTCAGCTAGGCGTTTAGTTCAGTGGTTCTTAACCTTTAAACGCACTTGTACCCCCTGACCTTTCATAAAAGTTTCTCGTACCCCTTGTCTGCAATCAAGAGTAATTGGTAGTAACACAATTTCATCGCAACGAATATAACGATACGATGTACTTACAAAGTACACCAAAAAT
>JGI24158J21664_10004322_pt1 | contig 18262 bp, 10 predicted proteins | sample Ectturendosymbi3_FD_21664 | JGI IMG/M metagenome (IMG submission 21664)
TTTGACTAATTAGCTAATTAGATAATTAATTAATTTGTTTATTTTAAATCATAAGTTTTGAACCAGAAACGCTAGAAAGTCAATCAAAGGCTCAAAAGACTTGGACTCGAGCCTAGTTTCGAATGAAAACTTCAGCGAAACACTTTGGCCTAGCGTTTGGGCCCTAGGCCAGGTAACATGAGCCAAAATGACCCTAATACTACTTCACTTATGACGTCAGTCACAAAAAATCTGCACCCCCCAACCAAAAAATTTTTTTTCGCGTGCAATCTACTAGACTGGCCGATCCGTTTGAGCTCTTGAACAGCTCTGTAATGTAATCGGCGGAGGAGCTAGGGCGTTGGTTAGGCAACCAAAAACTGCTGTTTTTTAGGCTGAAATCCAAGTTCGAATATCACGTAGGTCGGCTCTCAACGTGTTAATTATCTAATTAACTAATTAGTCAAAAATTTTTACTAACTTAGATCATAACTTTTGAACCCTAAACCCCAGCAGGTCATCCAAAGTATCAAAAGGCTCGGATTGTAGCCTAGAATCCAATAAAAACTTCAGCAAAATACTACCATCTAACGGTTGGTGCCTAGGGCCAGGTGAAGTTGGCCAAGGTGGCCAAAAAATCCTCCACTTATGACGTCACTCACAAAAAACTCGCACCCCCCAACCAACATTTTTTTTCGAGTGCAAACTGCAAGACTTGCCGAGTCTTTTGACATTTCAACCAGGTCTGTAACCCGTACAGAGGCAGAGATATTCCCGCGCAAAGCCACGTGCGAATCAGCTGTTTTTTTGCAAACCACTTGAATTAACCTGGACGTCAAAGTGTTACTAGAACACAATACATTTACCAAGAGAATTGATTAATTATGACCAGTCTGTCAGCCACAAGGTACAGCTTGAACACCTTATGTATCACATGTCTATTGTCTATAGACATACTTGGAAAGTATTCCACCAAGCACTGGAATGGTGCATAAATAGATGTGTTGCTAACTCACAACAACGACGTCAATCAGGATTAAAGCTGGATTAACCCAGCATTAGGCCTCCCAACCAAGGTCCTTACAGCCATACAGCTTTCGTTCCTGGCAGCCTTTCTGCCCTTCTCTATTGGTGCAATGAGTTGATTTTTCTTCAGACAAACTTCCAACAAAGTACCTAGCAATATTCAGCGATTTCTCTTCATAGCTTTCATACAAAAATGTACCTTTCAAGAAAATAAGACTACAGCCAGTTTCTAATCGATTAATATAAAATCATAGATATATGTAGCCTTGTTGCCATTCATAAATTACAGATATACATAGGCTGTTTTCCAATCAATTCATAAATCATATATATACGTAGGCCAGTTTCCAGTCGATTCATAAATCATAAGGAAATCAATTTCACGTAACACTATGCATCCTTAGTCCTAAAGTCTAAAAGCAATGCGTACCATAGATATATCGGTCTGGCTGATATTATCGGTCAATATTTGGGTTTTACTGATATATCGGTATCGGTCAAAATGGCCTCAATATCGGCCTCATGGAGCACGTGTCAGCCGTCGCAGCCACAACCAAAGCATCATCATTAATCAGATTCATCAAAAATCATAGCAATATATTGAAATTGCTAAAACTTCAAAATTTTAGCTCAGAAATCCTGATTTTTGAAGTTTTTGAAAAAAAGGTAAGGCATGAAACACCTATTGACAATGAAGCAGAAAACAAAATTTAAAAATTTTGGAAATATCAGTTATCGGCTATCGGTGCATGAATGGCCGATATATTGGTATCGGCCCCATAAAATCTGTATCAGTCGATCCCTAATGCTTACTGGTAAATGTCGAAAGGCTAAAACAAGAGAAAGCAAGCAAACTGAAGTGGTGGCTATAGCTCAGTGGTAGAGTGTCAACCTCTGAATTGAAAGGCGTGTTTGACCCACAGCCACTTAGTGAGTTGCTGTGGTGCTCCTTAGGCATGAGCATCCAATTACCCCAGCAAGAGGTGAAATGCAGGCTTCAGCCTGCTGTCACAAATTGAAAAAAACTTTGTTTGCTCTTTCTTTCAGCACAATGTTTGGTGTATGTCAAAATACTTTTCAAAACTTGTTGGTTTTTCTTAGCAATTTGAGTGCATTGCAATGACGGTGAGCCCATTCCAAAACTAAAATATGTTATGTAGGTGATCAAGTGCATTGTTTTTGGTTGTAAATCAATTTTATCACATTTGAAGTCTATATGACTTCAGCCTAAATCCAACTGTTTGCACGTGTCTTTGCGCTGGCATAACTCCACCGTCAATTGTGCTAGAGCACGGGTAGGCAGTTAGCGACCCGTGGGCCAAATGTGGCCTGCCACATCATTTTCCGTCGCTCTTGGAAGCATTCAGGAAAATCCTTCAAACCTAATATTTCTTCCAATTTATGACCACTTGAAATGAGACTTGCTTCTTGCTAGTGAGGCAACAGGGCAATTACCACCCCGAAGTTTTTAAAAACATGTTTAGTTGTAAGGTACAATCATTTTCCCTGAAAATATCAGATAGTTGTGTCCCTGCCCATAATGTAGGCCTACGGGCGACACAACAGAAAACACTCAGCGTACTGCATAACTTTTCACCTTACTGCTCACTGGAAACCAACCTTATGACTTATTTTGCTGCTTCTCTGAAATTATCCACTCATACCTTGACACACAATTACCCAGAGCCACAAAAATTGTTTGAGGGGTTCAAAAGGGTTCCGATATTTGTTTTTTTAATGAAGTAGAGAGGAAAATTTAGATTTGAACAAATATGTTGTTACAAAGAGCAATAGACTAGACAGGCCTTTTGCACTCAATTTCTAGTAACTTTGCATGGTTGAACACCAGAAACTTTAGAGTTCTGTAGCATCAAACAACAACGTCGCCATCATTGTGCCATAAACATTTAAATGTCACAATCACATCACTGGCCATCTTCAGCGTGGTAACCACAGCACAGAGTTGTAAGTTGGGCCGGGCTTTTCAGTTCGGGCTGGGTTCAGACTTAAATTGGTCAAAATGTTTCAAGCCTGCATACAAAATTTTGTTTGCAACGACAGACACTTTTGTCACCAGTTACTGTTGAAGCAATCGAGTTGATTAAATCTTCAATAAAAATGATTAATTGCGAATTATTTTGTCATGCTGCTTTGGTATGGCACCAATACCCCACAAAGTGCATATCCTGACTCACTCGGTACATTTGACTTTCGGGCCTAAATCAGGCTTCAAAAATAAATGTCAGGCTCAGGCTTGTGATTTTGCATTGGGCATCAACACAAAACCCATTTGCAACTCTGCCACAGTGTGAAGCAAAAATAGCAATGTATGCATTTTCCAATTCAATTTGTTAAATAATAATAAGCAACATTAGCTGTGATAATTAGGCTGGATAATGCTTTTTCAAATAATAGCACCAGCAAGATTTCATAAATCTTGGTTATTTTGAAAAAAAGTATATCCAACAACAACATACAAACTCTCACCCTTGAAAATCGCATCTCAGTCCCCTAAAAACATTGTTTCAGACCCCCAGGGTTCTGGTCTAGCAGTTGGGCCCTAGGCCAGGTAACATGAGCCAAAATGGCCATAAACATACCTCACTTATGACTTCACTCACAAAAAAACTCGAAACCCAAAACCAAAAAATTTTTTTTTCATTGCAGACTTGAAGACTTGCCGAGTCTTTTGAGGGCTTGAACGGCTCTCTGGCACAATTGGCTGAGGAGTTATGCCGTTGCTAAGACACATGAAATATGCTTGATTTTAGGCTGATTACAAAGTATGATATATTCGTAACCTGGCAGCGGAACATGTTAACCTTAAGGGAACACTTATGGGACTAGATGTGTTTTCTGAAAAAATGGGCTAGATGCCAGGTAGTGTATGAGACTTTACTGTGTTTATGCCAGTTTCATAAATCAGCTTGCAATGGAAGTTTAAGCAAGGGCTTCAACTGTTAAATCTGCTATCTCGTCATAGTTATCAAGAAAAAATTACAGCTAGTATACAACAGATTCCAGATCTGTATTGGTACATAGCGTAGTATCTGTCCCATAAATAATCTGTCCCACATTTTGAAGTGTCAGTGTGTAACTTTCAGCAGATTAAAGTTCAGTTATAATTAAGTGAGTCTGGTTTAAATTGTGAGGGGTTGTGCAAACTTTGAATTCTTAGATTGATAGATCTCTGGTTCCTGACTTGTGATAATGGAGGGTATTCTGTTTGGCATGTTGACATGTTTGCTATTTAATGCAATTTAGTGAATTTGCTTAGTGCGGATTTAGTCAGTATTATGTTGTGTATCAGAGCAGATTTTGACTTCTTCAGAATGAGTCTAGAATGCTCTTGGTAATTTATATGTTCAATCAAGTACATACTAAATATTTCATGAACTTCCGTTTTGTAGAAAAATATTGTAATTCCAAATTGTATTCACTTAGAAAAAGTTTCAGAACTTTTGTGCTAGATCACTGAAAGGTGAATTCTTAAAGGATTGAAAGGATGCTGTGTTTCAGGAAAACTTACGTATGATGAGATTGAAGAGGCAATGCAATCTGTTGGGCTAGAGGTCACAACAGAAGAGGCAAAACGGATCTGCCAACGGTTTGTAAAATGTTGGTAGTACCTTTTCACAAAGTTTTTGACAACTAATGTGGTGCTTCATCCTTTGTCTGCATATACTTGCCTCCTGTTCAGGATGTTTTGCTATTTTAATGCAAGTAAACATACATATTTTGGGTCCGAATGCTTGTGACATGTATGATATTCCCTTACCTTTTTTCTGTTTTGCAATGCAGTTGCACCATAGCATTGCATGTAACAATACGTATATATACAGGGTGTCCCAGAAGTTGCGCACCATATAATAATTTGTTTTTTTATGTTTCAGATTTAATTAGATATGGGTGAGCTAGCAATACAAGAAAGAGTTAAATTGGTTATGTTTGAAAAAATTGGGGCGACATACTGTTCTGTAGCTGAAGAATTCAACCGCATTCATAAAAATCTGCATGGTGCGTGACTTCTGGGACACCCTGTATATATACATGATTGTGCCATGTTTAACATAAGCATTTTTGTATATATGCTAATTAAAGCCTTTCTTATTATTGAGTTATTTTTGAACGCTGTTTCGCTTTTTTGTTTTATGCGTTTTCAATTCTATTCCATATTCTTCATTTTTAATGCATGTTTCAAAAATTGTAACCACTTTTTCAACACTGTTCATTTTTTCATGATAACATTTTCATTTCTCAAGAAAAACTTGTTGTTTTTTCGTATTCACACTGTCAATAAAGTAACAATTAACAAACAAAAGTAACAATTACTGTTGTATACTTCTAAGTCTTAAAACTGTATTTGACCTAAGGCCATTATGAAATACTATCCAAACAAAAGTTGAAATCCTCCCATTTTGACAGTAATTAAGGTAAATTACTTTTGAATGTTTAAGTTTTTAACAGGTTTGATCTGATTCTCAAGCATCCATGCCCAACTGAAATGCTTTCCCGTAAACTTGTGCTGGCAACAAGAAGAATGGATGTGTTTAATGTCATTAAATGTGTATAGCCTGAGTTGATACTATTCGATATGTATACATATATTGCATATGAGTGCACGTTTTGTGTAAAACGACACATATCCTTAAGCAGAATGGACAAGGATGGCACATCAACTGTGGATCTTGATGAATGGGTTCAACATCACTTACTTCATCCTTCTGCAGACATAAAAGATATTGTTTCTTACTGGAAACATGGAATGGTAATAAGTTTGAACACTAAACAAGCTTAGTTTTGAATTATTGTTGCATTCGCTAATCTTTTCCTGAGGATACAATTGAACAAAAGATGAAGGGTAATGCACCATGCTGTTGTGGAGCTGTCATGGAAACTGGTAATGTCCTGACGTAATATTTAAAGTGAGGTAATGCTCTGTCATGGGTGTAACAGGTTCTCTTGTAGTCGGTCGGTTGTCTGCCTTTGTAGTTTTTAGTGATTCAAACACGCCCGTACTAAAACAGTTCAGTTTATTGGGATAGGTAGAACTTGCTATAATCCTGTGGGAAACAGTTGCATAAGCACTTACACCAAATTTGAGGTCGATTTACATGATGTAGAAAAAGCACTGTCACTGCTTGGAAATCGCTTGATAAGTTTTATTTTTATAAGCATAGTAGTTAGTTTTTGAAACGTTTTTCTCCAGTGTGCGATGCAGGAACTCTTAGACTATTTGGATTCTGCTGAACATACCAGAATATTAAGCTTACTACTTTATTTTACTTCGTTTTTCTGCTTTGTATGACGTTTTTTGACGAGAATAACTTGTTTTGCAGGTCCGAGTAGACCCTGTAGCCGAACAAGAGTTGCAAATTTACGTATGTTCACAGCGGCTCAGTTCATGCAGACATAACGCAAATGGTTGTGAGGGAGATACCAACGTTGCACACGATATATTATGCGTAAGACTGTCGCAGCCAAAGCTGTAGTATGCAATATTTACGAATAGTCGAATCATAGCGAGCGTTAAGAGGGAAGGTAAATTTATTAAATAAAGAAAATATGAAGGGCTGGACGTAAATGCGTAGCTTCGGTAGAGGAAGTTGCAACTGTCGTGAATTGTTCTTCATAAGATATATGATCCGTTTCAGCACAGATCAGTAGCAAAAGTAGCAAAGGATAAAATGACCGCAACATTGTAGTTTGGTTGAGATACTGCTGGAGTTGCTACTTGCTTGAGATTGGTGTTTTTTCATTATGAGAGTGGGAGCAGTTTGCAGTTGTGTTGTCAGAGTGCTTGACTAGACATTCGTGGTATAAGTGCTTCATTGAACTTGGCGTTAGACATCAGGCAGTCAACCGTTAAAGAAATGATCATCACCTCGTTATTAGTTTAGTACCGTACACACGGTCGCCAAACTCGGTCACGTGCAGCAACGTTAGTTATCTGCGTCAAGCATGTTTTTAATGGTCGTGAACCTGTAGTCTATATTTCTGTCTGACTGATCCTTATGTTTGAATTGTATCAACAGCGGTTAGGCTTTGTTCAAATTTTCGAATGCAGACAATCATTGTTGGTTGCGTGTATTCTGTTCCTGAGTTTGTTTGCCTTGTTTGAATTACTAGGACCAAACCAATTAGACTGATAATTTTTCAGTTTCTGTAACAACTTGTTTCTAGGCATACTGAAGAAAACCGTGTTGAAAGATAGCAGTAAGTGTGTTATATCCATGAAATGTTGTTGGTGTTAAACCCTGGAAATTGAGTGCGTGTTTGCTGCTGCCAGTCGAACGTGCGTGTGTACTTTTAAATGTGTGTGCGGCGTGCGCGCGTGTGATCGTCGATACAGTTGCCTGTGTGTTTGTATAATGCATTATCTTATCTAATGGCGTTTTTTGCACGTTGATGTTACAGCCAATTACGGGGCTGGATTATCTGTTCCATTTAACAGCGTTAATATTATGTTAGGTACCCGGCAGGGACCCGAAAAGTATCCGTTGAGATATTTCCCTTGATAATTTTCTCTCATTCTACGGACCCGATTTTCAATTCGGGTCCCTAAAACACCTTTTAAAACCCTGATTATACTTTTCTTTTTTTTTCTTCTGCTGGATGAAAGAATTCATGCTACTGCATTTCCATGTCCGCTTGAACTATGCCGACGAAACGACGTAATGGCCATATATGAAAACGATTTTAGCGACGCAGAAGAATTACTAGGTCAACCGCCGACGTAGTAAATAATCGAAATGGATTAGTGTCCGCGACAGCTAGTGTCATGGGACTTACGTGGGTTTCTTAGACTGGTCTGGTTTGACATTGCTTTGCAGATGTGTGCAAAGGTGCAGTGTGGAGGTGAGGTTAGGTGGTAAATATATAACACCAATGCAAATTAACATGCAGGAGTCTCAAGGTCGTGTGTATTATTTCGAAGGTCGTGTGTATTATTATTGTATAAATTAGCTCAAGTGTGAGGTTGTCGGTTGTAATTTTACTCGAAACAGTATCGTCAGTTCCAACTCCAGTAGAATAGTGATATTTGCAAACCAGTGTGACTTAAGGTAAAATCGTAAGTACTCACAGTGAGGCTCTGCAGTTCGCTCCTAAGCTTAGTTAGACCTTCCTGCAACCTCATCAAAAGTACACTAGCGATGTAAGTGTAAAGCACGGTAGCAACTCCAAGTAATCAAAGGTCAAACTGCAGTCCTATAGCAAGTAGATAAGAGAACTCCACAGTGAAAACGTAGAGCGAGGGGAAATGCATAAGGAACAGCTGACTTAAGTATATGCAAGTACTTGGCATTGAACAAAATCATGTCTTGAATGCCAATTTCGTGAAACAATTTATTATCACATTTGTCGAAAGATGTAGTTTGGGTTGTTCCGTAATTGTTACCATAAATACTACGAGATTGGCCGTTTGATGGTTACGTCACAATTGTATTAAGAGCGTCGCATTATCATTGTCGGAATTACGTCAAACAAGTTCCACACATAGCGGTGTACATGACAGCTGGTACAAATTTAGTTATCATTGACTTTTCACAACAGTCTTAGTCGCATGTAGTTTCACACTGTGAACCAATACTCGCGGTTAGAATGTGTGTGTTAAGCGGTGTTGGTGATTTGCATTCAAATTTGGTTATTGCGCTTCGGCTCAAACCCGCCAGTTATCAACGCCCAATATGTAATGCTTATTTCTGCTGTAAAGAGTATTGTGGTGTTTTGTCGAGCAGCAGGTATAAAAAGGTCGGCCGGTGTGGAGTTGCTTTTTTAGTGCATTTGGTTGCCAACCGCCATTGTTGAGATCGAGGATACTATGTTTGGCTTGAACTTAACATGCGATCTGTTTTGACTGGTTGGAATAAAAAACCGCATGAATCATCTTTTCTGTCCTTTCATGCCGATTTAAGTCTCGGCCGGCTTGATCGCCAGGTTTTTCTCACACAATTACATGAGTAATCAGCGAGGTAAACGAAAACACACTTACCACTCAATACTTTCGCGGGTGAAGTTTGCCATATGTTTACCAGTCAACTGCATCGTTTGTTTCAAGTCATGCGCCACCTTAAATTGGGGTGGTTTCACATCACCAATTTTCAACATAATTTTCAAAAACGAGTATTTACAGCATGATTTCAAAACAGACAACCCCAATCGCGTTTTCAGACATGTCTGGCCCCATCAGCTTCACCAGTTGTGGTCGATTTTGTTATAATGGTTGCGCGAACACTACACTTTTGGCGTCATGATTTATTAAGCTTTTTATCTAAAATGTTTGATTTCTTGCTTATAATCGTTGCTCTTGACGCCCATCGCGTGTGACCAAAGTGAAACATGAATTAAGCTCATAATTCAGGTCGTCTCGGTTACAATTTCCAACTAGACCAAGCAAGTTCATAAAACCTTGCAAAAAGCTGTGCAATGTCTTACTGGTTCGTGGTGGGAGCCCGGTTTTGGCGGATACTCGCAGACGTAGATGTTACACAAAGCCGACAAGTTGTCTGGCCTGTGCACTCCTCCGCCAAGATTCCGTGGAAATTCACTCGCATTCTCAAAACGTTCATTCTTTTGTGGAGACGTTCTGCCACTTTGCTACTAGAAATAGATGTTGTACGAAGTTAGACGATTGCGCAAAGTGATTGCACCTTCAGACTGTGTTGTCGTCTGGAATTGGGAGCCTGTTGTGCATGTTATTTTACTGCATTATTTTTAACTTTGTGTGCCCTTCACAGGCTTATTCTCGTTGCGTTTTATGATATGACATTGTCTGCTTTAGGTGAAGCGTCAGCTTCTTTGCAACCAAGTATCTGGGGCGTTGCTAAGATCTGTCTACTGTATGCTGTGGACAATCGGTAGTATTCGTTAGTCGAATTGGTAGGCCGCCTGATATATAGAATCATAGTGATTCGAAAGTAAGTTATGCCAAACCTCAGGCTTGTAAACCATGAACTAGGAGGTGGGTTCTCTGAGCTTATGATTGGCGAAGAATTGATCTTGGATATCGAAAACTTTAAGGTAAAGGGAAGGTAATGAGCATTAGGAGAAACTGGAATTTTGAAAAAAATGGACTCAATGCGACTTGTTGATTATGATCATTAGTTTCATCGTTAGACAGAGCAGGCCTTACTACTGCATTACGGCTTATTTCATGCATAAGCATACAAAAGTTTGATTTTTTAGGAAAACAGTACCTAAGAAAATAGCTATACCATGGAAGTTCTTTCCGTTGTGTCATTTTTTGCAAGGGTCACACTGTTGATTTTTCGGTCATAGACCGAAATGATTTTGAAATAACCGAAAAAAATTAGGTCATTTCGGTCAGAATGTCTGAAAATATAGGCTAAAAACACTGTTACTTGGAGTTTCAATACAACTGTGAGACCAATGACCGAAATGTTTCAGTGACCAAAATGTCTCAGCAAAAATGATCGAAATGTCTCAGCGAAAGCAAAAATGATCGAAATGTCTCAGCGAAAAAAAACAGGGGTCACACAATACTTAGGGAGCGAATCTGGTTTGTTTTTGCTTACTACAGACGTGATGGTAGAGTGTTTCAACAGCTCCTGCTTTTTTGTAGTACATTGACATTGGAGAAAGCTTGCTTGTACCCGATGACTTCACCGAGCAAGAAAAAGTGTCAGGGCTATGGTGGCGACAGTTGGTTGCCGGCGGAACGGCTGGCGCTGTGTCAAGAACGTGTACCGCTCCGCTTGATCGACTGAAAGTTTTATTGCAGGCAAGTTGTTAGTCTGTTGCCCTGTACGATCGTCAAAAGCGTGATGTGCATACCTGTGTGATGCACCAGACAAGTTCACGCGCACGTTTCAGTTTTGTTCTACTTTTTTTTTATACGCAGCTTCAAAGTTAAAAACCTCCGTTCCGTGGACCTTGCGCAAACGATTTTGCATGAAGTTCTCAGATATTGCGTGCGCCTTTCTCTGCTGTAAAATTCGCGACAGCAGTGTTAGTGATAATATGATCGCGTTCTGACTGATATTGTACGTATTGCAAGTGCCCCAATGCCAAATCGAAGCTTGTGTGATGAAAATGTGTCTATTATCATTGGTGTTACCCAAGTGGAACAAGTTACCTGAAAGACGATTTTACCGGTTTACTCTTTACTGGTCACACAAAAGACGCCAGTTTCGCCTTGCGTTATTAAATCATTAAACCCGAAGTTTGCCGAGTAAATGAAAGCAATGCGTCCTCACTTGCCCTGCCGCTTAAATACGCACGCGCTCTGCACACGAAAACTTGGCATTTTTGTTGTAGAGATCGATTCTAAAGCTTTACCTTGATTCCAAAACTCGCTGCAAAGTCCTTTTCTATAACTTTCCAGCAAAGTTACAGAAAAAACATTTTTTGAATCGCACTGTGGAAAACGCAGTAAGATAAATACTCTTCCTGCCTTGCTCGTACTAAAGTCTTGCATGGTTTCATCCATTACGGCACGCATTTCTTTTTTGGCTAGTTTGACCGATTCTACAGTGCGAGTAAGTCTGTTGCGTTCCCCACCAACTAATTTTCGACTGAGGAATCACCTTCCACTGTGATTCCATTGCGGGGTCTCAATGTTTGTTGTACAGTAAAAATTGACGATAGCTCATTTTCACTCCCTTCGTTTTCGCCCGGCTGTCAGCTCCAGCTGTAGCAAGGAGTTGTAGATTCAAACTTTTTATTTTTATTCCGCCTCACATAAAATTATTTTGACTTCAGATATGGTGGTTATACCGCTGTAATACGGGACAACTCGAAATGGGGCAAAACAACTTTTGAAATTGGACGTATTGCAAAACACGAAGTTCTTGTGTTACAGTGCCACATCATGTGTGTCAAAGCTGTCTTGGACACCGAGTACGTGCTTGTAGAAAAAAACATCGTTTGAAATTCAGTGTTGCAAGCCACACCTTTGCTTTTCAGCAGAAATCTTCTGAGTACGATTTGTGCTCAAATGTCGAGATTGTACAATAACTATATCAGCAAAATAACATTTCTGAGGTGTTTATACGCATGACATCTACATGCGAGTCATGCAGCGGCAAGCTGGTAGTACCTCGCTTGTGGCAATTGACGTTAGTTGCACGGTCGAAGGGTTGTTGCAAAAACTGGTGCGTAGCTTGGTAGGATAAGTCAGTAAAGAAAGAATTTCAGTGGTTAGTACAACGTGACAAAGCATCAGTGGTTAGTACAACGTGACAAATCAACCAATCTAAGTTATTTTAAAACGTTTTTCTTTATTCCGCCCCATTTGCGGGTTTTAAAAATCCCACTGCCCCTTCCAATACCCACTTAAAAAACTTTTGTGTGCGCGTCGTAAAGAACATCTGAACGGTGCATTGTAGAACTTGGTTGGGTTGGACTGTGCTGTTGTGATATTCTGCGGAGCAACAAACCAATCACGTAGTGGCGGCCGGAAAGCGGCGTGCAGCATTTGATGGAGGCTTGCTCTGTTGCACGACGGTCAGGGCTATTAGTTTTTCTTATTCTTAGGTTAGCGCATGCACGTGGCGCTGACAATTCTGCGAAAAAACACCGAGACGAGGTTTTGTCACAGTAGTGGTTACAAGAATTGCGTTTTTTTTCTGGAAGTGTGCGTTTGCTGTCATGTATTTTATTTTCCTCTGTGCAAATAGCTACCGCCAATGGCGTAGTCGGGTTTGTTGTTGTTGGTGAAAAAAACAACACGTTGCTTAAGCGGTGCTTGTCCCACCCGCAGAAATATCAGTAAAGTTCGTGATTTTTTATTGAAAACGAAAGTGCAGAGCAACAAAAGCCCATTTTTGCGAACCAAAAAACACAGAAGTTCAAACGACGTTTCCGAGAAATTTACGAAAAACTTGTATATTTCCTTTGTATTTTGATACATACTTGCTTTCGCAAAAGGAGGTCATGGCTCGCCCTTTCTACCCCGATGTCTGTCGCACCGTAGACTTTCATTACCTTAAAATGCCTTTGAAATAGTTATCTGGTTGTACGGACGCGGGTTGGACTTGCTGCATTTTCCATTTACAGGTACATGCGTCTAAGGCGAATAGGCTTGGCATCGTTTCTGGCCTAAAGTCCATGCTGAAAGAAGGTGGAGTAAAATCTTTATGGCGTGGCAATGGAACCAACGTTTTAAAGGTACATGATCGTCACTGTATCAGTCGGCAACATTTCGAGTAGGCGTTGTAAAAATGATGGAATTGTTTCTTCTACTGTTCATTGTGATTGTCGCGACGAAGCTACTTAAAACGTTTTTATTATTTTGAGGCTGGCAGATATCCTTTTGCAAAATATACAGGTCGATGAAAACCTTGGCAAGTTTCGATTAACCTGTAGTGGTTGCTAATGTTAAGAGATCAACTGTGGCGCATTGATGCCGCTGACTCTTCTTGATCTTCTTTGAATAAGTTTGCTTTTGTTAAGCAGCATAACTACGTTGGCGAAACGCCAAAAACAAATCGTAAAACGTCACCATGAAAACTCAGCAGCCTTCGATTTTCTTATACCTGGCGACAATTATTGCATATTGAGCTTTTGCGCACCACGTGTATGTTTCACGCAACACTCGATTTTCGCTCCCTTGTTTTGCAGTTGAGCAGGGGTCACCAACCTTTTTGAAACGGAGAGCAACTTCTTGGTACAGATTCATGTGAAGGGCTACCATGCAGTTTAATACACACACTTCTGAAATAAACATTTGCTCAATTTGTCTTCAACTGTGTTGTCATTAATAAAAATTAAAGATATTCATCAATGTGAAGACACTGATCATGTTTGTGCTATTGTCAGAACAGGCCCGCGGGCGACTCACGTGGTCCGTGCTGGCCACCTGGCGCCCGCGAGCACCATGTTAGTGACCCCTGCAGTGGAGTGATATTTAAATGCCCAAGTGTGATAGAGACAAGAGGAAAAATCTGACAGTAAAAATATTTTGAGCTATTGCCTTTTCCTCAGATGCCTCGTCTCGAAATTGATTCACAGGCACCCAGTTTGCGTTTCTCGGCAGTATTGAATGGCCGTTCCGGACGCGACACGTGCTATTTACTTGTGCTCTTGCTTCGCTTTTGTACCAGATGGTGAACGAGGAACTTCAAAAATGTTTTTGTTCTCTATAGCATTTGTTTGATTAGATTGCACCAGAAACTGCTGTCAAGTTCATGGCCTACGAAAAGATCAAGCGGCTGCTCGGGACGGGATCTCAGACCGAAGTGAGCGCTGCGCACAAGTTCGTCGCCGGATCCACAGCTGGCGTAATATCCCAAACGTCAATATATCCCATGGAGGTCAGTGTGTGCGTCATGTGTCCAATGACCTTGGGCATTTACAGGTCGAAAGTGAGCGTGGTTCAGGGAGGTGACTTCAAAGTAAAGCGTCTAAAGTTAACCAGAGTTCCTACGCAGTCTCAAAAAGTATGGAAAAAATTTGTCATTTCCCAGTCAGGAAAAGCCTTGAAAAAATTTTTTTTGGTCTGTTAGTATGGAAAAAGAAAATATTTTCCATACTTGATCTTTTGACATACTTTTTCTTAAGATTTTATTCAAGATTGACATAATTTTACTTATAACGGGTTAAATATTGCAGTGTCTGTATTTGACCTGCGTAGGTCATACGGAAATATTAGGTCTGGGAAAAATTCCAGAAACGGTCTTGAAACAGTCTGGAAATTCATTTTCAAAATTGCGTATAGGAGCCCTGGTTAACTAGCCCACTTAATCAATTCAAATAAATGTGCGCATGCATATTCTTATCCTGTTTCCAAGTTCTTTAATTTGCTTGTGAATGTCTGCCTTTGCTGACGTTCTATCGAAAGTTTAAGAGCGCTAACAAACCCTTAGTCGAAAGTGCAGCATTAAAAGCCAGCATTTGCTGAGGAATGGGATGTGTAAATGCTTGCCCCAACTTGCATTTAGCTTATGGAAATACGTTATTTTTCAGAATGCATACAATTCTAACTTGGTGATCCAAACATAACAATTTGATGACGTTTGAGGAAGAGGAAAATACCTCTCCGGTACTAGTATCTGTCTCCTAACGCATTCATGCATCGTGTTAATGAGTCACACTATTATCACAAATGTTCGAGCTTCTACGAAATCTTTTCTGAAACCAAAGCATGGACCATAGCAGTAAATTAACTCTCACCGGCGAGTTCGGCACTGTAGCAAGCCCCAAATTTTGTTAGATGGCAATGCCGTGTGACAGCACTTGATGGGAATGTGCTAACAAACACAACTCACAGAAATTGCCTTATTTGCTTTAGATCCAAGAACAATCTACTTTTAAAGCAGGATCCAGTTGAGTAATTGAATGACCTGCCAGGTCTGCGTCCAAAGTTTTAAAGAAATCAAGGAATTTACGTTGCAGATCAATTTTCAATCTTTTTGTGTAATTTGAAGTTAGTAACTATATGTTTAATACCCCAAACTTATATATTTTTCACTTGTATTATGCTCATGTTTGAAAAGTCTGGGGTCAGTAGGGGTGTCTATTGCAATTTGTGTGCTCCTCAGTTACACTGTTATGATTGCTCTTCACATTAGCTTTACTTTTTCATTCGCAAAAGCGCTTATGCATGGAGTTGCAGATGAAGTTTTACATATTTGTCTTGTTTCAAAAACAGTTTTGTCACCTTAATTTTCTGGTCAGTTGATCTACCATTGAGATGCAGGCGCATTCTGATGTAACAAAGGAATAGCTTATTATTCAGAGATTAGTTTATGTTGCCGGCTCAAACGTTTTTGTCAAAATGGAACTCATTGTAATTAGCTCACATGTTACCACCTTGAAGAACCTGCAAGTGCACTAAAGATTACTGCCATAACTTTTTTTTTGCTTGCAATGGATGTTTGTCCGTGATGCAAGAGCAATGTTACCAAAACGTATGCAGTTGCGTAGTTGAAAAAGTCGTGACTAGCAAACCAGCGACTGTAAGCTTTCTAGAGTAGGCAGTTTTTTCGATATGTTTCTTACAAAGAAAATGGCCCGTTTGAAGTAAGTTATAGCCCAATGAAATCCGTCAACATTTCAGATTTACTGAGGTAATGTTGGGTGGTGAAATGTTGCGTGTTTCATGCATCTTGCCTTAAGTTGATGTTTCTTAAAGGACATAGTAAAGTTACTAAATGACTGCCAAGCATGCACCCGGCTCTAGGTCCTGTGATGGTATAGGATGTTATGGCGCCACTCAAAAACCTTGAAGTTGGTTGGTTGGTTGTGATGTCCTCGGTTGATTGCAACATACATATGCTCTGTGAGCAGGCTCTGAGTGGGCCACGATGCAAGTAATTGATTTGGGTCAAATTAATGTATTTTTATTGAAAATGTTCTTCAACCAGCTGGTAAGCGGCTTAAAAAAGTACTCGGTCGGACCGCAGACGCGATAAAGATTTAAACAAGATTTCTGTTGTAAAACACAGGAGGTATGTTAAGTTTAGCTGGAATTGTTTCTATAGCAAAACCTTAGTTTGTATGGGAAAAAATAAGCAGATTTTTATTTGGCCAGGACCCTTCTTTGTATGTTGCGCTGAGCAAATGAGTAGTTTCTTGCGTGAACCGTTGTTTGCATTAATGAAGTGGTTTATATTATCGTTGTTTGCATTAACCATAAGCTGCAGTCCAACATAATCTTGACGTCGTGGTACAACAAACATTTGACGCGCAGTCGCTTGCTACTTGCACGTTACGTATGTCTACCATTGCATCCTTACGCTATCAACTGTAACAAACTAAGTCTCCTTTTTCTTCAGGTGATAAAGACCCGACTGGCCTTAAGAAAAACGGGACAGTACCGTGGCATGGTGGATTGCGCTGTCAAGATCTTCCAAAATGAGGGAATACGCGCGTTTTTCAAAGGTTACGTACCGAACTGCCTCGGCATCATCCCATATGCCGGAATCGACTTGTGTATTTATGAGGTTAGCTTCATTTGGAGGTAGTAGTCACTCAGTTTTAGGAATTCTGAGCACAACCTATATCATAGCCTGGGTGAACAGGTGCTGTGCCAAACCTTGAAACTCGTCGTGGACTGTGAAGTGCTGATACGCCTTTTAAGATTGATCTCCACCGGGACACAGGGCCGAAATAGGATTTCGATTATTGCTTGGGAATGCAAGGCCTTTCTGAAAGGTATATTAGAAACATTTGCGTATCATGGGGTGCTTTGAGCTTTATGAGCTGGAGTTGCAGGTTACTGCTTTATGAAGGTTTATTTAAAATTATCGGTTCGCATGGTTTCCTTAGGGTTGTTGTACATTTTGACTGGTAGCTGACAGCTGTAGGCTTTCATTCAAACTGCTGACGCTGTTCTGCAAGCTGCTTAGGCAGCTTGGGTTGCATTTGAGTTTTTTTACTTTTCAGTAAAAATTGCCAAATGCTGTTTAAACAGCTCAGAAAGTCAATCTCGCTTAATTCAAGTTTGAATAACGTTAGGAATTTCAAACTTTACGTAGAAAGAGTTTTTGCCTCATTGTGCAAAACCTAACCAATCGTAAAACTGATGTGACAGTAATACACACAACATTAACCAAAAATAGCGAATTTCAGTTGTTGTAGATTGGCTCGCAATTACTAGAACGTCCTCTGTGGTATGGTTTTTAACCTGTTTTCTCTCGTTTACCCAAACGAGAAAAACGAGAAATCTAAATTGAGGCTTATAAGCGATTGTGTTCAGTCGAAATAACTATCATGAAAGTACACAACATGGTTAGTTTTTTATTTAATATCTAATAAACTATGTATTCAACCAGTCAGTCGGTGAGAAGGTTATGCTTGTTTCCCACGCATGATTTCTGAGCCTCTTGGGCCAGTTGTTGAAAAAGATCCTCGCATGTTTTTTTGGGGGACTAATCGGCAGCGTTTTTATCGTCTATGTCAGTGGTTCTCAAACTGGGGTCCAAGGTCCTTTTGGGGTCCGCGAGACAATTTTCTTGAAGCACCTTCCAAAAAATCGACATAATAATTTTGATACAATAAAAAAACAACGTGTTGTTTCGTGTTTATTTGTGTTGATTTTTTAAGCGGACCGTGAGCCATTAAAAAATTGCTAGGGGATTGTTGCGTAATTTTTTTAAAAAAGTTTGAGAACCACTGGTCTATGTTGAAAAGCCTGCCTCGCACAGATAAGTAGTCGCTAGAGCAACATAGGAAACTCTTTGAGCAGTCGTATAGCACCAAAATATAGAAAAGTTGGCAATGCGCGATTTGATTTTAGAGTAAAGTTGATTGTAATCCAGTACAACACTAGCAATTTGTAATAATTTAACAAAAA
>JGI24158J21664_10004326_pt1 | contig 18253 bp, 13 predicted proteins | sample Ectturendosymbi3_FD_21664 | JGI IMG/M metagenome (IMG submission 21664)
TGGTCAAGGTTACCTTAGGAGGGATCTTTGTGTAGGAATTTTGTTACACCTCAGGTAACCATGAGTCAATTTGGGCAAATTTTTGTTCCCCATCGAAAACTTCAAAACTTGTGCAGATTTCGATAGACAGCCCGAAAGAGCGTCTAATAAAATGCAGCTACTGAAAGAACCAGCTTTCTACGTGAACGTTAACTAATTTTAAATTTAAGTAGAAGAACCGTTTGCCCAAATTGGGCAGAAGTTACCTGAGCAAGGTTAAGTAATTATCCTTTTCCGTTTTAAACCCCCCTGACTTGTTACACTTGTTTATTTACAACTTACACTGTTTTTTTTACAACTTTGATAAGTTGTAGCAACAAATGTATTTATTGGTGAATTTATTGATCAAACTTTCCATGTTTAAGAGCGCGTACGGGCTCGCAGTCCCCTGGAAATTTATTGCCCCCCCCTGGGGAGGCGTATCCCCGGTTACTTAAGAACCACTGCACTAAAAGCTGAAACGCTGGCAACCCACGCCGACGTTATGTGTTGACTCGAAGTGTCCACACAACCCGAGTCTCCTGACCCTCTCTCTCGCTGCAAACGCATGTGAAGTGATGCGCAACCAAGCGAAACTTTGTCCGTGCTTCCGCAGGCATCGGCCAGTGCCGGTACAAAGGCTACCGCGACCCCGAAGGCGTCCCCACGCTCTACTACTACAAGCTGCTCGCGTGCAAGCTGGCCTTCGTCATCGTGTTTGAGGTACAGCGCCGTTTGCTTGTCTATTTTCCACCGACTCTGGGCATGTATGGCCGACGAGACTGTCTCCTAGCAACGGGTGCAGCACAGGGCTGTGTTGTTTTTCTCTGAAAATTGTGAGCACCAAAGCCGATTCGTTGATTCCACGCAAAATCCATGAACCGCTCGAACACTGAAGCAAAGCAAGCAGTGCAATTATATCAGAATGACTAAGAATGAAAACAGCGTTCAGTTGTCACAACGAAGTTAGCGAAGGCGCCCACAAAACGCGTAAAGAGATAATTATAATAGTGTTATGTTGTCTGGTACAGTCAACTGCGCTGTATTTGAATTAACAATTTGAGTTTCAATGCCCATAATACCGTAACAATTTTCCTTTTTTTTCACATCCAGTTTAATGCTGTTGTGCCGGTACAGTGCCCTAAGATGAAACTGTGGGCAGAACGAAATGCAATCGCAAATGCGTTGGTAATCGTTTCTGGACATGAAAGAACCACCAAATCTAGCCCTTTTCTCTCGCTTGCCTCGCAGCACGTCGTTTTCTTCATCGGTCGCATGATCGACTGGAGTGTCCCGGATGTACCAGAGAGTTTGCAGATGAAAATCAAGCGCGAGCAATATCTCGCCAAGCAAGCGCTCGCTGACAACAAGGACACGTCAATGGTTTGTGGGAATCCGGTTGTGCGTCTGTGCTCGCGAACGTTTTCGAATCGACGATGTTCTTCTTTTGCATTGCTTGTAGTGATTACGAACTGATAGATTTGACATGACTGCCTTGTTGGATGACGCTGCACGATTTTCGTGTTTCGATTGTGACAAGTGCATCGTTGCTTTCTCTTTGTCACGTCAATCGCTCATTTTCAGTTCTTTTTTTTGATTTGTTCTAACCCTGTTGGTAGACTGTGGATTTTGGTCAAAGCCGAGCGCCGTTGCACCATGGCTGGTTTTTGTCCCGCAGGGAAGCAATGCGTCCACCATTTTACATTAAACAACGTTTCAAAACTTTGACCTCGTTCGAACTCTACCCCCAAAATATTTTTCCAGGGTTCCTGCGGAATCTCGGAAAGTATGGAAAAAGTTTTAATCATTTTCCAGTCTGGAAAAGTCTGGAAGAAAAAATTATGTTGGTCTGTTAGTATGAAGAAAGAAAGTAATATTCTAGTCTGGATCTTTTGACATACATCTTCATAATATTTATTTAAGATCAATATAATTCAACTTCTATCGTGTTAAATATTATAGTTCTTGTATTTGACCTGGGTAGGTCATTCGGAAAAGTAAAGTCTAGAAAAGTCTGGAAAAGGTCTGGAAATTTATATTCAAAATTGCGTAGGAACCCTGTATTTCTGATGCAATTCTGCTGACTTGCAAACGCGAGGCGCAATCGCAGCATTTAACATTTTCCCGATCACTCCCATAGTGTTGTTTTTTACAACCTTCAACTCTTCTACTTTGACCTCGCCCATCGAATTCAACGATTTGGGCTCCGCGAATCCTGCAGCACCTCGCTGTGAGCGACACGTTTTCAACAGACGGATTTCATTTTTTTGCTGTGTCAGAAACGGGTTGACTGCTCTTAATTTTTTTGCCGAAATTACTTGTTTTCTAATCCTTGCTGGCACCGATTGCCGCATCAGTGATCTGCCTGCTTCTGACGTTTTCTTCCGTTGCATGCTTTGATTCAACCAGAAACTGTTTCGCGGAGAGGACGCGGCCGTCGACGCGTGACCGACACCACCTCGCTGTAAATACTTGTCAGATCACGTGCTGGTAAGTGTCAACAGCATGCAACAAAGTGCTCTGTTGCTGGTTAAACTTATCGCCGCAGGAACCTTCGCTTCTAGGTCCAAAACTTTGTTCTCACTCCCGAGATACACGAAACCTGATGAGTCATCACTGTCATTGTAGGACTTCGTTTTTTTTTCGCAAAATCAAGGTCGATGCGATGTATCGCTTACGCCCCCTTTACGAAGCATTTCGTGAGGCTCTGCCCACATTTCCAACACGGGCTCATGTTTGCTTGTTCCACAACACGAGTTCGGCAGCTCTTGGAAGGTTCTTGTCGTTTCCGTTTCTGCCTGTTCGGCAAAGCCGTCTTAAGTGAATTCTCAACACGACGGTTTGTGCTTTGTATGTCAAACCATAGAGCAGAACGAACCTAGCAAGTCTTGCAACATTGTATTAAAAGCAACAACGTTAAAAATCGCGTAAACGATTGGACGTTTTCAACATGAAAAATATCTGTTTTCAAGAATTCCCACCCTGATTGCATTAAGTTTTGTGTGTTGTTAAAATAGCATGGCGAAAGGTATTTGCTATTTTGTTATGTTTGTCATCAACCAACCCGGGAAATAATTTAATGCGAAATCCCATCCTCCACGCATCAAAGGCCGGAAAACTTCAAAGCAGGACTTTAGATGCCCTCAGCAAAAGTTAAAAAAAGCATGTCCTTAGTTTCTGCATGTACTTTATGAAATGTGTACGGGAGACATTTGACAACAGTGGAATGGGGGGTCAAAACACCGTTAGAACTGATGGAACGCACAGGCCCTGATTTCGGACGCCAGCCATTGCTATTCTTTTTCATGAAACGAGTAAGTTTGACGAAATTACCGAAAACAGCGTGTTTCTAACCACACTGATTTCCAACCACTAGCTTATGGGAAGATTGCCGTTTACGCGTGGCTTTCAAGTATCCTAAAGTAGAAGCACTCCCCCGTTCGCCTCCCTAGGTGCGCAGCGAGCGCAACTTGGGGCCTCCACCTCTGGATAGCTGATGGGGGGGCTGTCGCGAAATTCTCGAACGGATCCCTCTGCCCATAGCCCGAACGTGGTCCTTGGTTACGCCCGCGATGACCGACGCGCGGTGGGCTTGGTTGCTTTTGTGCATTTCAAATAACAATAAAACGAAAACGATGTTCGCTAATGAAGCTGCGCATTACATGTGAAAAGATCGCTACCTCGTATTTACACTCATCATAACCAATTCGGAAGTTAAGCTAAACTGCAGTGTCGGTTTCGAGAAAAGCCTTCAAAAGCCGTCTTTTCTTTTCTTTCTGTTTTGGTTGCCCTGAAAAACTGAATCGGCCTATCCCCGCTGCATGTCCTGCTGCATCGCTGCGTGCTTCTCCCCCAAATCAGTTTGCAAAGCTACATGCGGTGTGAGCTTGACGCTTTCTAGCGACTAGTTTGCGTTTTCTACAAATTTTAATCCCGAACATCTTTAAAAATACTTGGTGAAAATTAGAAACTGCCCGAAAGGCAACTGAACCCGCACGACGATCCATTGTTTCGATGTTTACGATGCGGCGTAACCCGCACCACTTGTGACCTGGCAAGCTGGTAACAAGCACGTTGAAGTTGCAAGAGTCTCACGACCACGGCGTTTGCGCGCAGGAGGTGATGAAGCTCTACAACCGTTCCATATCGCAAGACTCCTTCGACGACGAGGGCAACGGCGACGCGTTCCAGGCTGCGTTCAAGGAGAGATTGCACAGCGTTCGACAAGCAGACCTCTCCACCATTGAGGAAAGCGCTGAGGAAGAGCAGACAATCACATTTCAACCTTCTCCCTTGCACCAAAAACTCGAAAGCCAATCGGTCCCGAAAGGGCCTGCGGAAGCTCTTGTGACGGATAATCCAGGGCCTAGCGTTGCCGTTGACACAAACCCGCCGTTCGTCGCCGCCCCTGACCCCCCAGACGACCTGACAAAGATCGAAGCCCTGAAGATGCCACTGATTCGGACCGACCCACGGTCCCCTGGACGTCGACTGTCGCGGAGGTCGCCCCGGTCCAGTCCGTCGGCGTCTCCGGTTCGTGTCCCCCACGCTTCTGGCGGTGGTTCCGAGGCCGGGCCCTCGGAGAAGACGAACCCCTCTCACAACCCATCCGCGTTGAGGGCAATACCAGCTCACGTCGACGTCTCCTCCCCCGACGTGTCGTCCGCAGACGAAGACCCTTCCGATCTACCGCCGTCGCGTAGGCGCCATTTGGCGTCCAGAAGTAGGCGCACTCCAAAGGCCCCACTGTAGGCTTTGCTTTGACTCAATGGTGCCCAAGCATTACACACATAGATTCTCTACCCACCACCCCACAAGCAGCCGTGTTGTGCCCATACGTTTTGTGGCGTCCTCCCCCAGTAGCCGCGTATTTTGAAACTGATCGCCGGAAATGTATAGTGCGATGTTCTTCCGGGCAGGGGCGTACCGGGGTTGGATGGCGCCCGGGGCAAGAAACAAGTTTGGCGCCCCAGTATTCGAACCTAAGGTCTTTCGTTTCGGGAGCAAATGGACTGCATTGAAGTAACTGCGTGCGACATTGTCGGACGTTTTCGGCTTCCCTTCCCATTGTTGGACGTTTTCGGCGACCGGGCCATTGTGCCCCCCTCGGCGCGCCCCTGCTTCCGGGTAGCTTTTCATGTACTGAGCCCCGCGTTGCTGGCTCTTGGATGTGAAGCAGATCTAGTTCCACGCAGCACGCTACACACGCGCTAAGCCGTTCGATGTGAAGTCCTGCTTGCCTGTAGTTGGTGTTTGCTGGTCTGTTCGGTTGAAGAATGTTTGTAAACGGATTTGTTTTGAGGTTTTAGCCAAGAAGTTGCAGAAGCTTTAGCGATGACCCCGAAGCTGTTGATGAAAGCCTGGTGACATGGAAATGCAAAATCATTAACTGTATTGCCTCAAGCGTCATTTCTCCACCCTTGCAGAGTGGAGCTCATTCCAGCGCTCCCCAAACCGTAGTTGTTAGTTCGTGACAAGTCTGTCTTGTTGCAAAAGAAGCTATCGGCCCGTGATGATTTCTATTCTGTGTCATCATGTTGATGTCATCTGCAGGCTGAGTTAAGCTGTTTCGTGATGTTTTAATATCTTGTTCTTTGTACCCAGCAATCGAAAAGTCGTCGGCTTTGTTTTTATTCTGTTTTTCGACCGACCGTCGTCTGACCGTTGTTCGTAACTGTCTGTCCAGAGCAAATCTCCGATTCCCATTTCTCGCCCGCACTGCGCCTCCCCCCCTTACCTACTTCAAGTATTTTTGCAAATGCAACATCCTGCCTTTCGTGAGATTACTGCGAATCACTGCTGTTCACAGACGTTTTAAGTATCTTTCGCTTGTTTCTGCGATCCGGTGTCGGAGTCGCCTCCTGTTCACTGTCGTTTGCTTTTTTCTTCAGAGCGGAATTAAGAGCAATTTAGCCGAGAATCATTGCAAATCGCGTGTAGTAACTTTCAATAAACAGTTCTGAAAACAACGCAGGTCGTTATCAGGCATTACAGTTGCATGAGGGCGAGCACGAACGTTGTGATGGGCCAGACCTCTGCGACGGGGGTCAGCAAGGATGAAGACCTTGCGTCAGTGAAGTCGTTCTTGCGATTCGCATATAAAGAAGACATTCATTACTCTCTGTGAAAGTTCCTTTCAATAACGCCCCCGTACGAGCTGCGTTGCCTCCACAGTTTTTCCGCGCGATCGTCGCCACAAAAGCAAGATCCTCACTGTCATGATCACTGTATTCGAAGCGACACGATATAAAAGGCGTGATAAGTGCAGTCGTCAAACAACTGGTGAGCAGAGTTTTGTGGGGTGGCGAACACATAAAAACGAGAGTTAGTGTTGAAGGATAAAGGCTGCGGCATGATGAGCAGTCGTTGCGTGAAATGCGGAAGTTTCGCGGTCAGAAATTATAACAGTTGCTGAACCTGTCGCAAGCATTCTTTGCAAAACGCATTAAGATCAACATATTCGAACGTGTGCTATTTAAAAACAGCACGCAGTTGTCACCCAACTTCGTTTATTAGGGGGGGTGGTTATTTTTTAGGCTATTACTAAATGTACACCCGCCTCGCCTTTTCTCTGTTGTAGCGAAACCTGGTGACGCGCCTATCGTTTGAGGGATATCAATTGTAGGTTGACGCACTGATATAATTAAGAACGGTACCAAACTTCCATTTTGACTTACACACCCCGGATGGCTGGGCTGGCACGATTAACCCTATCGCAACCTGAACCTAAGAAATTGTAGTTTAGAAAACGTCTGAACGATTTCATCATGTCTTGGTAAAATGCATCAGCTACCAGGAGGGGAAAATTCTGCCTTCACCCACAAACATCAGCAATTTTGACGACAGTGGGACAACCGAGTCAAGCCCCGAAACAGGCCTCGTAAAATCGATGTGATGACACCGTTAGAGTCGCAAGTTTTGCGAAGACTGCACTGGTGTCTTGATTTAATTTTCAGACTGCTTGACTCGAGTGTTGGTGTCGGAAATATCCAAACATTTGTTTGGTTGACAAAGAACCTGATTTAGACTCATCAAGACAGCAATTTTATAAAAGTACCAAGTCTATTTTTTTCGGAATCGAGTCGAATTGCCAATCCACTGACTACAAACGGTTCGAGAAATTTGGTGACTCGAAATCAAAAGATTGTGACTCAACTCGCGACTCAAAAATGTGATTCGACCAGGTCAGCACTGACGAAATTCAAAGCTGCGTATGCGCATATTTTTATGAATGAGGGTAGCAACCGCGTCCACACCAAAACTTTTGTTTTTTTTTAAGTTTCCATGGTTACGCGTTTAAAACGCCCGAGGCCCTCGTCCTATGAAGCACCAATGCTGTCGGTCAGGTTCAGGGTGCTGCTTCGGTTTCGGATGAGGCCGATATGCTTCGGTTGCTGCGTCGACGAGCTGACTCGACTGCTGACCTTTGACCCGACCGCGGCTGTGTTGGGGGTGAAAGACGAGCTTTGTCCGGTGAGGTTGCCACTGCTCGACGCGACGGCTTTGAGAATACCCATCGGTTTCATCTGAAAAAATGCACTCGACTTTTTCCTAATTTTGTTTCACGCTTTCGTCAACGCTTTACTTGCAACAAACATATTGAGCTTGCGCAACTCGCTTGTGGCGTATTTTGAAAGCAGCGCTGTATCGCCGTTGAAATGTGGTAGTGCGCTGTAACGAAGGGTGATTGTTAAAATACGATGTTCAACCGATGCAGGAATTATTACAGGTGATAAACGAGCGAGTGTTTGCTCTTACTCAATGGCGATCCAGAAATCATTTGGGGCAAATGCTCCACCTCAAATTGACCATCGCGTGCTTTGACGTGACGTCCCTTTCCTGGTGTCTAACAACACGACGATCGAAAAAAATGCGGAGATCGCGAAGCTTTTCGTGACATCTTTATCGCAGGTGAAAGGAGTCGGGGAGGTTCAAGACAAATACAATTGTATTTGTGTGCTCTGTAAAGCAACTCTGCTCACAGTGTCGGTTCAAGGCGGGTGGAGAGCAACTTTGGGCAGTTTCTACCTAATTCACAAATTGCTCCCGTTTCAAATGGGTACTTTTTCAGCAAATGAACCTCGCTCTTGACCAGTGGCGTAAGTACATATTTGAGCCAGGTGGGAAACTTAGCTGAAAAGGGCCCACTGACCCACTGATTCTCAACCTACGGGTCGCGACCCAAAGGTGGGGTCGCCGGATAATTCTTCTGGGTCGCTTGTTTTTTGTAAACATTTCCAGTGCAATAAACTCCAAAATAGAAAAAGCCTTTGGAAACTTTTAGATTAGACTAGCCCAGGGGTGTACAACCTTTTGTTATTGCCGGCCGCATTACTTTTATTTATATGAAGTACGGCCGCCAGTGAGTTTGAGTTATATTTATGTGATACTGCCAAGTGTCAACCAACACAGAACGCATTCAAACATAAATTGCGTATTCATTCTACAACTCTTTGTGACATCACCATCCAGATTGTTACGCATCGTGTCGACTGATTTTCTTGCCTTGCGTAAGTTGCGTTTGTTTTGCTTCAATATACGCCAGCACGGCCGCCAAATCTTATATTATAAATTACATGTGGACGGTCGCAAATTTCAGTATCGAAGGCCGCAGGTTGTGCACCGTTGGACTAGCCAATAAAAAGTCACAGTTGAGAAATGTCAGTGAAACCGGATGTCATTGTGGATTTCTATACTAAAACCCGAAATCACCGAAAAACACCCCGAAAATCTCAAAAAAGAATAACCTACTGAAAAACAAACGAATATACACCAAAATACAAGATACGTGTGGGCCCATCTTTTAGATTTAGTTTGCAAGGGGAGGGGGGAGTTCGCACCCCTGTCTTCCCGCCAGTTACGCTACTGCTCTCGACCTTCTACCAAACAACAAGTTATAGTCTGCATCAAAACCCTTTAGCGGCTACCTCCCCCCTAAAAGCTAAATTTCGGTTTTTCGTCGCGTGCTGTTGTTGAGTTCATTTCGAGCAGGGTAACAAAACAAAACAACTGAACACGCCCGTGTACCTTACGCAACAAATTCTGTGGTGAGCTTTTCAGCTTGTGGGCATGCTCGGCTCGAATCTGGGCTTCGAAATCGAGCAGCTCCTTCGGGAATAGCGTTTTCTCGTCGAAGGCGGCCTTCAGAGCTGCAAATAAAGCTCAAGGAGTTAACTCCAGATCGTTCCAAAATTAAGGTGAACATTCAGATAAAAGTGCTTTTTTCCGACGAAGCTTCCTTCTCGACGCAGTGCGTGTGTTACAAATACGAACAATCGTGATGAAAGCAATTGCAGCAAAACACGGCTGCAGAATTACGTACGAATCTCTAGAGTCCTGCGCGGGTTGAGAATTTTTGCCCGCTCCCACCACTGGAGAATATTGCTGCACCCTTACACCGCAAGCTCTCTGCAGCATTGTATTTCTTGCTCATGTCATTTTCACACGCACTGGGTCAACACTGAGTAACCCGGACAAAGAATTTCTTACCCGCGGCCGCCCCGCACCACCTTCAACCCGCACGCTTAGCTCTGCGAGTACCCGCAACCGGCGCGGGTTAATCCGTCCCGCGCAGGCTCTCGTAGAATCTACGGCACACTTGTCTGGTTTCAGGCGCTCCTGACTATTTCGACGTTTCGTGGATTCCGTCCCTAAAGTGTTGTGTTCATCTCTACCTTAGTTGTGTCCGTTTGTTGTTTGCTGATGGTCGTACCAGGTACTTCTAGAGCCGTGGGTTGTAACTGCTGTATTTCAGGTAGTATCTTGTAAATTGTGGGAAGTTGCGATCAGGATTTATGTTTCTTTGCAGCGTGCAAACGATCTGTTGTGTTAAATAAATTTTGCAACCGACATTCAAAATATGAAACGAAAAAACACCGAAACGAACCTTCTGCGGACCTAACCAATTGGGCATTAACATAGCACCATAATCCTTACGACTTTGTGGTTGTGTACGTTTCAATTACATCACAGTTCATGGTTGTTGACGTTTCAATTATATCACAGTCCATGGTTGTTGACGTTTCAATTATATCGCAGTGCATTTTAAGGAGACAAAACGAATCGCTGCAACTGTTCCTGCGAGAAACCAAAACCTGGAATGCACATATTGTTCGAGTGCCCTTCTCCCAACCTCCACCGTGACCCGTCCTTACAGTTGAACTTATTTGCTTGTGGCTCTATTCGCTTTTTTGCTCAGTGTTGCTAACATTACATTTTTTCCAGACTCCTTACTTACACTACACCTCTTAATGTGCTTTTTCCGTGTTGAATTTTAATGCTTTGGCATTCGCAGACGACAGTTCCAGGCCCCGAATTGCTGTTGCTTTGCCATAAAACATACGAGTAAGCGAATAATAAAATGAATAATGATGTTGTTGCTGAAAAAATATCTTGTGAAGCAATGTTCCGTCATCGGTCCAAAAAGAAAATTTCAGCATTTTTTAGGTCAGTAAATTAGCCAGCCCATAAATTTGGACCTGATACTGCAATGTCTGTGAGGCAATGCCAGAAATTCACTCCCGCCTGAGTTAACAGTGATATGCCAGAGAATCAAGGCTTAAGTTATAAGTGTATACTTGAGAATCGAGGTCTCAGTTGACGACGAGCTTTGCAAGAACGAAGCGGTGCAGCGCAGCTGACTCATGATATTATTTCCTGCCTAACGTAGGTGCTGGACTTCTTCAATTATTACCGAAGTCAGTTTACTCAGTGAGTAATAAAGTGCAATGATCAGCTGAGCTCTGAAAGCACTGTTTCCACCAACAACATCAAGGAAACAAACCAACGACGAATCCACTGACCTCGAGCAGGGACTGCATCAGGCGTGTGTGCTCAAATTTGTACTAACGAAGCAGTGAAAACTTACTCTGCCTCGTTTCCATCAGCGTTTGGTGGTCCTCTGTTTGCTCCTGGCTTTGCGTCGGCTTCTTCCTGCCGTTCTTGGCTGACTTTTCCCCGAAATATTTGTGGGGGTGGAGCATAAAGTCCGGTTTCTTCATAACTGGCATCACGTCGAGGTCGGTGTAGCTGAGCACGCCGTAAGGCCCGACGGCCGACTCCCCGATGTAGTCTTTGTAGCCGGGCACTGTGCCTGCTCGAGAAACACGAAGAAATCGTGAATTCGCAACCGGGCCGAACCCCAGCCGTGAGAGCCGCACGGGCGATTGACGCCGTATCCCGTAGAAACACATGATTATCCACAGTGTTTGCATGGTAAGGATAAGCCCGAAATTGACATTTTTTCGTCTTTTGGAGGAACGGGGGCGTCATGTTGCACGCGCCCTGCTTCGCAATGTATCTCTGATCCTGGTCAGCTTGTCGCAGCCCTCTCTGTCCAAATCGCTGTGCAGCATGCGACATCTCAAATAGACTCCACGCAAGACTTAAATGGGTAGCACAGGCCTCAAAGCTGAAGATTGCTGTCTTTGTTTCAGCACGGCCGATGTGCAGTTTTAGTAAAGAGAGCCGGCAACGAGAAAATGCGTGAACAGTTTCAGTGTTTCTGCTCAACTCTGCGCACTCTTGTGAGCAAAAGCTGTGCTGCAGGACACGAACACAGTCGAAATATTTTCCGAATCGGTAAAGTTTGATCATCATAAGTTTTCATTACAAGACGTGAATTACCGCAAAAATCTGCAAAGGTGCACTGCTTCAAACTTAGTTATAAAAAAGGAGTTACATATCTTTACATAAAGTAGTGCTTGATTCTTATCATAACGCTGATGTTAAATATCACTTTATGGTTACAGTAAGATTCCATGCATAAAGTCTTGAAGATAAGTTTTATAACACATGACAGGGTACCTACTACCCAGAATCTATATGAATGTCTGGTTACGCTATCCCTGACACATGCACGTATGAATTTTCCAATCTTTGCTTTCATTCGCGCATTTATATGTCGCATTGGTGGTTCAGTGGTAGAATCCTCGCCTGCCACGCGGGGGGCCCGGGTTCGATTCCCGGCCAATGCATTTTTTCTCAGTACGTACGAGGAAAGTGGGCAACGATATCAAAGAATCATCACGATCGTCTGAAAGCAAAGATTTACGCAAGGGTGCAGTGGACTAGTAACGTTTCTTTTTGCACGTTACTTGAAGATTTAGCTTTTTCAATTCATATTCTACGTGTAGCGCCTGGAGCAGCCGAAAGGAATAGATGCAAGTTATCTCGTGTATAGCACCGTAGCACTACACTGAAACAGTAAGATCCAGTGTGAAAATTCTTGTTGGCGGATGCTCACTTTATTTGAACAATTTGGTACAGCCTTCCTTTTTGTCTGGTGTGGGAACGCCGTTCCCACACCTCTTTTCTTAGCAATACACCCTGATTATACGCGGTTTGACCTGTGCTCACGCTTACTTGTTAGTGTAACCAGACATTCAGACAGGTTTTGGTAGACCACCATTACATGGTCAGAGTATCTTCAATGTTAGGTTATTTAAAATTACGATATTCAGTTACATCCGCAAATTATTCTTGATAGTTGATTTGAAACGCTTTTTGAGTTCTTTCGAGACATTGACAAAGTGACGAGTATGAACTGCAGCTCTTCACCTGGTTGTTTTCTTTCTCTTTTATTCATCCGACCTTCTTGATATGCTTTACCAAGCACAGTTGATCTCCAAGTGCTGGCGCGAAACAGTGGATCGAACTCGTGCGAAGTGGGAGGACGTTCGGGCGCAGTACTAGCGCGCGATTCGAGTTCGATCTCCGTGATATCGAAGTCCTGTCGAAAAACGAAATTTCTGCTGTCAAAGAATTATGGTGTTTTTGCTTTTTCTTGTATTTGGTTCGCTCGCTTTTAGCCAACGATGTTGGATATCATGAAAATCAGCAGCAAACTTTTGCAAAAAGACATCAGGTTGTGTCTTGTAGGGCTTCTTTTTTGCAAAGTTAGTTCACGCAAATTTGACCAGGCTTGTAGTTGTACATGATGCACTTACAAAACATTCCCGCCTCATGTTACCTTCTTTTGACTGTAGACCGGTCGGTCTATAGACAGACTGACTGGTTCATAAAAACATCAGATTTCTGCCTTTTACGATTAGGCAGAAATATTTCAGTTGTTTTTTTCATAACCGCTTACTATTAAAAAGATGGCTTAAAATGAAAATCTTGGTTTGACAAAACTTCGTTCATACTCGTAGACTATTTTTAAATTGCTCATAAACCATTCTATGTATTGTTTATATTTCGCAGCCATCCAAATAACTGCAATGCATTCCCGTGCATTCGTTTATTCATTTTCTACACAAGGTAACTCGGGGCCCTTGAAAGAAATAAAAACGCAAATAGTAAAAGAAAAAATATCAAAGGAGCAATTACGTGTGAATTACTGCAGATGGTCAGGAATTAATAATAAGCGCAAAGACAGTTGATCGGCCCAAACGTAGGGGAGGTGGAACGAATTTTATAGCGGAGGGCCCCGTCCCGGGTCCTCCAGGCCGGGTCCTCCATGGTCCCCCGTCCCGGGTCCTCCATGATTTCCATTATGATTGTTTAATTGCTGTGTGACATCAATCCCCAACCATTCTGGTGTGGAACGCCCTTTTTGTACAATTTCTGAAGAGTGAAAGGCGAAGACGCATCTTGCAATCGTTACATATACGGCATAACGATTCACAAAGACTGCGATGAAAATGAGCTCGCTTTAGGCAATGAATATCGTAGTTTCACACACGCACTCATTTTGGGCAAAGTCGTAATTTGGAAGGTACACCAATCGCTCAAACTTCGTTACAAGCACAATGAACAATCAGCACAAGCACCTTTTTCTAACTGTAATGCTAGGGAGATAAACGTTCACTGAGTTACCTTGCCGAAACTGTGGGACAGATATGTTTTATTCGGCACGACGACATTCGCATGAGCGCGAGAAAAATCTTATTGTTTAATCGTTTATTAACGAATTGTTTAAAACAAAGTTTTAATGCGCGAATAAAAATAACCAAAATATATAGGCTACAGTAGTTGTCACTCCACAGGGAATTCGGGTCTTATTTTTTGTAAAATTTTTATTATTTTTATGCAACTTTGTCAAAAGTTGACCGATTGCGTCAAAAGCAAGGCTTCGATAGAATTTCATTTCCGGCAAGCAACTCTGTGTCAGCACAGGCAATATGTGGGAACCAACCAACAAAGAACTTTATCATAACATGACACGAATTTGCAACCATGAATGTAATGTTGCTGGATGCTGTGCCCCACTTCTTCTGAAATCTTTTCTTATTTTAATTCTTTGCTCGTCTCAAACTCATGGTCCTTATCACACGGATGAGCAATAGGACAATTGAAAACAATAAATCTGAATAATGACACAGCACGGAATGCGTGTTAGTTAGTACACGCAGACGCAGGCAATACTAAAAACAGTAAGAAACACTGAAACAGCGCACCAACAGCTACTGCAGTCTTGCTGTCATACAGAATCATTACTATGCTGCTTTCTTTGATGAAAACAGCGTCTTTCAACTTTTTACGCCAAAATACAAACCAGGATGTACAGCTCATACGAGCAACAGATTGAACAGAAGTCATATCAAACAGATACCCGAAAATTAAATGGACATCAGCGCACGTTTTCGAACACTATAAGCATATATAGCCCATCTTCTCTAACGGTGACTGAAATAATTATTGTACGTCAAAATACCCGAACTTAAATCTGGTTTTATAATTTCGGCCAACTGTGACACTTCATGATTGGCAGGAGTTGTTTCAACTTCAACGACCGTGGACAATAACGCAACAGTCAGTTTTTTTATTGACGTGTTATTCTCGGACACAAGGTTCGTATCACATTAGTTAAAAAAACACAAGGGCACAAAAACGCTCATGCCGCACACAACGACTCACTGGGTAGGAGCTATGTGTAATCACGTGGAACGTTTTCGAATATTACTGTTTTCATCGCCAGCAAAGATGTCTTGAATAAGCGCAACGCATTACTTAACAGAGCACAGGGCATGAATCAATTTAAAATCACTGGTTGTGTTGTAGTTTTTGCAAGCTGCACTGGATTCCAAAAGTCTTAATTTCTTTCTGCAAGCCTCACGTCAACACACCTTAGGCTTTGGTTTGGATTTGTACATAAGATCGTCACGAATCGCATGCCGCATTGGTGGTTCAGTGGTAGAATCCTCGCCTGCCACGCGGGGGGCCCGGGTTCGATTCCCGGCCAATGCATTTGCATTTTTTCTCAGTACGTATGAGGAAAGTGGGCAAGATTTCAAATCATCACAATCGTCGATTGAAATAACTGTGCAATGTCACTTCTCAAGTTAACACGCACCTCACAACAAGACAGTACAGTTCTTTAAATATGAATTTAAAAACTACCAAGTAGAATGGTAGATTAATATTTACAGAAATTTTATCCACGTAAGATGATAAGCTCTTAAAAGGTTTTGTAACTTGCTGACTTTGGTATTAACCTCCATCATGTGTTCTTCAGTTTCATTAATATTAAACTCGCTTTTTTTACTCCCTATGGAGGGTCACCACGAGTGGTGTTGGAGAAAGAGCCGTATCAAACCAGAGTCAATCGCTTCTTCCAGATAAGCAAACATGTAGCCTACTTGCGCTTCTCTTATGTACATCAATTACTTCCAGGTGACGTTTCCTCCAACAATTTCGAAACTCGTACAACATAGCCTACTTATCTATAACTGGGTCGTACTGTTGTTTACGTGCCTATGCATTGGCGAGATTTGGGTCGTAGTGTTGTTTTCACACTGCAGTGCAGCACTCTTGCGGATTGCGTGTGTTGGGTAGTAGCATAACCGTATGGGAACAGAAATGTTTGGGGTGCAAAACATTTTTGCCCGTAAAACTGGCAAATGTTTTGAATTGGTGAAAATCCAGGCAAAATCCTTAAAAATCTGTGAAAACATTCACAAAATCCCAGAATATCTGGACAAACCCCCCGAAAATACGGCCAGAAATGGTGCCCAACGTGGTTTGATTTATTTGAAAAAAATGGCGTCCAACGTTTGCAGAATCACATGAAGACCTTTTTTGGAGGTCATCCCAAAAACGTCTTCACGAGGAAATATATGCACAAAAAATGGCCCAATAATTTTTCGGGCAAGTTTGGGGAAATTCGAGCAAAAATCTTTCACACCCCCAAAAATTTGCCTGCTCCTACACTTATGCGTAAAAAGAAAGTGGTAAATTACTGCCATATGAACATAAAACAACAAACGTTGGCATTAGTGTTTTGCAACACGATAAACACGGGTGGGCTCAAGCCTTAAGAGTAGGCTACACATAATTATCAGATCTGTTTTTAGGGTTATACATAAGATCAGGTTGAACATTTGTTCAGGTACCAACAACAAAAATGGGTTTTGCAATTAACGTTGTATGACTGTTTTACTGGATCCCAAAATCATCATCACTGAACAACATTGATCTTGAAAAGGTCAATTAAGCCACTTTATTGAAAATCTCACCACTCAACACAAATTTGAAGTTTATGCAACGAGAAAATTTTTGCTGCTTGTTCATCAGAAAGTATTCTTGGTTGCTAGGTACGACATCAAAACTGTTCATATATTGTGTTGAAAAGATGGAATGAAACCACAAATGGTACTCCACAATGTTTCTTAAACCCATTCAAAGATAAATAAAAATAATAATAATAATATTTTATTGTGGACTCGTGATCCATATCACAGACGCAAGCACAGACACAAGAGCACAAAAAGTGGTTAGCTATACACCAGCGCGCATTACAGAAACGGTGTTTGCACATGACCAACATTGAGAGGAGCAAAACACTTTATCATCAGCACAGCTGTATCGTCATTCACAAGAGCACAAAATATGGATATCCATACAGTAGCGCATTACATAACCGGTGTTAGCACGTGTCCAGCCTTGAGAGGAGCAAAGCACTTTCCCAGCACTTCTTACTTTTTTATGCTTGGTGTGTACACATTGTCCACATATTTTTACTACGCAAAAACAATACTGATGAGACGCGAACATCGAAAAAATTAACGGAGAACTACTGCATTTGGTTTCCGTCATACAGGAGCGTTGAATAATTGGAGAAAATTAAGATTTGTAAAAAGCATCAGACATTTGAAGCGGTCGAATAATAAAGCTGGATGAAGATGAGCATCATATAAAAAATCGATACAAATTGTTTCTCAGCAGGGCATCAAAGGTCCTGACACAATGGCTAACCTACTGTGGGCGAACACTAACATTTCTGGGTATGTGATGTATCATTCGATGGGCATTGTTACATGCAGCACGTAAGCGCTTCATACTGGTCTGTGTGTATTTGCTCCACAATTGGCAAGCATACATTGGCATGCAATAGAGCATTTTTTACTGCAGGAGAGCACTAAAAAAGATGGATCCCTACTTTGAAGAGATCAAATTGTGCAATTACCAAGCTGAAGAAAGATAACTGCATAGTCACGCAGAATCAAAACAACTCAAATGCAGGAAATAGTAAAATGAAAGACTGAACGACGCTCTGAGGCAATGACAGGCTTTTACAACCACAAACCTGCAAATTACATAACTGTTAAGACGATAGCCATACGCCCTGGAAAAATTCGGCCCTCAATTTTTTTTTATTCATTGTTTTTATTACCACATTGTAATACACTATGCCACTGAGTTACATTTCATAGGCTACATGCTTTTATGTTATGCGTACGATATTTCGCAGTAAATAATTTCATTTTTCAAGTATGTTTTTCTTTTGCTTTTGGCAGCTTAATTTGCAAAATTATAGGCCCTTCTCTAGTGAAGAGTCTTATGCCCACAGTAGCCTACCCTTAATCTGATACTGATTGTACCAGAAAATTTTTACCTGCAAACTACACTACACTGACAGGACTAAAGAAAAACTTGGGACACTTGTGACTAACAGCATACAACAAATAGGCCTACCAAACAGAGCTGCAATGGACAATGTGAAATAATTAAATTTCTTAGCTTCATGTATCTCTATCTACAGAAAAACCATAAACACAACAATGAAACTAAAGAAAGAGCAATACAAGTTAAGAATTACTGCTGCGTGCACTTTTCAAGAACACTAAGCAATAATGGCAATTTCTGTTTTTATACAGTAAGGGAAGGTGGGGTACAGTCGACACTTTTTTGCATTTTCAACCACTGCTACTTTATTTCAAGTCAAAACAAGCTCAAAATTTGTCACACAATAAAGCAACTCTATATACACAATATCATGCCAAAACATGAAAAC
>JGI24158J21664_10004331_pt1 | contig 18239 bp, 13 predicted proteins | sample Ectturendosymbi3_FD_21664 | JGI IMG/M metagenome (IMG submission 21664)
TCTTGTTGAGATCAAGTCAAACAAACGAAACTCAATTCTTGACATTGATTGTTTAATGCGGGAAGGAATAGAGAGAGAGCTAACACCACGTTATGTCCAAACTGCAGAAACGATGCAACAACAAGCTAGTCATTAAATCAACTTCAATTTTTAAGTCGTTGACACTTTTGCATGCTAAATTTCTTGTGCTTAGTATAAGACTACTATTTCTGTAATCACTACAACAAACAACTAATTCTTATTTTTTTATAGGTTCTATGCACAATTAAACAATGCTATTGCAAAGTATACAAATTTGTTGAAAAATTGTAAAAGGTGTACCATGGAGAAAAAGGTTGAAGAGCACTGGTTTAAACCACTTTGGTTTTGCATCAGAAGTAAAGCGAAGCTCTGCCTTGCAGCTTTTCCTAGCTCGACGGATTAGTTGTGAGTGCTGTTGGTGTTATGGTGCTGCACTACAACACTCAGCAGCTTGACCTTCAGACTGGAAACCAAGTCACTTAGATTAAGACTTGTTTTCAGTCGACACTATTGGCATAGTCCGGGTTAATCCTTGTCACTCTGAACAATAAATTGGCTTTGTCCGAGTGAAGTTCTGACATTCAAAACGACAAATTTGGCTTGTCCGAATAAATCACTGTCACTCTAAAATTGGCATTATCTGAGTTAATTTATGACATCCAAAAGCGATAAAATTGGGTTGTCCGAATGAAATTATATCATTCCAAACCATAAAACATTGGAAGGTCAGCAACGCTGACAAAAATGAAAGGCGTTGAAATCGTGACAGTAACCTCGGAAACTGGCTAACAACTTCTTGATTAACCAAACTCCAAACACTGGAAACGCCCATCACGATTAGACTAGTCAAAAGCCCTTATCCACAACTGTAAGTCATTCATTTGACGATGAGTTAATGTAACAACAGCTTCTAAACTAAAGAAATTACTTTAGGTGTCTTAAGATTATCTTGCTGGTTGTAAAGATGATCCCAGAAATTGAGTTGTGTCTGTGAACTTGATTCGAGAGAGTCCGCTTGATTTCACGCATTGCAAAATTGGTAAGTGTTTTAATTTACAGTTTGCGAATGTCTCATTTTCAATAAAAAATGACTTCACTTATACTATCAGTGTGCTATATTTCAATTTTTAATTTATTTGTTTATAGCAGACACGAAATCCATAGTATGAATACACACATTCTGCAGAATGCAGGTTGATAAAAACAGACAATACAGAACGTAGTGCAAGACATTGAAGCCGGCGAAATCGCAGGGTTACAGACACTTTTTGCAACTGCATTGAAGATAGAACCATAGGCTATAATTTTAAACAGTATTTGCTAGCCCTCAGAAGTCTATCAGGAAGATCAAGCAAGCTTAGACTTGTGAACATCGTCCTTGTTGCAGCTACGAAACGAACCACGAACTAAAACGGCTGCATCTAAATACAGTCTTTTGATCTCATATGCAGATTAAAAGATTTGTAATAATTGTTTGATAGGGTTTTCAGGACTTTTCGGAATAAATTTTAACCCATAATTTTTTTTAGGTATAGAATTTGGTTTGAAGCTTTTCTTTATTTGCTTGTTGGAGATGGTGGTGGGGTCGCTTTGAAAGGACGGTACTTACACATTACAGTTGCTGTTGGGGGCCCCTTTGAAAGCGTATTACTTACACATTACAGTTGCTGTCCACTCTAAACGCAAGGTACTTACACATTTCAGTGGCTGTTGGGGCCTCTTTGAAAGCATGGAATTTTACATTGTAATTGCTCTTGAGGCACCTTTGGAAGCAAGCTGGTTGCACATTACCGTTGCTGTTGGGGGCCCCTTTGCAAGCAGAGTACTTACACATTGCAGTTTCTTTGAGGCCCCTTCAATGAAGTTTAAAAGCAGAGTGCTTACACATTTCAGTTCCTGTTGGGGCCCCATTGAAAGCAAAGTACCTGCACATTACAGTTTCTGTAGGGGGCCCCTTTGAAAGCAGAGTACTTACTTATGATTTGCTTTGTAGTACATTATATGAGTGAATAATCAGTTTTTCATCAAAAATAAGGAAAATTTACGCGCGTAACACTTCAAGGGGGGCCCGATGCAAGTGCTTCGCTCGCCTCCCCTTAAACACACACTGCCCCTAGGGGTACATGTACCCCAGGTTGGGAACCCCTGCTCTAGAGCACCGGTCAGGGATATCTTGAGTTTCTAGATATCCCTGGCACCGGTTAAGAACACAAACCGCTTATTAGAGGTCTTGAAAATTTTTTTTTCTTCCGACTTCAACATGAACTACATAAAGTAATTGCATACTTCACAGTAACTATGAACCTACTTTTCACAAAATTTACAAACCAGGTAAGTATTGCAAGGAGCCTCCAAATCTTCCACAAAATTCATCGCACCTATGTTCCTTTTCAGACTTTGAGCAACTTCTAGTTTGTTAGATTATATCTCAGAAACTTCGGTGCCAATCTGTGTGAGAATGATGCCATAATCCTTGTTTCGGCAATATTTCATGATGCAACTCTCACCACAAGAACATCAAGGCTTACTCCGCTTAAATTTAACTGTCGCTTCTCTTTCGCCGAAGGAGGTGGTCCCAACACTTCTGTTACTTAGCAAATGGCTTAGTTGTCAGTATTCGTTAGAGAAAGTTTGTTACTTTTTAAGGAACCGTTATTTTTTGCACATCTGTAACAATCTTCAGTTCGCATAATTAAAAATAGGTTTGTTTCAAGCGTTTCCACCAATCTCAGATTGCCTCATCAGATTTCTACGAGAGTGAAATTGAATAAGACTAACGAGCACACGGTTGCAAATGCGAACTGAAGTCAGCCTTCACAAGACAAGCAACTGTTGAAAGAGCAATAACTATCGAACCATATCTTGCAGAAACTATTGAACTTGACCTGCCAAATTGGAAACGCTTGTAACTGAAAACAGCTTCAAAACTTAGCCCTCTCTATGGTAACTAGTTGCTATTGAAAAAATTAGGCTACAGCTTGCCGAAAAACAATGGCCATTGTTACAATTAAAGAAGGAATTATGATGATGCAGGGCGTTAAAAAACGCGCAGTCCACTTTGATTTTCGTTGGAAACAGGCCTAACGCTTAAAAATACTATGGGCCCCGCACCGGCACTACCCATGCAGCTTCGATTGAAATTAAGTTGGTAGGCGTAGCGCCGGGCCCGATTGGAAGCAATCGGTCCAATCGGCTAAAGGCCGGCCCTGCCTTGCATACCAGGGGGCTCTCGCCCCGTTCGCCCCCTTCCCTCTGCACGCCACTGAAATGGGAACAGCCACGTACCATATTCAGCTGCAACTAAGACAGTGCAAAGAGGCTTTTCTTAATTGCAGACGTTCGGACCGAGTGAACTGTAACACCATTGTTCCAAGTACACGTGGCATTGCAATAACGTCGCTTTGCAAAATACACAATTTCCGAACACCAGACAAGGATGATTGATGATGTGTTGCGCAATAGACGCGGAGCAGATGAACTTGGCGATGTTTTGAACTTCAGTGAAGCTCTGGCGAACGGCAAGGAATGACAGAGGCGCAAAAGTTAATGATTGGAATGCGGAAGCAGCAAATATATGTCGGGCAGGGCTGTAGAACCGGAAGCCAAGAAGCGTGGGGTGACTGGATCCGGAATCGCTGCCGAAACCTTTCAGGCGCCGGAGCCGGATTCAAACATTTTAGACGTCTGGAGCCGGATTCATTTTCTCCTATTTCATTACTGTTGATCCGATTGGATGCGTAATTAGTGCGTTTGGATGTATTCAATACGTTACGCGTTCGCAGCGCAGAGCGTACAATGCGACGTATGAAAACGCATTCGAAGTTTAAGGCGAAGACAGTAGCCCAAGCAATTTTAGACGAATGGAGTCGAAGCACGGAATTTGGTTCCGGTTGGACAGTCCTGAATCAGGAAGGTCAACAAAAGGACTATTTGATAAAAGACGATACGAGAAAGCGACTACTGACAACATGTTACAGACCGTCCGATTACTATAAAAAAGGAATGTTGAAAACACTAAAAAGGGAAATGCAATATATGACAAAATAGACGATATGATATGGCGGAGGGAGGGTCAAGACAAGAAAATCGATTAGGATGAAAAAAATCGCCGTTACGATGAAACATCGATTCTGCATAAATGTGCAACAGCAAAATATAAATATAAAACTCGCGCATACACATAAACCAAAAAGTGCTCTACCAATCGTGAGTGACACCATTTCACACACATGTGATATCACTATGGCTCAGTTCAAAAAACTGTCGCATCTTAGGCGTAATAATTTCAATCTGTTTTGCGTTGTATAGGCGTAGCCAGGGAGGCCAGGGGTCAGTGCCTTCCAAAATGTTTAGCATATCTAGTCATTTTGTGCTTCGAGAAGCGGTGTCTCAAACAAAATACTGTTGCTCGCCTGAAATCAAACATTTTGACCCCCAATTTTTGGGCTGGCTACGAGACTGTTGGGTTGCGACAGGCGAAGAATTATTTTCACATGACAACACCGCTTTGTGTCCAAGTGTTGAGAAGAATAACGCAGCAACGAATGGAAAAGTACCTGAAGAAACGTATCAAGGTGTGTGCATTCATTTCAAGGTATGAGTATTTCGTGCATTCATTTCAAGGTGTGTATTAGTTTCAAAAATTGCACAAATAAATTTGCGCTTATCGCTGCAAAACTTCGTGGCCGCTTTTCAGTCTGCCGCCATTATAAATTATCAAGACGCACAGCTGCATGAAACGACAAATTGTTCCTTTTTTCAGAACTGATAAAAGCACACAACCACCAAAGCATTACAGCAACGAACTCCTGTCCAACGCGCTAACGGCGTCCGTCAATTGTCATACTCGTTGCAGCGATAAAGCGGTTCACTAGATTTACCATTAAAAACGTTTTTATCTCTTGCTTTGAGCACAATTCCCACTTGTGATGAAATAACCATTTTCGACTGACATTTTGCCAAAGTTTTATAAAGATAATGGAAACAAACTTAACAGCGAAGACAACGACGTGTGAACTGTGGTTGGGAGCCGCAAACACATTAGGACAGCGATGAAAGCGCATAGGGATGAATGGTTTCGGTTAAAAATGAACGTAAAAGCAAGCAGCGTTGTTGTTGGACGTGACGAGATCACGTGATAACAGGATGTCGACAAATAGATTCAAGTGCGTACCACTGAATAAAGGTCTATACACGGCAGGAAACTGTTTTTTTTTCGGTCATTTTTCGGTGGTGGACCATTTTTTTTTACATGATCGAAAAAAAATTAAGTCAATTCGGCTGGAAGTATAGACTAATGAACAGTGTTACGGCGCGTTTCAATAACTACTATGGTACAAATGTCTCTGCGAGAAAAAAACAGGCGGAAAAGTACCGCACTGAAGAACTGAGCAAAGATCAGTAGTGGGCGTTGTGACGGAGGGCGACTTTTTTGATGTAATGCTCGTGACTGGCGAAGAGCTTTAAAGATGCGTCGATTCTCTTCCACTTGACTTTCCTTGCTTCTTCACCAGCCTGAGAAAAGAAGCCAGCGTTCACCGTGAAGTTCTTCTTTTGGATTTCTAGTGATTTGCAGTTACAACGCGACGGCAACCGTACAAACCCCCAAATAGAATTTTTGTTCCTGCGTGTGACCTCGAATTTGGCATCCGTTGCTCCGTGGCATCCCTAAAACGGTCAGAGACTTCGGGATTTGAAACCCTCTCACTTGCGGTTGCGACAACGTTGAACACTACACATTGGCTATAGGTCTTTTTTAGGCGGCCATCATTTCGTCCTGGTATTGCTGGCTCACTTTATCTTTGCCTATTTTAGATTTACTTAAATCGTACGAGGACATCAACCCCCGAACACTGCTCCGTAACCAGTGGTGCAGGAGGAGAGGATGCAAGCACACTCCCAAGCATTTTGGAAATCCGGGCAAAAATGGCGTCCAACGTTGCTTTATTTTCAAAAATGGCACCCAACGTTTGCAGAAAAACACATGAAAGCGTTTTTTGGACGTCATACCAAAAAAGGTCTTCATGATCTTTGTGGGAGAAAATCTGTCGCGAAAGTCGCACAAAAACTTTTCGGGAAAGTTTGGGGAAATTCGGGCAAAAATCCTTTGCATCCCTAAAAATTTGCCTGCTTCTACACCTATGGTCATAACCACTTACAAAAATATTGGCATATGAGCATGTTTTATCCGTGCTTAGTCGAGAAAATAGTACACGGCTCAATTAGTACTATTGTGACATTAAGAAAACGAGTAAAAACGAGCCAAGCCAACTTTTCCTTACATGGAATTTCTTGTTGTCGAGTATTTCTCCGGTGTCGTCATGGAAATTGCAAGCGATGGTTTCAATCCAGCTGTTGTCCGTGTTGCGTTCGTCATCACAATAGCCTCTGTGGATCTGAAAACAAACCAGCTGCAGCGCTCACGATGCTATGAATACTCCTAATCTACTCCGCCAAGCAGCGGCAAAAGGTGAAAGGGCTTTATCATAAAAGACATATCGTATCCTGATCGCTCGTCGTAATTATATGCAGGCCCGCAGCCAGGTTTGAAGGTTTGGGGAGCAAAATATATTTTAGGGGGGAATTGCTTGTTGTTTTCATTATATGTTTAATAAAAGTTTTTCTGGGCACAGCAAAATTTGGGCGGAACCAAAAACTGGGGAGGCACTGCCATCGAATGCCCCCGTGGTGACGGGCCTGCCAGTCTGAGTACATCTACATCGAGGTCGGGAAATTGATTGACATACCTCGACACCGCCACACGACAGGAACCTCTTCAACTTGAGATCACGATCGTTTTTTCCGTCTTCAGCAGCTGCTTTATTTCCTTCATCATGATCGTCCGCTTCTTCCAAGAATTCTCGCTTCAAGGTATCGCTGACATTTTCCCCGGGACCAACCATGCCCTGCACATTCAAGCACAAGATTGAGAATGGCGTGCTTGGCAAATCTTTCCAACGCTGTTCCACTCGACTGCGGTCACACGTTTGCGGGACAATGGAGTACGCCCGTAGCCCGGTTTTAAGGTTTGGTGGGGGAAAAAAACAATTTTAGAGGGGCAAGATATTTGTTTTTATTTTATGTTTAAAACAAAGTTTCCTGGACATAACACAATTTTGGGGGGCAGAAAAATGTTTGGAGGGTCTGCCCCGTGGTTATGGGCCTGCACTAGATTGGTACACTTGCACGACTTTAGCATTTCGGCAAGTAGTTTCAACGGGGAAATTCTGAGTCAAGCTTGTTTAAAGTAGTTTCAGCACAAAACAGTTTTGACGCATGCCGCGTGACGCACACAAGTTTGCTTTTGTAGCTCAACTAGTTTTAACTGGGAAAAACAACGTGATAAGTAAATGCAACAAGTAGTCCAGCATTAAGCTTACTCCTGGTATCGCCCAATCGCCAGTGTCCGCTCTTTGTATGGCAACAAACTCCAGAGCAAACTTTCCCCCAATCTCCACTCTGTTTCCTTTGTCGTCTTTCTCCCATCGCGTCACTATCGGGTNCGCGGCGTGATTGGGACCGTAGCGGCCGAGGACGCCGCGTCCACAGAGACCAGTCCGGCCACACGGGTTTCTGCAACAAAAAGTGCATGATTACTTTTTAAGTTAGATGGTTTGTGGAGGATCACGAATAGCCATTGTACGCAGCAATGAGACAGAATGCAGAAAGATGGAGTCGAAAATCAAGCTGAAGAAGGATGTTTTTTCGCCTCTAATTTAAATAAATTCCGTGCAGCGAATAAAGGAGCGATTTGGGATTTTTGCGCATTCGCAAGAACACTAACGTTGCGTCTCGGTCTCTTCAAGTGCATTTTGCTTCACGGCAGCAGGTGTGTATTTTGTATTGTTGAAAGTTCGACGCCACACGTATTTAAACTAGTGCTTCCAATACTAGTTTGAAATTGCTGTTTTTAATAGTCGGCAATGCGCTTTATTAGTTGAAGATAACGCGAAATACTACACGAGGGGACGGAGAAATGAAAGTACCGTCTTCAAAGTCAATTGCCAGCGGCGAGCAGATCAATAGAGCTGTCTGTGGGCTGCTATTAAATATGATAAAACGTGAATAATGAAATGCACAGAACAAGCTAAGTTTGCGAAATAACCAAAATGTACATCAATTTTAACGCAAAAACTAGAGCAAGATCCACAAATTTTGTTCAGCGAAAGATTGCGAAGGCAACTAAAAAAAATAAAACAATATTGACGAAACAGCCAGTGAATAGCATACAGCTAAGTCAAATCGATTCATTTTTTTTAATGCAAAGGGTTTTCCAGAATTTTTCATAAAATTCGGTTAAATCCCGGGTTTCAGGTAGGGGGGAAATAGCAAAGCAACCGAGTTTCGTGTTCGGGAAAAACCCGGCCTGGAGGTGCTAATTTCAACCCAACTAGCAAACGGCGAACTGCGACCTCATGTTCGTGATTTCTCCTCCTTTCCTTTTGGTTCGGTTAACGCNCATGGGTTTAGGCCATGGCTGGGCAAACTTCAATTACGTGAAGGCCACACTTTTCTGTCAGCNCCAAGCGAAGGGCCAACATCTGCAAATTATGATTTTGTATGAAATATAATATATTTCTAATNTAGTTTGCCCACCCCTGGCCTAGATTCTTGATCTATATTTGCGNGCACAAAACANTAAAAATGTACATTGAACATGCGAGGATCACAAAATGTTCGGCAGCCCGCGGGCCGTCGTTGGCCCACCCCTGCTCAAGGCAGTCGCCACAGGCCATTGCTTCGCAGACGGAGGGCCACCAGATTGTTTCCTAGCGAACAAGTTTGAAAAATACTTTACTTACAGTGGTAACTGCGTCAAATAAACTATGCACTCTACTATCACATACTTTGAGTAGAAGCGACTTGCGATAAGTCAGTGATACTCGATCAGCACAAAAAATACTAGAAGTGTCCACTGTGTACAAACGACGCCGCAATTAAAGTTCAGCGGGCCTTAGTTGGCCCCAACCTGGTTTAGGATGTTAATCTTCACGAATTCGTACTATTGCGATTGTTATTTCCACTGCCCACATTGCGCTTATGCGTTTTGATGCTATAGTGTAAATACTGTTGTTACTTATAAGTGTAATTACTGTTTAATTACTGTCGTAGCGCAATGCCCGCTTAATTATTGTCGATCTGGATACCAACAAGAAAATCAGCCCAACCAAGACTGAACCTGGAGAGCTTGCCGAATCGCAAGGCGTTGTTTTTGCCGTTTCATGTCCTTCAGCGGGAGTTGCTTTTGTCCAAAATTTGAAACAGTAAAGCAGCGCCTAAAGACTCAACACCCACCTTGGAAAGCCACCAACCACGCTGTATTCGCCGGTGTGGCTTCGTCGATCTACTTTACCATTTTTGTCGTATTGATTGTAGGAGAGAATCGGGGGGTTCGGCTGGTTTTCCAACATCGGGTCGGCCCAAGGTTTGTCGCGAATGTAATCGGCAGTGTAACTTGCTGGCTTGTATTCAGGCCATGGCACCTGCGAAGCAGAAGTAAAGTTCAACTTAGAAGTCATGGCAACCGCTCTGTGCCGCTAGAAAAGAGAAGAGAAACTGCAACACACAGCCTCTCCTTTTCAGGCGTAGCGATTGACGCATGACTGCGTTTGCAATAGTCTCATTACAAGGCCATCCTATACAAATGTGTTTATTTGCAGTAGACTGGCGCTGGCCTAACGCTTGTTAATTACGCTTAAAAAATGTGTCATGGGGAGTGATGTCACGCATGACATGGCATGATTCCACATCTCTTTCCGCTCCTAGGAAACACTTTCTGCTGAGTGCAGCAAACGTTTAGCTACCCTGGACCCCGGTTAACTCAATGTCAACGTCAAAAACCCATGAAGCCCGCCTGCGCCAAGTACGGTAGCAGCACCTTCACTTGTTACTCACTACCAGGCCCGTGTCCAGGTTTTAAGGTTTGGGGGGATACAGTTTTAAAAAAATCCCTGACGAGGCAGGGGGCCCGTTTTGAAACTTCACGACAGTCTCCTTCATCAGCCATTCACAACTGGAGACCTACTTTGAGCACGCTACACATCTGCGGACGCGAATGGGGACAAGGCAGAGTGCGTTGGGACCGCGGCCATTCGTTGATGTTTACAAGGCATCAATTGTTTTGTTCCAATCAGTGTTGGAGGCTTGTGTCAAAAGTGGTGTAGAACTGTGGAGGTGTCACTACCCCTGCTTGTGCGCCTGAAACTAGAGAGAGCGCACGGACGACCGAGATGTCCCACAGAGCAAATTAGGAGGCTCTGGTGGCCAGGGATGTTAGAATGACTTTTGAAGTGTACATCACTCTTGTTCCTGGAGCTTCCAGAATAGGTGGCGGACGCGTAAGTGGAGCGGCAGAGTTTCCATGCCAACAGTTGTTCGCTTGTCTGGGCGGAAACGAGTTGGAGTCGTGGAAAATTGCAAAAGAGTAAGCCTTTATTGGAACGAGGATGCGAAAGATGCTATCCCATTGGAAGAACTTTGTCCGCAAGACCTGGCTTGAGAACGAAACTAAGCCTTCAGTGCTTTTTCAATGAGCTCCGAAAGTCCGCAGTCCAGGTGGTAGTAAAAAAAAACAAAATTCATTTTGGGGAGAATTTCGGACAAACGAGATTTCCAATCGCTGGCAAGCCTACAAGTATTCTGGCAAAACAACTGGTGTTTTCGCGGAAAAAAATATCTTATATTTCTGCATCCATCAAGGATAACGACGGTGTCCTACTGAGCAAAAAGGGGCAAGTGGTCCGACGTTCTGGGGGTAGCGATACAAACAATTGGCCTCCCTGGAATTGTAATGCAAAATACTTTGTAAAATGAAGGCATGATATTCAATAATTACACTAGTCAACAGCAAAATTTAATCGGTGGTTGCAATGAGTGCCTCTAAAAGTATTTTTGACGCTGCTTTAAAAAATGTCATTATATTTTTGGTAGCACATCTAGTTTTTGAGATATGTGTATGTTTTGGTTTCCAGTTACCTAGCCTACCACAGGCCTATGAACAACAGAACGTTGCATTGTGACGTAACACAGAATAATAATATTGAACCAAAGCTGGAGGATATCCAGGACACTTTCCGTCATGGCCGTCGCACAAGAGACTAGTATTAATCGCAAAGAAAGTTTCGAGAGTCTTTTGAGCATGCCCAAGATATCTATACTTATTTTGTCGACCTCCAAAATGCATGTGACCGAGTTTCTCGAGAGAAGCTTTGGGAAGTTTTAGGGAGGACGCTGTTGACGGTCGTCTCTTACTGGCCACCAGCAAGTCCTGGCGTTTTTGTTAAAGAAATTTGCGACTGTGTCGACGGAATTACTGTAAAGTACAACCGTTCGCATGGGTATTGGACTTCAAGGGCGTGTGAAGATTCTCAGAGGTCTCAAATTCAAATTGCCTCGTAGGTCAAATGAGGAGATCCCATAATCAGAAGGCGGCATTACGAGAATTTACTTTACAATGACAAAACAGTTGTGGAATGTTGGCGAGGCGTGTCGTGTTGATCGCACCCACGGGTGTGACGGTGCATTGCGTCACATGCTCATCAGAGCGTGTAACCGGGAGGTACTTCATGAATGAGGTGGCACACGAGCGACAATACCCGAGTAAACCTGGTCGATTGGTTGTTGCTTGTCTGTTGCGCTTTTACGTGTCGCACCTCCCGGAAGGAGCCGCAACGAGACGGGAAGGCGACCCAGAGGCCACGTGTGGGCGACATTTCCGACCTGAATTGGTCCTGCCTTGGTGTGGAGTCAGCAAAACTGTCACAGTGTCACTTGTTGCGTAGAAGTGCATTTTAAGGCCTCCTGAGACTGCTCTTCCGGTAGGAAAGGCAGGTGTGAAAACGGAGTAAAAAATAAAACTGAAAAACGATGAATTACGTTCAATTCAGACCCAGTTTCTAATCTAAAAAGTTTTTCGCGAATTCGCCTGCGCTTAGCACTGAAATGAAATGCCTACCCTGCACTATTTCAAAACTAATAGATTTTATCAAATGCGAAAGTTTTACAACTATGAAGGACCGAATAATGAACAGCTGGGAGTAAATGCAAGTAGCAACTACACATGGGGCGCNAATTCATTCGAACAGCTGCGGTCACTAATACTCACCGTCCACGACACTAAATGTTCCAGAACTTGGAGTCTGTTCACCTTGCTTTTGTAGTAAGGACTCTTCAAGGCTTTCACGTGCGCTGCGCAACAAAGTAAAGGAGCGACATGAATTCGCGGATCGTTGAAAAGCTTACTATTTTTATCGACACCAGATCTGTCTGACAGAAATGTTACAGCGTAAAAATCTTTGGCATGATTTACGTTGCTCCCCACCTTGTGGACAATAACCCCTTTTTGCAATGTGGTTAGCAATGCTCTGTTGCAAAGATTGCGACTTTTTGCAAAGAACAGTTTGACAACAAGATTGTCCGAGTTGAAAAAGCAAGCAAGTCGTACGGTGCTAAGTGTCATAAATCGAAGGAGCAGACCCGTAGGTTACCTCAGGGTATCCGCAAAGATGTTTGCTTTAGTAATGTATGTGGGTGCAAAGTGATGACACATCCCGTTCGTGGTGAATCACACAATCAACGCAACACCACCGGAGAGGTTGCAACAGTGACATGAAATTACGTTAAAAATACCACCACAAGATTAATAAGACCTGTTCCCGAGAGACAACCTCAGTTGACCTCTCGTCTTAATCAGTCGTTACCTTTTCTAAATCTTCCTATAGTGAGTGCAAATTGGAAAGCGAATGAAATCTCTCCAGTTCAATGACAGAAGAAATCACCAAACCTTTAAACAATGCCTGGGAATTCGGCTTTACTATTTATTTCAAAATGAAACCGTAAATACTAGCACATAACTACATACACATTCTGTACCCACTCTTCTGCACATAATTTATTCCTTAGCTATATTTGTCTATACACACTTCTGCCAAAATATACTTTTCTTTGAAAAGTTTCCAGGAGTTTTATCAAGTTAAATGTCAAGCAACGATATGCGATAGAGAAACAAAGGGAGTGTAGCTTTTCTTGCACAAACCACACAAATAATTGAAACGTACTGGGTCGAGACAAGCGTTTCGGAACAGTGTTGTTGTCCTGCATCGCCTGCATTATCCACTGGAGCGATTCAATCGATTTGCTCATGTGCGCCTCTAGCGTCTTGATTCGCTTACTCATCTTCTTCTGACGTTCGATGTGGTCCGTGACGCCTTCGATCGAGTCGGCCAGGTCGTTCAGTCTGTTAAACATTAGTTATCGCTTTGAAGCGTCCTGTCAAGCTTGTGAAGTGTCGTCACTGTCCAAGGGCGGCAGGCACAACAACAGAGGCAGCAAATTTTATCTCTCTCCAGCCGTTTAAAAGCAGTTTTTTGATCAGATTTCGCATTTTTCTCGGCGGTCACCACTCTTGCGCCTAACAATTGGATCGGACGAGTCTTTTCTGGATTAAAAAAAAGAAAGGAACGTGAATTACATTAAAAGATGACTGTGCTAACGACGATCCGCGATTCAGCCGCTGGCTTCTGCCGGCGCCAGCCTTCGTCACAAAAGCAATTATATTGCACCTCGAAGAACGAGGACTTGCGCGTCATTTCGTTTGAGGCAAATCCCTTTAAAAAACTTCCTCTTTTCAATGGCCTTTCTCTTTGTTTCTCTCTTTTTTGTCTTTACTGATAGGTTATCTGAAAGGCATTTTAATGCAAATTGTTTTTCTCTGTGTGCTCCTACGGACGCTGTCGCACAACTGCTCTTTCTGAAACCACTCTTTCCATCCGTTGCAGTAAAATCTTCCTTTGAAACCTACTCCAGCCAGACCTGCCAACCACTGCATTGCGACTCGACCCCACGCGGAAGCATCCGCAGCCTGCTTCGTTCCAGCAGTTCTGTTGCAGTTAGATCGCCAGCGCTGTTCGCGAGTGCGTCTCGCCACTCGTGACAATGCAGTGCAGACGTGCGCAATTTAAGAAACTAATTAAGTCAGGGTTCCCACACATTTAAAAAAATCTATTTTCCATACTTTTTCAATACTAAATAAAAAAAATTCAATGGCATTACTTCCCTTCATTTTTTAAAATTCTCAGTCATGAAAATCAATTTTACACATTGCATAGCACTGCATAAGTGCTTTGCTTTCGGTAAAATCATGCTCAGATCCTTAAGATTTCTTTTCCATTTAGAATTCTATACTTTTTCAATATCCAATGGATATTTTGGCCAAATTCAATACTTTTTCAAGGTCCTGAAAACCAATTTTGAAATCAAATATTTTTTCAACACTTCCCGCCTGGGAACTTTGTCAATTCAAAAACTCCAGTCAGCAGGAAAACCAACCACCGAGCGAGAAATGAATGACTGCGATGAACAAACGCCGAACCAAAAGCTACGAACCGGTCATTGATGCCTTGGACGCGTAACTCGACCGTGTTCTGCTTGCCTTGGCTCTCGCTGAGATAAGCATCGGTGTTCACGCGTTCGAAATTGGACAAGCTTTCGCTTTCGGTCTTACCAAAAGTTTTCTCTGCGCGTAAAACAACGCTGGAAATAAAACAGTTATTTTGGTTAATGGCCATGACGCAGTTTATTCGAGAAGGTTCGCTTGCGGTTGCTGAGCGACCTGCGTGCTGACTTCGCCCCATGCAGTCTACGACGTACAGGTAGATTCACAAACGTTTTTCTCAATAGAAGTGGAAAAACACCCAAGTTTGACTTTCTGCTAATTAACGTGTCTTTAAAGCAAACTGGGAAGAAGGGCAAAGTTCTGTCCAGCTTTATCTTTTTTCAATTATTGCTACTTGTCGCATACTGCCGTGTTTCATTTTCGTTTTTGGCGTAAAGAGAGCCTTTTTCTGACCGCTCTTTTCAGCCGTCGAACGCAAAACAACCGAGAATAACAACTCACGAAACTCATTGTCCCCCGAACGATGCGCACACCGGTAGTGAACCATCCGATACATGTATGCAAAGATACTGAACGGATGTGGAAGCCTGGGTTTCAGATAGTATTCTTCAACCAGCTGGTATCTTTGATATTTCCAGATGTTGTCTGTGTTTTCGACAAGCTTGCCGAATGTGTAACTGTTGAAATGAGAAAAAAAGTCACTCAAAAAAAAAAAAAAATACAAAACTAATCGTAATTTATTTGCAGCTGTAGCGATGAAGTTTGCACTTTTTGACCCGCTGTGGTCAGTGTTCCCTCTAAAAAAATTTACACCGAGCAAACGTTTGTTTTAATAAGCATCCAATTGCGCAACCATGCTGACACAAACTGTGAAGCGTTTCAAGCTACGAAAAGGCCATGCGATATATATACAATATTGAATTCGGAATGTTGCAAGTGCGCGAGAATGAGGTTTCACTGCGCAAATAGTCCGGTGTTACTGAGGATTTGCGCACCTTGGGGGGGACATTGGTTGCGGTTGCCATTGGCTTGTTGTGGTTGTCAGGGAACATTTCTGAAATCATCGTTACGTTCTCGCTTGCTGCGCAAAAGTAACATCACGAAACATCGGCCGTGACGCCTTAGCAACCAGCTGACGTTGCTTGCGATGACGTGGCTATCGCTTTTGGTGGTTAAACAGGACAGGGCTTGCTTCACAACCAACAGGATATACGAGACACATATCATCTTGCCGAACGCATTTGGGGGCAAACACTCAGAACACAAGGCTTTCAGATAAACCTTAATGCTAACCGTTCCCTCCTCGATGTTCATGAAATTTAACAGCAACTGCCCTGAAACCCGTTATAAACACCGAGAACTTCAAGTAGCGGCGACAGCCTCGCAACGCTTGCTGCCCGATCCAGGATAGTCAGTTGCCACGGGCCTCGCGCAATACGATGCAGTAGCACCAGCAGGGGCGTAACGGGGTTAGACGGCGCCCGGAGCAAAGAACCAAGTTTGACGCCCCCGTGTTCGAACCTGGGGTCTTTCGGAAGCAAATGCGCTGTACTGCAGAAAGTACTTGTGACATTGCTGGCACTTTTCGGCACCCCCGCAGCGGTTCGGCGCCCGGGGAATCGTGTCCCTTTCGCCACCCCCTTCGTTACGCCCCTGAGCACCGGTCAACAATATTCCGTCACAGCAGAACACCAGGCAGTTCAGCAGTCGCGCAACTGCGACGAATTCAGGTCGATGAATGAGAATCTGAAATAAGGATTTCCTCGTCGTGCCAGGTTTCCTGATTAAGAGTTTAAAGTCGGGATCCGCGAGAAAAAAACTTGAATGCGCTCGAAGCCAGAAAATGGAAAAGTGCTGGGAAACACTTGGTCAGCTGGTGCGGGTTGTCATGGCAGCAGAAGGCGAGAAGACCAGTGGCACTCACTGAGTAGAAGCCGAACCGGGCCACAAACCTGAACATGGCGATTAAGAGATTGAGCAGAAGTATGTTCGCTAACAACATGTAAACAGCAGAGAAGATGGGGACAGCCTTATTCTCCTGAGGACACTTCTGGGTTCCGGAAGCAATCTTTGTTTGGTTTGTGGTGCATTTGAAAGCCTCGGGATCACCTGCGGAAAGAACATGTCTACTGTAAAGACATTGTCACTATGGACTGACATAAATAGGACCTAAATATGTATTTAGCTTTTCAATTTTTTTTTATGTATTTAGCTTTTTCAATTTTTTTGTGGCGCATGTGATCATCTGCGGAAAGAAGAAAAATGTCACGTTCGTCACGTAAACACCAACTGAAAGGGTCGGGTACTTTTTGGCGCCGAGCTGTTTTGGCGCCAGTGCAGAGGTGACAAGGGCGTGTAATGAAAATAGATGAAAATATGAATAAAACTTTAATTTATGTCGTAATTGTAAGCTTTGCCTCGTAAGGTATACCTCGCAATATTCAAGTGGTGTCCGTGAGTCAAAATGTTTTGCGATGTTTAAAATTTGCATCTTCGAAAGAATAGCATTGGGTCACTTTTGCTGCGTTTATCAAAAACGTGTGGATACCCACGGGGGGGGGGGGCTTTGGTTTATCCCTCTTGCCGAGAAGATTCTCAGCCGTTATGTTATACGCGAAACTATGCGAAACGTAAACGAAGATTGTTTAATATTTAGAAAAACACTCCCTTAAAGTCCTCAAATTCAGAAATACGCTCAGTCTCATTTCAAAACAAACGCACAACGCTTGTCTGCTTAAAAAAAAACAGTTGTATTCTTGGAAAACATCCGAGCAAGATGGAAAACACACAATTCAAGAGACAACGAGGTGTGCGTACGAGTAATAAAGCAGATAAGCGCTGGCGCCAAAACAGCCTAGCGCCAAAACGGCGGCACCATTCCGAACTGAACGGCGTAGCGTTTTCAAACAGTAAGACGAAGAAGTTGCATTGACAGTGGATAAAGCAAACGTCCTGAAATAGCTAAAAAGGATTGGAAAAAAAGAAAATCCGCTTCACGAAAAAATAAAAACTTAACAAGGCGTTCTCACTCGCTTGGCATGTTTTGCCTTTCAGACACCTCCAATCAGCGCAGTAGCGACATCAGCTAAACTTTTCTCGAACTTTCGAAGGCTTTGGCAGGCAATGACGTATACCTGGTCGAATTTTGCCGAACCGAGATAAATTGCGATGAAAAGAAACAACCAGTAGTGATCGACCGTCTGCGAATCTTAAATCTTCCTTATCAAATGTCCCTCCAGTGTGCTTCGCCGTTTACACACCACTTATTTACCAACTTTCCCAGCGATCACGCGACAAAAATGTCGCCCTGGCAACCAGATTGCCTTGACTCAGTCAGAGATAGTAATTAAGTTTGACAAAAAAAAAACCAAAAAAACACCAGTACACTCAAATTAACATACTTGGGTCGTAGTTGACTTCTTCGAGGAAGAGGTCGCCATAAATGTGCCAGTAAGGCTTGTAAAAAATCCCAGCAATAGCCGTCCATACTTGGCTCTCGTTTGGATAGAGCATGCCTTGGCTGGCGACGCCGTATGCGAAGAGGAAGACGGCGAGAATGAAGATGAAGAACCCGAGGTCGCGAAGCTGAATGAAATAATCTTTTTGTCATCTTCAATGGAGCACATGCAAATTAAGAAGCTGCGTGCGGAGCCCGAAGTACAAACGCAACTGTGCTGATCATGCTTCGCGTGATGAGGTGCGTGTGTCTAGTCCAGGGGGTGACGAACATGCGGCCCGCGAAGCATTCAGGCGAGACCAGCAGTCTTGAACTTTTTATTACTTTCGTTTGTTGTTTGTTTCTGTTGATGAACAATTTTTTCGTTTT
>JGI24158J21664_10004332_pt1 | contig 18239 bp, 19 predicted proteins | sample Ectturendosymbi3_FD_21664 | JGI IMG/M metagenome (IMG submission 21664)
GGGGGGGGGCTTGACACTCTAAAAATTGACACGGGCGACGGGACTGGAGTGGCCAACAAGCGCCCATCTCCGCTTACTTGCGCCGTGGGCCACGCGGCTACTTTCGCACTGGTGGCGAGACAATGGCAGCACTGCGCCTGAACTGTTCCCGTGCACACTCCTCCCATCAACGCCGAGCACCAGGCTGGGCAGGCTGCAGGTTCTGTTTGTCAAGTCATCGGCATGACCCGACCGCGAATCGAACGAAGCTTCAGCGACGGGCGCTCTTTCCCAATACGCCACTTGGCCGCTTGACTCGCGCTATTCGTTTCGATCTTAAACCCTCCTGTCTCATTGCATCGATTAGATTAACTTCATCACAACCGCAATTGGTAATCATGCCAGGAAGCTTTGAAAGAGCATAGTTCAAAACAATCTCTCACCACTTCCTACTTCAGGGCAGGGTTCGCACTCATCACCCCATGCACTGGTAGCCCCAGGTACAGCGCAGCAACAATCCGATCTGTGGGTTGTGATGGAAAGGGCGTTGTGGGGCCGACATTGACCATTCCTGACGCTGCGGAAGCACTGGCCTTTGGTCAAGTCTGAAACGAAATAAAGAAACGCTTAACACATTGTTTGCACTTTTCAAAAAAGTTTCGGGATGCGATTTTAGAATCAAAAATGTGTCATTAGAGGATAAAAATGTGATCTGGAACTGCTTACCAAGTACACATCTCCTTCCTGTTTCATCGAGAACCAAAAATCGATGACATCTGCAAATGAAGCTTCCTTGGCTATTCTCGCATTGGCCGTTGAGGCATGGGTTATTTTCACATTCATTGATGTCAACGCAACTTTCGCCACTAGGCTGAAAAACACGATAGATTGTTTGGTTTCGCTTTGTCTCATGAAGAACTGAAGATATCGGGTCAACTTTGAGGACCTACCACCAACTTGAACCCAGGGTTACAAACACATTTGTATCGGCCGTCCATATTGACGCACTTTCCGTTGTTGCACATATTTGTTCGTTCACATTCGTTTTCATCTGCAAAAATTTCTCATGAACAGCTTGGCTGATACAGAAAAACGAAACAGTACAAACAGGAAACACAAAATATATCTTCCAAACGCACAATAAAGCTCCATGAGAACTGTTAGGCTTTTCGAGGAGTTACGTCGCCATGACCTGATCAGTCAAGCATTGCGAACGCACTGTGACGCGCATTCACGCAAGACTTGATTCACGCCCCACGACTGCCGCAAGTGGCTGACGTCAACAACATAATCCGAAATATTTGAATAAATATGGATCTTACCAAGACATTGGGTTCCGTCGGGGGAAACGTAGTACCCAGGGTTGCAAAGGCATCTGTAGTGTCCTTTGGTGTTCAAGCACCGTCCATTCTCACACAGACTGGGGTTCTCTGCGCACTCGTCGATGTCTGAAAAGTGGCGTCAAGCTCACATANAACGACTTCTACGTACAAAAAACATGCGAAGGAAAGCTTTTCGCTGATGCAGTACGTAACTGTTTTTGCCGATTGGCGTAATATCAACAAAATATTACAAACATCCATGTCTTGGTCATTAATTCCAAAATTTTAATTCATGCCAGAAAACGATTAAGTTTTGGTTGAAAAGTCGAAAATGGGAGTTGATTAAAATTATTCGCAGCTTCCGCTCGAAATTGTTCGTACCTCTACGTTTCGCAGAAAGTTTGACCTTAATCTCTCACATTTATTAATAAAGTTTTCTTTAAGCAGCGGTTCTAGTCCATTCAAGAACACATTCCAGAACTCGCATGAAGAACATCATGAAAAAAAGGTTTGTTTTCTGTTTAATTTTTCTTTTCCAGAAAATACAATATAAGGTAATGTTTCTTCCAAAAACCGCTAAAAACCAACAAAGGACCATCAAGAGCTGCATAATTCTAAGTCCCATTTGAAACATGGAGTCCTGTCGTTAGATTTCTTTTGTGTTTTTTTTTTCACAAAGCACTTCTCACAATCTCTATCGAACCCATCGCTACTTCACACGAGGTACGTGGTCTCGTTTCACCTGGGAATGAAGATTCTCCGGGTTATTACAGCGGGTTTTACTACAGCAGTAAACTTGCAACGGTAATGAAAGGGTACAGTTAAAACATATTTTTAGCCAGAATTTATTGATTTCAATGCTACAAAAGCAAGAATGGCACCGGAAACCAAACCAGACCTTGATATTCATGGTTGTTCACATTTGTCGAAAAACGTTCATTTTTAACATCATTCAGCAGAAGACAAAATTAACAACTAAATTCGTGCAAGGAAGAAAATTCTCAATTCACACTTAAATATTTTCACACCCCTTATTATTATCTGAGAGCCTTGCACAAAAGAACTGAACACAACTTACGGATAGTTTGTTTCATAATTTGCGTAAAAACTCAAATTTGTTAATGCGTTAATTTCAAACCAGGAAGAGATTCAGAAACTTCGCGCTTCTTTACATTCCTAGACAAGGTGCGAAATGCGGCGAAGATCCGGTTGAGCTAATGAAGGTTAATGCAGCGAGGTCGCATACCATACATGGCCCCACGAGCATTCAGTGCATCCAACCCCATGAACTTTTTTCAAAACTTGGCCGTTTGCTCGACGAACTGAAATCGTCTCGGCGAAAAACAACGATCTTTTGTTGAATGGTTTCCGATTTCTGACCATACTTTCAATCGTCACTCGTTTTTTATTGATCTATTTTAAACGCAGACGCACAGGTCAGGGAGCTGATTGAGACAGACAGAGTCATATTCACAAACAGGCTCTCTTTGTCTGGTTGTACAAGGGCGATTACTTCCGAAGTATGCCTACTTTGAGTAAGAAAACAAAGGCAATTACTTTCAAATTACCGTTACAACTTTGTTGTGTGGCAGAAACTCTGTAACCATCATTGCAATTGCACACGAAGCTTCCTCGGGTGTTCACACAAACACCATTTTCGCACAGATTGTCCTGTCCCTGACTGCATTCATCAATGTCTGCCAAAACAGGTGGGCGTTTATTGCAAACAAAAAGTACACAAAACGTAACTAAATGAACAAAAGCAAACTACAAAATTTTTTCAAGTACTTCGACGTCATTACCGACACATGACGTCATGCTTCCGGGTTCATTTTCAAAGCCATGGTGACAGTGGCAAACGTAGGAGCCGTCGGTGTTGAGACAGGTGCCATGCCGGCCACAGATGCTCCTGCTTTGACCAAGTTCAGTGAGACACTCGTCTACGTCTATGAAAGCAGAAAGGAAACGTTTCAGAAGGTAATTTACAGCCACATGCCACACAAAAGCATTCACCCAAAACCATGAGCAAATCCACTACAAACCAATTTATTTAACTCCAACTTTAAATTTTTCAGAAAAAAGACACGGTTTGACGTTTGCTCGCAGACACGAAAAACAAGTTTGTAAGTTTAAATATCAAGATCCTAAAGATAGTGAAAATACGTCACTTCATGTTATCGACCTATTTGCAATCTATACTTCCTGGTTGTTCTTCGATACTTTCAAGAATCACCACCAATGTAATGTCGTTCTACCTCAGTTTATTTCGTAACTTCCATGGCGTCAGCATCCGTTTCTGTGGGACATGCTAGTGATGGCAGTGGTAGGGACGTGGACAGATGGAAGTCTCTCATTATCTGTTTCATTAACCGGCAGTACTAATGAAAACCAGCAATTACCGTCACATCGCTTCCCATCAGCTGAAGGCTGATAACCATCGTCGCATTCGCAGTAGTAGTCGCTTTGTTCAGGTTGTTCCACGCACCTTCCGTGGGCACAAGCTTGAGCGCCCAGCAACTGGCACAAGCTTTGTTCCCCCTGCCCTTCGCAATCTCGTAGGTACTCAGCTGCCAAAAAGGTTTCATGCAAGTAATGGAGTAAGTTGAAACGGCCAAAATGGAATGACAAGAATTTGCAATACTTTCTTCGTCACGCCCTTCGAAAAAAGTTTTCATTGGCGCGGTGTTATCAAACGCGGTTGTAAAAACCATTTCAGGATATTTCAGCGGGCATAGCCGAGCAAGCAGTTGGCAGCGAATGCCGTGCACATAACTTACGGGTTCCGATTGCGGCGCAGCGCTCAGGGAACTGTCCGACCGCGGCGAAACATTTCCCGAGGGTTTCCTGTCCAGACGTCACACAACAACAGACAGTTCGCCTGACGAGGTTGCTCAGCGGGCTTGCACACATACCACTCTCAATTGCTGTGTAGCATCTTCCAGGCAAATCAGCTGGAACAAACAAACAAGCATGAAATCCTGGCGTTTAACAAACTTGTAGTTTGATGCTCAACCGCCGTAAAGATCCCGAACCTTTGGAAAAACAACGGTGTTTTTTCAAAGCCCTACTTGAGCAGATGTTCTTGTTACGTGAAGTGCGAGATTTGACGATACCTCTCAAAATCACATTAGTGGGTTGGGTTCTACAAAAAGTATTAACGAAACATCCGTTTCTTTTAATTCTTATACGGTTTAAAACAAGATTTCTGCGTTTCACTCTTAAATTAGGATCAATTTAGAATCCTAAACAAAATTTTATTATCTCACAGCTTAACTTATGTTCTGAAACGGTCTAGTACGCTGAATTTCACATAAATTTCCTGCAGAAAACGGGAAGATACTATTAAAAAGTATGTCGTTCAACGCAACCAAGCCAATGCGTTTATTTTTCATGCATTGTTTGACCAGAACGCAAGTATCTAGCTGACTTGGTCAGGGTTGCCAGATGGTGCCAAATGTGGCAGAAATTGCCAAAAATCACTGTTTTCCGAAACATTTGCCAACTTATTTGGAAATACTTTTTTGTGCCATAATTTTGCAATTTTGGGACTATGTATCAAATAATTACCCAAACTTCAGGGAGATAATACAGCTCAACATTAATCGTTGTGAATTATCTTTCTGACCACACTCCACTTTCCGCGAAGCACACTTACTGGTACTGTGTTTTGCAGTGAAACTTAAACCGAGATATTACTTCCGTGTTTTTAACTATGAATCAAAAGGAATTATTTCGCAACCAAGAATCAGAGATTATGACTTAAACAGAGGATATCTTTTGTCTTTTTTGTAGTTGTCAAACTTTGAAAATTGAAAATTATGGAAAAAATATACAAGAAAAATCAATATTCCCAATAATATTGCCATTGTCCATTTTTTTGCCAAAAATTGCCATAAACTGGACAAACACTTGCCATATTCTTTGTCAAGCATCTGGCAATCCTGGACTTGGTAAAGAAATCAGTGCACAGCAATGTGTCCACCACAAAATTGTTAAACAATGATTTTGAAACTGTGTAGTCCGATTGGAAAAACAGCTAATATGAAGTTGATGCTCAACATACATATGCACTGTCGGCCATCCGATGATAGTTTGTAGTTCTCGGGACATTCGCACATGAAGCCTCCGTCCGTGTTGATGCAGGTACCGTCCTGACACACATTCGAAGTGAGGCACTCGTTCACATCTGTGAAAGTTAGTTGGGTTTAGACTTCACCGATGCCTTCAACTTCAACGAGTGTTTGTCACGCACCGACGCATTTGTGTACTTCCGTGTCGTATCTGTATCCCTCAGGACAGTCGCATCTGAATGAACCATCGGTGTTTACACATTTTCCTCCTTCGCAAAGTCCTGACATAATTTCACATTCGTTGATGTCTGAAATAAAAAATAACAGCACCTTCAAAAAATATTGCCTGCATGTTCAAATGACAGCTTTTCCTGGTCAAGCAAGCTATGTACTTATGGTATACAGGACATACAGTTCTTTAATCACAAAAAAAACAAAGAGCAATTCATTCACAATTTCAAATGAAACGAATCCAACGAAATTTTTTTTTACCTGTACACAGGGGTGGTAGACGCCCTTTCGTGCAATTTCCAACTCTGGCTGGGCATTCTTCACAGGGGTGACCCCAGCCTTCTCCGACGGTGGCGCAGCAGAAAAGCTTTGTGCACATCACGTTCGGCACCTCATTCGTGCACGTGTTGTTTGCTCTTGTCAGGAAACATGGACCTTTCCGGTAGTCTGCATATTAACGCTGCATTGCTTGTTTGCGTTCTCGCAACGATACGTCTTTGATATTACTGATAAAATGCGGTTCACCTCTTTCACATCTCATTCCAGTGAAACCATAAACACATGCGCAACGTCCGGGGATGACGCATCTTCCGCCATTTAAGCACCCTGGCCCGCAAATCGCTGAGCAAGAAAGAGACGGTTGGTCATGTTCTCGATATTTATAACAACAGCAAGAGTTTAAAGATTGACTTACGTTGTGTGCAGTATGGTCCAGTGTATCCATACCTGCACCGACATTGGTTTCCAACGCATTCACCACCATTCTCACATCTTGTGTTGCACTTTGGTGCTGCAAATTAACCGAAGCGTGGTGATATCTAAGCAAGCGCTAATAAAATTACAGTTACAGACAAACAACCAACCTTGGGAATTCGCCCCAGGACATGTGCGCTGAGTGCTTCCGTCCGGACATAAACACAAATTCGGAGCTTCGCAGACTCCTTCCCCACAAGCTCCTTCCTCGCACTTGGCTGCCAAATAAAAAGTGTTTCTATTAAATAAATTGGATTCACCACCGATGCAAATCCATTTCTATCATACTAACCTTGCATGCACATCTTTCCACCGGGAATCAAGGACCATCCAGGGCAACAAAATTTTGAACCCTTTTCTGTACAGACGTGGGGTCCGACGAGACTGCAACAAAATCGAAGTGTGTTGCATATTCGAGAGCATTGCATGCCTGGCAGCTTTCGCACAACGATCTGTCGTTAAAGGCATGTCTGTAAACGTTTCCAACACACCGAAAAAAATATTTTTTCTGTCACACTTTCTTCAATCTTTCTTAGACCTCCAATTTTTAGAGCAATCCGATATTAGGTTCAAAAATGTGCGTGTTCAGTTTCATGCCGTTGTAGTTTTGCAACTGTTTGAAAAAAGCGAGGAAGGACTTTTGCAAACTGAAGCGTTCTGCAATGTGCAATCGTTCGCTTACAAGAGCAAAAATTAATCTTGGAAGATTTCGTGGTGCCCCGCCTCAATCAAAACTTTACTGAGGTAGCCTTTTGAAGCAAGCGATAATTTTCTCTTTGGTGACAATGAACAAAACAGGTTTTTGCAAAAAATGTTCAATAGTTTAAATGCTTAATCGGCAATATCTAGTTAAAACCAGAAGCAGAGTTAGTTAGCAAACGCAGCAGCACAAAAATCTAATCGTTGCTTGCTGACTTGTTTCAATTTCATCGTGGGCGCTCATCCTGAGCAGTTTTGAAAACAACTTCCACCAAAAATCGCCACTGTCCAGCAAAGTGTCTTTTACCTGCTTTCAAAACGCAATGATACCAGCAAAAACTATTTAGAAAATTTCGTCAATGAATTTAATTCTTCGGAGGGAGATTTCTTACATGGATTCACGCAAGTTTTTGTGCAGCCGGAGCAAAGTTGCGTCATAGCTGTGTGGAAAATGTTTATGAAAGTTAAAATATATCCAGTGAATAAAAAAAATCTCAACTCATGAGATTGCTGTAGTTGATGTTGAAACTTTTCATTGAAATTTCTTGATTCGAGAGTTTTTTTGTCAATGGTTTTGTCTTAATACTGCGTGTAAAACAAAGCTTAATGAAGAAGCTGTTCGTTAATCGGCAATCAAACCCATTCATCTTCAGTTTCCAGATCAAATAGAGTTGATTGTGAAAGGTTAATGGAGGAAGAAAACGTAGTGTTTTGGTTTACAGGGAACTTGCAATCACTCAACCTGAATATACCGCTGTCTACATCACTTGCAACAGCTACTCGTGCCTACAGGCTTATCTGAGAAAATATGGAGTATCGGGCCTATTCAAAATTATCCCTCTCTTGGCCATGATGTTACCAATTGCAAATGGCAATTGCTTTAAACGGGCCGTTCCCACACAGACATTGTTTGTTGAATACAGTTTTTTAGTTGAAATTAACGACTGATTCTGTTTTCAAGTATCTTGAAATTCTTATGCGAGAAACCCTTAATATTCCTCACTTAACTTGTACTTATTGGAAAAGATAGCGCTCAATGACAATGGCAACATTTGTCAAAATATTGTTACAAGTTTCATAAACATTTGTTATATTCCTCACCTTAGCTGTATACGATTGGTTGCATCTAAATGGTGTGGACAAACGCACAGCGCTCAAATGACACCCACCTACTTATCAATGGGCAAGTTTTCGTATGGAGTTTGAAGTACAAATTTGATAATTGTTTTTAGTCCAGTCTAAGATTTTAACTTATAAGAGAAATCTGGCGTCAAGAACAATAAATTGCTTTGTACTGGCCCCAAAATGCGCCGTGTGTGAAGATCGCAAAGATCAGGGTTGATTACCTTGGTTCTGAAATAATCAACTATGTGACTCCACAATCTTTGCATGCGGATTCTGCTTGCAAAATACAACAAAACTTTTCAACAGCACTCTGTTTCAGGAGCCCGGTCAATCCATAATAAAAACTAGGTTTGCTGATACTATGGATAGTTGCATGGTAGCTATAGTTTGACAGTCAAGTTGTCTAAACCCGGATAGTTCGGTGAACTGAGTTGTTTAAAAACACGCGAGCACAGGAAGGGGATTCACCTTGCGCAGTTTGCACGTTTTCCAATTTTAAGAAAGTGGTTCTGATCTTAACTGGTAAAACTAATTCGGTGGCAACTTTCACAAAAAACAACGTCGCTGATGCTAGAAATATTTCATCCAATCAAATTTAAATTGATTTGATGGATGAAAACATAAAAAGAGAAATCCTAAACTATTAAAAATTTTGCAAACCTTCATCTTACAACGGTGAATAAATCACACGATCGAGTAGGAGAACATCTGCTGAAACTAACGCTGTTTTTTTCAAAAGCATCGATCCATTGTTTTTGTTTCATCAGTTTTGCTTCTTTACAGAAACGGAACAGAAACATGTTTTGTTTCAAATATTTTGCTTAAATATGGGTATAAACAGGTAGAATTAATCTAAGATGAGGGTCTGTGAAGACTTCATTCATTGGGCAAATGCTAAACAGGAGGCGAGGAGGGGTCTCACGCGAGCCATACAAACGTCGGATGAATGTGCGGATGAATATACTGTTTCGATGAATGGATACACCTACACGACGAATGGACGTGCCAGAAATATTTTAATTTCAACGTTGGCAAGTTTTAGATTTTTTTGCATATTTCAATTTTCCAGAAATAAGACGGTGACCGCTGGTAACTGAGTATTAGTTTTAAAAGTAGAATGATATTTCAAATCAGAATCGTTGCTATTCGACGAGGAAAGGAAGGAGTCGGGGTTAAAACAGTTTGATTATTACTAATCAACCTGACTTCTGCATGCAAATTCTCTTTGCGTGGTATTAACTACCTCCGTACTGATACGGCAATTGTTGCGAAATGAGTAGCGAGAATTGATGAGAAATTCAAAAGCACGTACTCAGGAAATGTCGTCCCACAATATGCAAAAAGCATCTAGTATGCTTCATGGATGTATTAATTTCTTTATCCAAGTACATTGTATTCCACAGACGAACGTAAGTTATTCTACTAAGAAAGCAAACGTGAAACTTTTAACCCAAATATGTACAAGCTCGCGTGTTAACCACGAATCACATGCCTTAATGTCAGACACGCGAAACAGGAAATTAAAACACTAGGTGTGGAATGCACGCTCTCCTATCCTAAAGCTGGTTCTGGTTCGTAGTCAGCAATATAGACTTCCAGGATTGCTACGCTCAGCCGGATGAAGATTGACAAGCAGTGCAGCAGCAAAGAAGTTCGCTGCTCGGCGCAAACCACGCGCCGCATTGCAAATGCACATAAACGTACGCCCTGTGCGAAGGTAAAGCCCTTCGTGCACCAACAAACGATTACGCTGGACTTGGTATTTTAACAAGAGAGCTGGGAATGCTCCACCAGCAAACAAAGCTCTAGCATTGTCAATGGCACGCGTATGCTGAAGTAACCTTTTTGGTAGTTGCTAGTTGCTACCACGTTGGTAACCAAGATAAATTTTTATGTTTTTTCTATTTCTAGCTTGCGTGCTAGAATCTGCAAAAGCTTCTAGCATGTACATTAAACAAATAGATTTTACGCATACACGGTTTGAGTTGTAATTACAGGCAATTCATAACTGTATTGTGATGTTACAGTGATAAGATGATAGAGCGAACGTGGACTTATGTTGTCCTGTGTTAAAGATTGACGTTGTGGTAACACTAGTGTTTCAGCAATAATAGCTTTGCTGATTAGCAAGGACGCCGGAAAGCGGGGAATGACGGGGACATTGCACCCCCTGCCCTTTCACAGGGGGGCAACGCGGGCAGAGGTGCCTTTTCATAACAGTATCGCTGGTCATTTCACGGCTTATAAAGATTGACTTGAAACAAACATATTGCAGCCATTCGCGCACCCAGAAAATTCAGAATGGTTTTGTGTAATATTTTAAAATTACTTTTGAGGTCAACATTGTTGATGAACAGAAACAAACATAATTGGTAACGATTTTTTTGCTTTTTATAAGTTTCCATTGCCCTCAACTCTTTTATTGCCCCCTTGCTCTACGATTGCTCCGGCGTTCCTGCTGATTAGTTTGATAAAGTAAAATAAATTTGTAAAGCTTACAGTAATACTATCTTGTTGGATGACACTGCTTTTGAGGTAAAGAATCTTTTTGAGACGTATCATCATATGCAAACACAAAATTGGAAAATCATGCAATCTACCCCAAAATCGAAAACAATAAATGAAAGGGGATCACTTAGTTGTCTTACAGAATAAAAATAGGTTAAACACTTTTTCTAAACTTCGTGTGGTAGTGTGTTTCTTATCCTTAATGGAGCAATAACAGTCGCCAAGGTTTACAATGCTACAAAATGCCAAAACACCGGGGGCGGATCCAGGGGGTTGATTGGGCGATCGCCCCCCCCTAAAACCTTCGAAAGTAACGTTTTTCACCATGATTTTGTACAATTCGGAAAGACACTTGACTGCCAAATATTACTGAAATCGCCCCCCCCTAAACTTACGGGCTGGACCCGCCCCTGCAAAGCGCACAGTTTCAAACAAAGTCAAAGTTTTAAAAACAGCGGCTGATTTATTCTACCTTGTTATTTTCCAATAAAACTCAACTTTTTGCAATGCTCATCCAGGTACTTATCTTTTTTTGTGATTTATGGTGGAGAGGAAATGAAACTGTCTGAGGTTTACTAGGGAAAAAAACGGAAAAACGTTGAGAAGCACTGCAGTGTCTACTGTCGTGGCCGAGGGCAATGCAGCATCACTCGAACATTAATGCACTGCTTTGACGCATGGCCGGGCATGATCGTTTGACTCATACACAGAAACATGGCGCAGCACAAGTAATCGCTCCGTTTAGAATCCAGCTCAACATTCCGCCGGTCAAAACATTCAAAAATTTTACCTAGAACTGCTTTACAAAAAACTTACACGGAGTGATGTACGAGCTACATGATACAACTAAGCGCATGAACATGACCGATCGTTTCGTGGGATGCCATCTTTGCAAAAGGCAAGGTGGTGATGATCAGCTCCTGCTTATGATAGAACTTATGTTCCAAGCTCTTCGCAACAACGCAGACCGGAAGAGTGTTAAACTCAACACAAGCGAATCATACATACACGGCGCCCATCCTCCTCGCGCGGTTTCGACCACTCCGTTGCCGGTGACCGCGGCCTGAGACCTCATGACGGCCAGTCCATGGTCTCCAACCTTGTTTAGGCATTCTCATCGGAGGGTTTCCATGGCCTCGACCGTGGTGCATGCTATGACGCCGTGCCTCCATCTGTCCGGCCACGGCCATTGCCGTACACACGACTGCTACCCAGGCAGCCCAAAAGTGGAATGAAATCTTCATCTCGCCCACCAGTTATCAGCCCTACAAAACTTTACTGTGCAAGACTGATTGCAATTGAATACGCTTCACTGCACCCAGCCCGACAAAAACAGCCTTTACTAAGCTGAAAAACAGATAAGCAAATTAAAAGCGCATTCAATACCAAACGAAACAAACGTGGTGCTTCCTCAACTAGTTTTGACAAGACGCAGGAAGAAACCAGGTTTATCATTTCATGTAAAAGTTGATTGCAACCGAATGATGACAAAAGTGTTTAAACAAAAACTCGCAGACCTGGCCTGCCAAACAAGCAGCATGCCGGAGCAAGAAAACGTACATATAGCATGTGACCCGCAATGCTTATCTTCGTCAGCATGCTTCTTGGGCGCTCCAACAATAGACGCAATAAATCAAACGCCACTTGTCCCAGCTTGCCTTGTACAGCGCAACGCAACAATCCTGTGCGGCGGAGTTTGAGGCTTTTTCGATTGTGGACTAAACACCACCTACTGCAGCAGCATAGCGAGCTGGTTGCAAGAACGCGACCGGCTCAATGCAAACCTCCGAACGTCAAGTGCTTCCTGACTTTGAATACTTGAACTAACCTCAGTTTTGCCTTATTAAATTTGCTTTGGCAATCCTAGACCCTTTTTCGTGCAAGCAAGCAGACCACTTCTCCCGGCCCAACGCAGACTACCCAATAACTCAACACACCGGCCGCCGACATCCGGTCTAAGCATTTCAGCCGCGAGCATTCCGCCGTGTTTATTTTTTCTTAATCGAAAAAATGTCGCATCGTATCCAGGCGCACGCCGGTCACAGCGATCTTCATCAATTCTGCACATGTAAATAATTTGATCGAAGTTGGAACAAAAGAGGATAAGATCAAATGAGACTGAATGTGCATCAGTACGTACCGAAGCATCTCTATGCAGGGCACCATTGCTGCAGCGTAGTTAAGCAAGCGTGTCTGAGATTCTTCAGGGCCGGCGTCGCGCGCATCGCATATGCACCTGGATCTGCAATCACTGATCCGTGGAAATGGAGTCGTGGTACCGGTCACGAGCTACCGCCTTTGAGAAGAAAGGACGTTTCTACACAACCCCGTTTACAGAGTTTGTCACGACTGGATCGGATAAACTTCACACAACATCAGAGCTCTCACTTTCCAGGAAGCATGCCTTACTTCTCATCCACGGTCAAGGATAAAGTCGGCAGAGCTTCCTATTCCGTAGAATTGAATGTTCAAGCAGACGTCTTGTTGCGTTTGTGCGCAAACGACATTACGTCTGATTATTTTTGTGATGTCACAATTACGCATTCGGAAATAACGTCAATGTTGCGATTGAACATGAATGAATGGTGATATGTTAGAGATTGTGGTCAATGGGCAAAGCTGCATTAGTCGCTAAGAAAAATGTCTCGCCGGGCGCTGATATTAACCCTCTGCCAGTACAAATACATATCCGGAAGGCATTAAAGACCATTCACTTGTTTGCTAATAGCTGTTGAACGGACAGATCATTTTGCAGAAAGCGAAGGACGAAATGATTGAACGGGAGATTTCTGACGCATTGGTTTGTGTTGATCAAAGCATGAATTGCTGTCTTTGCTGCATCTGCTAATGGTTTTGCGTTGAACTGTGAATGAACGCGAAGAGAGAAGAGGGTTAAGCGAAGAAGACTCCGGCCAAGCAGCCGATTTCTGCTTCAAGATTTACAGACGCGAAAGTTTCAGCGTCGGTCAGGAAACCGAGGGAAGGATGGTCGGCTTAGAAATTGCATTTGCTGTTATCCGTAACTCAATGTCGCGCGAACCATCGCGATTCATAAAACGATTGTCGGAAAATGTCGTTTGTAGAAAAGCCTTCGTTCTGTTTATTTATACGAAAACTTCACAGAACGTATCAGTCGAGAGTAGGTCACGTGTTGCTTCTGGCTGTCCGCCGCTGCTCGGCGCTGACAATAAGAAACGCTCTTTTGTGGAAGCACACGATTTGCTTGGAAAAGTATTCACTTTTAAAACTTTACCAGTAGAGTCGAAACATACTCGATTTCCTTGCGAACGTTTGGTGTCTTTAAACATATCTCCCTTATCTAAGAGTAACGTCGACTTGATTGCAATGAGTATGTTAATCGTTCATTGATATCAATGTAACTCTCCATGACAAAAAATTCACAAGAAAAAGGGCACTTCTACGTTTAAAACTCTTCGAGATGGTCCTCATTACCGATTGAGAACAAATTTTCAAGTAGTTTGGTAAACAGTGTACAATCAAGGCGCGTGGGAAGTAGACTCGACAATATTCATTGCGTCTGAAACAGCAAACACTGCTACAGGAGTGCGAGTTAGTCTTGGTTGTGTGCATTACGACTTGCGGTGGTGGGAACAATTGGTGTGAGGAATATTCTCAACCACAGCAGTCTGAGAAGTACGACTGAGGGCGTTTATAAAAATAACATTCAATTTTGCTCTAAACCAGTGGATCCCAAACTGGGGTGCATGTACCCCTAGGGGCACATTTGCATATCTGAAGGGGTAGCAATAGAAGATAAAAATTTGTTTATATATCATTCATTGCGAAATATTTATACATATATCAGTGAATTTATTTTCAAAATCATTATATGATTTTGGTAAATAAGTTTTTGTTATTTTCCTCAACCTTTTTGTCGTAAGAAATTTTAGGGGTACATGCTCATCTGCCGAAATGCTGAAGGGGTGCATGGCCAGAGAAAGTTCGGGAACACCTGTTCTAAACCAAACAATAGACTTAGAATTTGGAAATACACACATTTTTTGTATTTAAAAGGATAATAAGCACGGAAATTTCATTAACACTAAAGAGTCTTCAAAAAACTATAATGTTTTATTTTGAGACATTTCAGGTTATGCTTAATCCATCTTCTGTCAACAAAAACGAAAATTTCGATATCAAATTTGAGAAAGCCTTGGAGTATTTAGCTTGTGTCCAGTAGCTTAGTCTGAGGCATCATACATCCTGACTCATAATGTCACAATCAAAGAAAAATATTGATAAAAAGTACATTACCCAGTGTATTTTTTCTTTTAACATCTGTAAGTCTTTCTGATTAAAAAGTTGTGCCTCGGCCACAACTCTTGGCGTAAGTAACCTATGACGAAAAAGGTACACAACGAACTACACAGTATTAGTTATTCACTTAATCAACTTTTACGACCGTCCATTTTCTATTCCAAGTAATTTCGTATTTGGGGAGAAGCGCAGCTCAAATGTCCCCGGCAGGTCCTCCAGGACCATCGACGTTCACATGAATTACAAACGATTTCGTACCAGCAGCACGTGGTTGCTATTGTTGTTTANTACTTGACCCCAAAATTGTGAAACAAACTATGCATCTTAACGAGAGATGTGTTTTTTCACTTCAGGCCACTTCCTCACATAGATCACAGAGTTCATAGANGCCAGCACACAAANGTAGGCTGCAACGAAAGCCAATGGCAAATGTCATCATGCCACTCGCAGTGTTAATTGTTTGAAGCAGGCTTGGTAATACTTCAACAGCACAACGGCCAGGCAAACTCTCATAAACGGCCAAAGCTTCGTGCTTAAGGACAAATGCGGTTTTCATTTTATTTTGTAAAGAAATATTTTCGTTAACACAATTTATTGCCTGACTGACCAGATTTTAAACAAGATTAGAAGTTCGATCGATTGATTTCATAACAATTAAAATTATGTCATTAACTATTTCCATTCTCCCGGCCAAATAAAATTAGGCTTTTTTGGCCTTTTTTGACCTGTTCAATTTTTATGTCGGTTTGGCAGATTTGAAGATGATTTTGGTAGATTTCTGGACACTAGCAGATATCTGGAAACTGTTTATAGACACAGTATGATAAACTTTTATTGCAAACTCTGCACTAGAATTTTATAATTTTTAGTTTTGGTGTTTCATGCTTTCAGTTTTGCTGTTTGGTAGGTTACTCCTCAGCAAGACCAAAATTTTTCAGACGTTTGCTAATTGAGTGAGCTTAATGCTGCATATGTATATATTGTCTTTAAAAGTGCTGTGCAACCCGTAGTAGGCGTTTAATAAGTGTTGTTGTGCATTTGTCTTGTATTTCACTTTTTTGGTGCTTTCTGGATTGTTTACGGTTGATGTAGCCTTGTTTGCTCATGATAACCTGGCCACCCTGCTCCGAGCTTCCAATGCTAAACTGGATAATTTCAACTGTCATGAAGGAAAGCGTGCTTGTGCAGGGTGTATATGGAACAGATGAGCAGCACTGGACTGGACTTGGATTGGACTGAATCCGGACTATAACGAATTTTTTGAATTGGATGGGCACCGTAAATCGCATTAAAAAAACTAGGATCATGAGATGACTGGATTTGGACTAAGAATTGTGGCATTTTTTTGTTGAAAAGCTGTCTTTTGTTAATTTTTTGGACGTGGAACCTGTTGCGTAACTAAAGGTTTGAGCCAGGGGGAAAACTTGGCTGAACAGGGCCCACTGACCAACACTCATAAAAAATCTTGAGAAATGCAGTGAATCCGGATGTGGATGGCTATAGCTTACTAAAACCTAAAATCACCGGTACACATTGGAAAAACGCAAGCACAACAAACTATTGAAAAGTAAAAAAAATACTACGGTAAATACTGAAATATAAGCTCTCAGTGGGGGCTAGGATTTTGTATTTAGCTGGCCATGGGGGGAGGTTCGCCCCCTTGCTTCCGTCAGTGACGGCACTACTTGGGTCTTACGTTTTTTAAGTTTCTTGGACTTGGACCGAGTTTTGAAACTTCAGGACTGGATCGTAAAATGTGACAGTCCGATCATCTTTGACATTTAGTAACCCCGCCAAGAATCTTGGTCGGGAGGGGCCAGTCAATGAAGTCGGAAGTCACTGACGTTGTCTTGAGTCCATCCGCTTCTTCCCTTTATGTTCTAACATAGGGTTTTTCAACCTGTGGGCCACGGAGGAATTTTTGACGGGCCACGGCCTGTTGTAATGGAATTGAGTAAATTTCGCAAGAGGAACCTCTTAATCGAAAACGTAAGTAGCTCCTGAGCTACAAACATCATTATGTGTTAGAGATTATTGCAACATAGAAATTTCCGCTTAGCCTTCCACGTTGTGCACCAGTGTTGCCAACCTTGCGGTTTTCTCGCAAATTTGGTCTGGGCTTGTTTTTTGTGGACTTGCGAGTTTTTTTTAAGACTTGCGGATTGCTTGTTTTTGCTGAAAGTTGTTTGTTTTTGGGCTTGTTTTTTGCAGATATAGTTCTGTAAATTGCTTTTTTTGGAATGTCATGGCGCTTTTGCTGTTTTAATTTACCGCAAAACGCAATTTGAGCGTGTCTTTGCATAAATTTGCTCATTTTGGGTTTATTTTTCGGATTTGTCTCCCTGCTTTTGTGTTTAATTTTCCTGTTGGCTTTTGTTTTGTTCAATTTTCCTGCCAAACGCATTTTGGGCTTGTTTTTTGGTTAAATTACCTATTTTGAGTTTTTTTTGCAAAATAACCTGGCATCATTGTTGTGCACTATATGCAGTTACTGAAAGCATTTTAAGGCAGAGGGGCTGCTTTTATTGCCATGAAAACGAAATCTAAAACAGGCTTAATGTGGAAGATGACTTGACCTGCACATTATCATAAATTGGCCCTCGAATATCTAAATCAGGCTCACCCTTTGCATTAATTGTAGCGCACGTTGTGTTATTAGAAGGGCCATTTAAGTCATAAGAGTCATATTTTTTTCTGTGCTTCAGGAAGCTGCGAAACGGATTTTAAAACAAAAATCACACCCCTAAAAAGTCTATAACAAAAGTTATAAAGTCATATTTTCCATGTTAAGTCATGAAGCCATAATTTGCATATTTTCAACTTGAAACTAAAGGGTTAAAACAATCTCAAAATGTCAGGTGAAACTACTATATCGCTAGGTCTAAGCTGTATCCTGCAAACTGAACCCACTTGGGCACCCTGCAAATGTTGGCAACGACGTAGGTGAAATGAGTTATTTGGACGAAATGTAATCCACTACCTAAAATGCATGTTCTTGCTGCCCCAAAGAAACAAACCAATGTCCATACATGTTTTCAATTTGCTTAAAATGAAACTACAGCAGAACTCGTCTAATTCGTCAATTCGCTTAATTCGTTACTTTTTCGTCGGTCCCGGCAGAATCCCTATCTTTTGCGTACATTTCTGTTCGTGTAATTCGTCAATTTGCTTAATTCATCACCTCTTTCTGTCCCTGAGAAGCGTTTTATTCGTCTAATTCGTCATTTGCAGTTTCGCTTTAGATGTCTAAGCAGCTGGTACGTGTGGGAATTCA
>JGI24158J21664_10004333_pt1 | contig 18238 bp, 7 predicted proteins | sample Ectturendosymbi3_FD_21664 | JGI IMG/M metagenome (IMG submission 21664)
AGCGAAATACTACAACCTAACGGTTGGCGCCCAGGGCCAGGCAAAGTGGGCCAAGGTGGCCAAAAAGTCCTCCACTTATGACGTCACTCACAAAAAACCGCACCCCCCAGGCAAAAAATTTTTTTTGAGTGCAATCTACTAAACTGGCCAATTCGTTTAAGCCGTTGAACAGCTCTTTAGCGCAATCGGCGGAGGAGCTAGGGCATTGGTAAGGCAACTGAAAATTGCTGTTTTTTAGGCCAAAATCAAAGTACGAATATCACGTAGGCTGGCTCTATACATGTTAAGAAAGAAGAATATTTAAAGCTTTACCTACTTTTTAAAATTTGTCCACCAGGATGAATTTCAAATTCACAATTTGAATCGAAGTTTTTTCAAGATTCACTTAGTCAAATGAGTTATTAAGCAGGCTAAAAATTTGGACGTTTATTTATTTATTTATTTAACGATAATCTTGCTACCGGCGGTAACCTGTCTGGTGGAATTTTGTCGTGTCATGTCAACCTTTCAAAATATGGCATGAGTAAATTTAAGAATATAACATAAATAATACGTAAAATGAATACGCTGCTTTACTAATTGGACGTTCTGTGGAATCATGTTTGTAAACCGGGTAATTGTTGAACCTACAAAATCATTTAATAAAAATTGTATAGGTAAAAACATTTAACTTGTTTCATGTTTCTTGTATGATTCTAGATTGAGAGTATGACCAGCAACAATGATTGAAATCTTAATTAAGTTGCATACCTTTTTTCAATTAAAGCTTTTATTGTACCTAGGTCAAAATTTTTTTTTGTGTCTGAGTGTACATTTTCAATGATTTTCATTTTAACAAATGTGCGCTTCAGTGACACAAACACTGCCCCATTTCAAACTCCAGGTTAGCGTTTGTGGAGGTAGAATTTTTACCAATTTTTGTTTTTTGAGCCTTAATTTTGGCTCCAGATATACTAGCAAGCTAATCAAAGACTCTAAAGACTCAGATGATAGCCTAGATTAAAAAAAAAATTGAGGCCAAAAAATGGCCCATTGAGTTGGCGCCCAGGGCCAGGTAAACTCAGTTAGTCACAAAGGTGAAAACATGCCCCCATTATGATGTCACCCAAAGAAACCCTCCCCAAAAAAATTATTCAGTCTCAACTAGAAAACTTGTTGAATACGTAGAGGGTTTGAACAGCTCCTATCTCAATTGGATGGTGAGTAATAGTGTTGCACAGCTCTACCAAAACAGTGGCTCTTGCGGTCCTTAAAGGTAAAACACCTGGTAACAGTAGATATCATTGCAGGGGATCCACCTAGTACCGAAAGTGTTAATGAAGCATGTTTGATTCAATGTGTGCCAGTGTAATCAAGAGCCTCATGGAGTAATAAATATAGCTCTGAGCCTCACGCAGTAATACAATCTATGCTTCAACATTAAGGTATGTGCTAGCTACTCATGGAACCACATGCGCTGGTCATTGCAATTGTTGATTATTTAAGTCGATGGTCTGTTTACAAAAAAATCATTGTGATTTTGAACCCATGCAAAAGCCTCATGACAGTCTTAAATCAAACACGTGAGGTGCTCATAGTTAAGCTGTAACTAGCGATTAATTAAATAGCACCATTTTCCACATAAAATTCTAGGCGAGAAAGCACAAACAGATTCATGCATTAGGTGCACTGCATTATAAGGCATACTTCTGATTTTTTAGAAAATTGAAGGATTTTAAGTATACCGCATGGTCTGAAACAAACAGTATAGGTCTATAAAATAATGTATTTCATTTTGAACAAGCTTTGGAAAGCATGGTCTTCTGATTTCAAATTTTAGGTTTAGAGCAGGGGTGCACAACCTATGGCCGCATGTGGCCTTCAATAAAAATTGATGTGGCCGTGCACATGATTATGTAATTTAAAATGTAGAAGTTATGGTGGGGGTACATTATTAAAAATCTTTGTCTGCTGTATGAGTATACAGTACTTAGTAGAAAGAAGGCCAAACAAAAGTGTGGAAGCAGGGTAGGCTCAGTGTGTGAAAGCAGAACAGAAGCAATGCGAAATATAAAATATCTTGGACTCACTGGTGGCCGTAATTCATAAAAGTAAACATAATGCGGCCAGCAATAGCGAAAAAGTTGTGTAGCCCTGGTTTAGAGGGTGCAAGTATATTGTCCAGATCTGTTTTTTTTTTGCTGAAACATTTCTGTCATATTTAGCTGAGGCATTTTGGTCACTGAAACATTTCAGTCATTTGTCTCAAAGTTATTTTAGAACTCACCCTAGAAGTGTTTTTAGTCTACATTTTCAAACATTCTGATTGAAATGACTTAATTTTTTTCGATATATGACCAAAGAAAAACAGGTCCAGATATCTTATTAAGTGTGTTACAATGCAATTCATGATTTGAAAAATAAGTTATGAAATGCTAAAGGTTTCAATAACTTCTGCAAGAACCTTTGTTGTACTTGCTGTCAGAAGTCTTTCAGAAGGATAAAGCAACAAGGTTTGCATGACATTAGCATGGACCTTCCTGAAACGCAAAATTTCATTAAAAAAATTGTTTCATCCTATTAGTTGGATGGGATTACTTGGTCTTAGACCCTCATTTTTGTTTTTCTGTATTGCTTGACAAACATATGCTATGCTGAAATATTGCGCTGTTTAGTTTTTCAGCAATATTATCTTCATCGTGTAAAGCATCCAACCATTCTTCCACATGCAAGTATCACATGTTCTTCAATAAGAAATGATTCCTATGCTAGGAAGTTAGCTCTTGGAAAGATAGACATGGTAAGTTGGTCATGAAAAAATGTTTTAAGAGCAGTTCAAATGTTTTATTAACCCAATTCTTGTTTTGCGGGCCTGCTATGTCTGTTATTATGCAGTGAAGCAGTCAGTCAACAGTGTAGTTGCACAAAACTGCAAGCATGCATGCAACTTATTTACAAATGAGCATACTGAATGTTTGAGAATATTTCAATTTCTCAAAGTCTAGCAATGGATCATGCATAAGCTACCCAAGCCACACCTTCACTGTTTTTTCCACTTAATAAAGTTTTGTAGTACCTGAGCACTGAGTGTGAAGGACTGTTTTGGAAAAAACTGACTTTTATGTCCAATGAGCTTTGTGACATATTTTCTTGATTTTTAGACCACAAACCCTGTTCCAGAAATACAACACTTCGATTTTTTGTAAGGTCATGGTACAACTGGGCTTATGAGGCTGTCCAGCCTGCCCCTGCAGGAAAAGTAACAGCCCAATCACCTTTCCATGTGTAGTGATTGCTAGATCTCAGTTGCCTACTCCTAAATATATTAAGGCCATATGTAAACAGAAATCAGGCCATAAGTTAGTGGTTGCAAACTGGAACATCACTTCACTCACAGGAAAAAGCACAAACTAATTGAGGAAGCCAAAGGATAATGCCTGGATACTGTTATTCTTTGACTAAATATTGTGGCTCTACCACTTTAAAACTGGGTGATTTCTGCAAACTTTTCCACTCTGCCATTGAGCCAACAATGTCTGACCAGGGTGGGGGTTCTTGCAAGAACCCAGCTGAAATGCTGTGTTGATGAATGAATCCCATTGGAAGGGTATGCATGTTGAGGCTGAATTTGTAGACTGCTGCCTGCGTTTGATACAGGTGCACTACAAACTCCAATGGAAAGTACCTTGAATTTATGAAGGAAGCTGGTGATACCCTGTAAATGACCAACTAATCCACAGTCCTTTTATGAGATACTTCAATGCTCATGTTGGAAACAAGAAGGGTTGTGTTGATGCATTCCTAAATGATGATGATAGCTTTCTGCAACTGTGCTGCAACAATGCACTTTGCATCATCATTACGTTTTTCTAGTGTAGTGATTCGCACAATGACACCTGGCAAAAGCCCTTGGGTCAATGGTCACTGATTGAATTCATGCATCATTTCATCTCATGCATTGCCATCAGTGGTGGACGTTTGCACCAGGACAGGTGTGGAGCTAGCAAACGATTGCCACCTAGTTGTTTACAGTTGTTCCTGGAAAAAAACAGCAAAGCTTACACAAACATGCAAGACTGAGAGGCCTACCAAATAAAGTGGGAGGCTTTCATAGACAAGAATGTAAGAAAGATTTTTGCAAAAAGCACATACTGTAAGCCTTGTTCTAAGAGATTCCCAAATGCACAGCGGATGTGAAAGAGGAGTTGCAATTAAAACATCAGTCAATTCATCAGTCAATTGGCCATGTAGACAGGAACGACTCAAGTGGAGTGGCAACAGATGGCAAAAAAATACCTGCCAGGTGGAACCAGGAGGTGAAAGATGCTATCAGAGCAAAGAAATCAGTCTACAAATCCTGGCTTTGCATTTGCTCATGTGGCTAGCACCTCTAGCCACAAATAAGTCTACAATGCAATCTAAGGAAAATTTCAGGCTTGTACTAAATTGTTATTCTTGCCAAACCAACTAAGTGTTCTTTCAAGACATCTGGCATTTCCTTGGCAGAATTTCTAATATTGTCAAAACCATCAAAGACCAAATGGTGTCCTACTCAGCAATCCTTGGCAGATGGATAGAGTATTTAAAAATTTTTGAACCCAGTCACTCTAACATCACCAGACACACAGGAGGCGCATCTTGGGGAAGAAAACACCATCAGTGCAAATGAGGTCTTCCTAACTGTCAAGATATTAAAAGCTGGGAAGCTACAAGTTGTGATTAAATCCAACCATTTAAAACCTTGAATAAAGAAAGAATGCTTTGGCTAACTTATATGTGTCAAGTGTTTTGGAAGGGCACAGAAATATTGGTAAACTGGGGTGATTGTCCCCATATACAAGAAGTGAAACAAGATGGAACACTCCAACTAACTGAGTGTTTCCTTCGTTAGCCTTCCTTAAATGCCTTGACAAAAGATTCTACAAGATAACAGAACCTAAGATGGAGGATACCCAGTGGTTGCGACTACATCGCCACAGACAAAATTGTCACTCTCAACGTATTTACGAGAAATCCTAGAAGTATGACAAAGATGTATATGCCTGCTTTGTTGACCTTAAAAAAGATTCAGTTTAGTTCCTCAAAAAGTTTTGTTGTTTATCAGGAGTATGATGTGGATGGTCACCTGCTACTGGCCATCAAATCATTGTATTCCTGATGAGAAGTTTGTGTCCATATCAGCAGCATTAAGTGAAAACCACTCATCACAGGTTTTAGACTCTGATAAAGGTTGGTGCTGTCACTGGTACTCTCATAGTTTAATCTAAATGAATTGGATAGACTGCTGGTAGCAGCAAGATTTGCTATTGCAGCAAACAATTTGCTACTGATAGCATCCTTTGAACATGCCTTCAACATGCACTTCTTCGGTATGCAGCTGCGTGTGATCAATGATCATGCTGGAATGAAACTTAGCACTGAAACGCTGACGTACTTTGTCCCTCCAGAAAACCAAGTCAGTTTACCATTCAAATAAGTTGCGATATACTGCAGGAAGACAAAAAGTTCAAGTTCCTTGAGGTTTTGCTCATGAGTAATGGAAGGTAGAACGAATAAATTGACACCTGAATTGATAAAGCAAATGCGGTATTGTGTGAACTTCATTGCTCTGTCGTCACAAAACGGGAGCTTCAAACACTGCTAAGCTCTGTTTCCAAGTCTTTTTCAGTCCTCACATATGTTCATGAATTCCATGTAATGGCCAAAAGAGTGATATCTCAATTACTTGGTCGCACTTTAGAGTGGAACCTGCAGAACTATCGGAAGTTGAGTAAAATTGTGAAGAGTTTAAACACCTGCTGGGACTGATGCCCCCGTTCCCCTACCAAGAGGAAGTGCGGGTTTGAAAATGAATGAATGTATGGTGCAACTCTGTTTCTAAATCTGTATCATATGAACTCAAACAGAACTTCTATAAGGGAGGATGATCACTATAAAAAATTTCCGAAACGAGCCCAGGCACAGGTTAGCATCACTGAGTTGCCCAATCATCAGTAGACCGCACTGAGATTTCCCCAGAAAATCACAAGCAAATGCGTGGCCAATACGTTGGGCCGAGTTTTCAGCTGCAGAAGCTGCCACAGTGGAGAATATCCCCATCTACCTATCGGTTTCTAGACCGATTGCCTTGCATGGCTGAAGAGCTCAGTCTGCCCTTGTCTATTTAATCTTTGCTGGAGCCCTGTCCGGTGTCACCACTCTCACGCCCAGGACATACCGTACGTGAAACGCCTTTTTTCTTCTTTTCTACTACTCATGTTGTTGCGTAGCATGTGCCAACACCAGCTTTAAAATTCAGCAAGTAAGTTCGTTCTTCTGGCGTTTATTTTTATTATTTAGCCGACGTTTCTTTGAATTGGTGGGCGAAACGTCAGATAACTATTAAAAATAATCGCCAGAACAACGAACTTACCTGCTTCGCTTATTTTTTCGCCTATTTTTTATTTTTCTGCATCGTGCATTTCTTTTCCTAATACTTTGGTTGAAAGAACAGGGGAAACGGGTTGCCACACTCACGCCTACTGTAAGTCCACGCACACGCAGTCTGGTTTATAGTGAGTGGCTCAGCTGTATTCCATAGCAGCACAAAAGAAACTTGATTAATTTTCTTTTCATCATGCTTACTAATAGCGAACTCTCATATTATGCATGAAGATTTTGACCGTTTGCAGTGTGCATTAAAACACATTCTTGGTAGCTTAAAACTCGATCATGTTGTAAATGGAGTGGCATGTAACGTTCAAACTCAAAGCTAACTTCTTATTCAAGATATAACGATGCACTTCAAAAAGTTTAAGCGTCACGTACAAGCTATCGTGTTCTGTGGTGACACCACGTCTGTTGGTCAGACTCAGCACTACATTGTCAGTGTTCGTAAAAAACAACAAAAATTCCAGAAATCAGGTGTACATGCGCACACCAGGAAGTGCTCTGAACATGTTAGTTTTAATGAACCAGAAATTTTGCCCGCCGCTAACAGTTTGCAGCGTTTAAAGACCCCCGAACGAATCAATCATGTTTCAACAGAACCATCTCTCGCAAAATATACGCCCTAACTCCATCGCAAGGTTCTTTTTCAAGGTTTGGTTCAGGCATAGTGCATTTTCTTGCTAATGTACTGCTAACGCTAATGAAAGTGACGTTCGCTTTTTTGTGCTTACCCGCCGCATGCGTGTTCCGTGGTGTAACAACTTTTGCGGCACATTCAACAAACCTTTGCTGACGATGAAAACAGTTGTAATTTTTAATTGTGCATTATGACATTTTTAGATCATTTTTTGCCTTATTGTTCCTTACATGACTTTGCAAGACTTCAACGATTCACTTTGTTGCGAACTTCAGTAACGTTGCGTTTCGAGTATGATCTTTGTCAACAGAATTTTAAGTTTCAATACGATTTTTTAATTCTTGCGCCGCTTTTTGATGCTTCGTAGGCTAGGTGAAAAGCAGTGAGATGTCAGATGATCAAGACATTAGCCTCAAAGTGTGCGACTTATTTTAAACTTCAAGGTCAACACTTAGGCAAAAAAGCCGAGGCAAGACCGAGACCTGAATCTCTCCGAATCAAGGTCAAGACCTAAAAATATTCGGCTTAAAACTGTTGCCAACCTTCTAACGCTTCAGATAAAAATTTGAGTGATTTATGTGTTTTTCTGTAAACAGGATTTAGCTTGAAGTTCACTCTTGCCATTCTGCAACCAGGTCCTCAAGTGTTCGACTTTTTTCCAAACCTGCCGTGACTGACAAAAAAGAAATCATTTGCGCTTTCCAACTTCAAATTGATTGAATTTCATTCATTTAAGAGCCATTCTTTTGTTGTTTTTTTTGCACGGAAGGCCATCAGCTTTCGGAAAGCACGAATTTAGGTATATTTAACACTAAACACTGAATGGGGAGACCCAGGTGCAAGTCGTGAGCTACCAATGCTTATGCCAGCAAACAATGGTCAACCTAAATCTGTTGTATTATTGCAGAATTGGGTGTTTCCATATCCCACATTGTTGAAAGAAGAAGCTCTCAGTGAGTTGAACGAATACGCAGAAAGAGTGGCAAGTTTTTTTTCTGATCATATAGACTCAGACCAACTTGACAAATGTGGCGTTGTGGGTGAAGAAATAATGCAGGCAAGTTTTTTATTTATTTAGATGTTCTTGGTGAGTTGAATGAATCAAGGTTCCATAAGACTCATAACAAGCCGGTCAGACAGTCTGTGAAGGCGCACGTGTTTCAACTTTATCCAAGTGAAGCATGACTTTCAAAACCTATTTTGTTTAAACGTCTACAGCCACCCAGAATGTGATAACAAATTTATCCGGTTTATTGGGCATATGCTGCGTGCATCTGCAACGAACTTTATTTGGAAGAGCTGTTCATCTGTGGTAATATTTGCAGCGAGATTTGTAGTTGTCACCAGCCAGGTTGGGTATTTTTTGGCGACTTGGCGACGACTATTTGGTGCTGAACTGTTTTGGCGTTAGGCCGTTTTAGCGCCAACGCAGAGGCTGACAAGCGTGTGTAATGAAAATGGATAAAAACATGGATAAAATTGTAATTTACATCGTAATTGTAAGCTAGACTTGCAAATATTTATCCTCAAAACAGCAGCAATGGGTCACTTTTACTGCGTTTATCAAAAAGGTATAGGTACCAATCATGAGAAAACCTTGGTTTATCTCTCTTGCTAAGAAGATTCTCAGCCATTTATGTCATTGGTTATACGCGAAAATGGAAAGAAGATTTTTAATGTTAAGAAAAGCACTTCGTTAAAGCCCTATATACTCAACCTTATCTGAAGACAAACGCACAACGTTTGCTAACCTTGAAAAAAGCAGTTTCCTTTTCGGAAAGCATCCCAGCGAGATGGAAAACGCACAGTTGTAGAGACAGCGACGTGTGCGTAATAGTAATCAAGCAGATAAGCGCAAGCGCCAAAACAGCTCATACCCAAAGCAGCTCATCCCCGAAACAGCTCATCCCCTTCCCACAACAGATCATCTCCAAAACAGCTCATACGCTCCCTACAACAGCTCATCCCCAAAACAGCTCAGCGGCAAATGGCCGGCGCGAAATAGTCGTCGCCAAAACAGCGCCAAAATATTCTGCGCCAAATATTCTGCCACCAGCCTATTCCACACATCTGAAACAGCAGTAAGCTTGTCGATTTGCAAACTAATCGTGCGATCTATCAAAAACTACCTGTAGAAAGGAATCTTGTCACGCCAAGAATCAGACAATATGGCTGTAACTGAGTATATATTTCACCAGTTCGGTATTCATTTGGGAGCTCTTTTTCAAATGAGAAAATCAATTGAAAACAATTTCTAGAAATTGCCTCTTAAAAAAACGGTCCTCCCAACTGCTTAAATTCCAGAAGTTATGTGAAGGAATGTTCCTCCGAATGCTCCCCGCCAGCAATGAAAAGATAGCCATGATATCAGGTTATTACGCGCTCTGGTTTGTGTTACGAAGATTTCGAGTCCTATTTAAGGAATTCATGGCAAATGCAGTACAAATAAGTGTGTTTTATTAGAGGTCGGTTGGCGTGTTATATAATGAGTAAACGGACGAAACGTATGTACAAGACGATGAAGTTCAAAAGTTTTCGTGCAAAGTCCTTGCAACGAGAGATTTTTTGTGCGAATGGAAATGTATTTAACCTGGACGCGATTGTTGAATACTATTGCGAATGTATGTTGTACTCCTGTTAGCTTTTCTGCAAAATTATTTATTTTGCGGCATATCTGTACATACACGTTTTGCTAAGAAGGCGCCGCTACTTTCCAGTAGTGACATTTTCCAACTGCCTTGAAATGCGATTACTTGGCCGTAACTCCCGAGTTGGCAAGAAGTGTCTGGTTTAGAGGGCAGTCTTATCGTTTCGTCTTTGTGAAAAACAGGGTTTGAAAGACCTAGGATTATTTGGATTAACAATTCCTACGAATTATGGCGGGAAAGGTCTCACGCATCTTGAATTTGTGCGATTGTGTGAAGAAACCTCGGCTAATCCTGCAATAAACACGATGTTGCGCGCTCATCAGATCGAAGGGGTTCAGGTAAAAGTTTGGGAATGCCTTAAGTACAATCTACCAGCTTTCTTAGGCGTCGCGCTTGCTGAGCATTTATCATAAAATTTTGAGGTGGGCACTACGCAACATCATGGCTTTATTTGAATTTCTGTTTTAACGGCAGTTCACCCTCATAATCTGGTTCTCGTTCCTTCAATTAGACTGTTTACCACTGTTGAAAGTTGAAGTTTCCGAGATGTGAGTCGTTACAATTATGTAAACTAGCAAAAGATGTGTGGCTGCCTCAAAACGTTAGATCCATTTGAAGACCTTTCACTTGAGCTGCACTTTTTTGAAGGCGTAGCTTTACGTGCTTGATTGTCTTCTTTGTGTTGCACACACTGTCTTCGTGTTTTACTTTGATGCAAAAGGAAATAGCTCTATGATCTCTACAGCGCCTCTTGCCGTTCTGAAGTACAATTTTTGCGCGAGAGTCTGACTTAACAATAAGAAAGTTTTACTCGCTGTGGAAAGGGTAAGATGACAATCACTGCAAAAACAACAAAAAGCATGTTGCGGAATGAAACAATGTGCGTCTGGCCCTGACTGACTTTAAAAAAGACACTTCTGTCAGGATTTTGAAGAGAATATTTAATAGCTTCTACTTAGAAATGTGAATAACGGCATTTCGCTTGCAACGTCGCTTTCTTCTGATTTCTTGCAGATCAACGGCTTGCTGATTTTTTTTTAATTTCCAGGCGATCGTGGCATCTGGCACAGAAGAACAGAAAAACAAGTATCTTCCTAAGTTTGCTTCGGGTGAATATATCGCGGCACTCTGTCTAAAGGAAAAGGCCTCAGAAAGTGATATCGGTGCAATTGAGTACGATTACGCCCCTGCTTTTTTATTTCTGTTTTATATCCGTTTTCAATTTTTCTGTATAGCTGCTTACGCAAGTCGAGTAAAACTTTTCTCAATTTTTCTAGTATCTTGTTTGTAAGTCTGAGCTGAAGACATCACTTCAAACAATATTTGCACAACATATCATTTTCGCATTTTTCAAAACTTGTTTCAAAGTTCTAATAATACTATGCGAAGTCGGTAAAATTTCGAGTTGATGAAAAATGACTCGAATCAGTTCCCTGGTGATTCTTGTTTCGAATCGTCGAAAATGGTGCATGCTTTCTAGAAGGATCGGTTGTGTTGGGGGGTAAAATGCCCGAAACATCGTTCTGGTACTTCTGTTGCTTCCCATCGGCCATTTTCCTGAGGGTGATATCATTCACTGTGACGTTACAGATGTGAAGCTCGCCTAAGCGACGATGGGAAACAGTGGATATTAAATGGAGAGAAGCACTGGGTGGTCAACGGCGGCATTGCGGACGTGATGACAGTTTTTGCGAAGACAGACGTGACCGACCTGAACAATGAAGTCACTCAAAAGGTTTGGACGTTTGCTCGGCATGCGGCTAGGTGGCGCTCATGAGCTGCTCCTGGCCGGTTTACTAAACTACAGTTTGAATTTCTCAGACAGTTGCTATGCAACGAGATGTGAAAAACAAATCGGGAGTTTTGAGAAACAGAGCAGCTGTTCTGTCTGTGGATTGTTGATTTCTCACTCAGTCCATTGATGTATGACGTGACAATGACGCAGCGTTTGCTTTGTCGTGAAAGTTCTTTGGCGTTTTTTTTTTGTTTAGACCAGCTTTCAGTTTAATTCAAATCAATTTCAATTTGACAAATCTACCGCCAAATGCACATTCTTTAAAAAGGTATTTAAAAGAAGTGGTGTCGGTAACGGTATTCCATGAAATTATAGCCTTTCTCAAAATAGTCTCCGAGTGCAGTGTTTCTCAAACTTATCCATCTCGCGGACCCCTAAGTTATATATTTATTTTTGCGGACACCCAAGTACTCTAAATAATGAATAAAACAAAAGACGGCCTGCACATGAACGAAATATACGATTCGTTTATTCACGTCAGTGCAACTGCCAAGTTTTAACAGGAAATTGCGTGGACAGTGTGGACTATGACATCTAAAAAAGTATTGGAATTACCTAGTTAGGCCTAAAGGTGCATGTCAGACCACAGTTGTGGTGCGATTAAGCTGAATAATGGCCCAAATGGGCGGATAAAAGCATGCGGATTTTCTTGGTTAGATCTTACCTTACGGGTCCCAGGTTAGTAACCCTTGGCCGGCCCGCAATCAGGGAGTGCAACCGGACAATTGCCCCCCCTAAGTTTTTAAAAAACAGTTTGAAAGCGCCAAAAGCGTTTGTAGTTCTTAGTTAAAACAACAAGCTGCAATGAATTTGCCTCCCGCCCTGAAAATATCAGCTGGTTGCGGCCCTGGCCCCTGGTCTAGTGCAAAAGCTTCTGTGTTCTGCCTTAATGATAAGTTCACATACAACGCCGGTAGCAAATTGATTAACGAGATATAACGTGATCGCTCAAATACGGTGTGCCATCAATTTCTGTTGAATTTTGCCCATTTACGAGAATTTAGAAAAAAATACGTTGGCAGCATTTCAGCCATTTCTGGTTTAGCTCTCTTGGCAACTGTTAAAAATCCTCCGTGTCATCAGCAAAATATACTGGAAGTTTCAAATCAGGCTATAAATTTCTCATCGCATGCTGTATTTTTTTGCCATTTAACACATACTGGGATTATTCGCGCAGACGACTGCGTTTATTGTAGAGCGGTCGTTTGGAGGCGTTACAAGCAAAAGGATCGACACACTTGGAATAAAGGCTGCTGACAGTAAGTGGTCGCCGGGTTTTTCTGCTCTTGCGGTTTATTTGATCCCATCAAACCAGTCCGTAAGAAGGGCTGGCAGAGGGACTTCCTCCCTGGATTTTGAAATATTGATATTTTCTTATTAACTGTTTTAAAGAAAAATGTGTTTCTCTTAGTTTCAAGTTGGTAAAATGAAATTTGCCGCGGTTGCCTTCCCCCCCTGTAAAAATCCTTCCGACGCCCATGATGTTGTCAACGTACTTGCGGAAGGGGAGTAGTTCGCTGTGCATCGTTGCTGCTAATGCACTTCACGCACCGCTGGGTTTGTTTCTGTTGTTCATGATAAAGGTCACTTGGGTCGCTGCTGAGCATCAGAACTGTCGTGGTCGACCTGCTTCAAGTGCTTGCACGTGTGACATCTAAATTACATGTCCCGTTGGTTACTGTGCATCTCCTCTTGTTCCGCAAGTGTTTGAAGTACGATGTTTTTTCAAGCAGGGTTGGAATTAATCTGCTGTGTCGCTTGTCGCAAACATGGCCCGTCTTCGATTTCTTCTCGTTTCGGCCTCGTCAACGGTCTCTTAATTTTCAGAACTATACAGTATATTTATTTTAATCAATAGCTTGAAATCTCGGATGATTTTGTACTTATTGCGACTTTTTGTGTTACAGACTTCAAATGTAATTTTGCAAATACTGCGTGACTGTTGATTGTTGTGATGCTTTGAACGTGGACATGCACTGCGGCATTGAACGAGAACTTCTGCTTGTGAAACGCACTTTCAACAAAACTAGTGCGGACTTAAGATTTGCGTGTGAAATGAATTTCATTCTTATCAATTCTTTCGGCAGTGGTATAACTAGGGCAACCAAAAGTCAATAAAGTCAAATTTTTCCTGCGTTTTTAAAAGTTTATGAATCGTCTACAAACCAAATTTCACGCTGATACCATGAGCGACTCCAAAGTTATTAGGTCAAAAAAAGTCAAAATTTATTATGAAGTCAAAATTTCTTGCAGAACATTTTTTTATCTTAATTGACATTTTATTAAATCTGTAGCAACAGACATTAGTATGCTTTTGCAAGTTTAGTTGCAATTCTGACAGAAAACTGGATATTTTGCGACTTCTGACGTAATATTGGTGTTTTGCCCACTGCTGAATGGTATGCAAGTGTGGTAGCAGAGATGGCACGGTCCAAGATTTTTCATGACCCGGCCGCCCATAGCCCGCAACATTCAGCCCATTAACCGCCCGTGGATCGACGACATTTATTCTTTTCCAAACCGGCCCGCCCATGGCCCGCTAAACAGTTGACAGTCTTGTCTATTTTGTATCCTGAGGCAAAATATCTCCTAGGGCTATTTTGCCTTTTAAGGTAAAATATCTGATGAGACTATTTTGCCTTTTGTGAAACATGATTAGTTGAAGTGGACATATCATGTGACAAGCGCAATAAACAAAGTTGCATGCTTGGATTAGTGTGTCAGCCTAAAACCCTAAACCTAAGACCTTAACCTAAACCCCAAGCCTAAAACCCAAAACCAAAACTTAAAACCCTAAGCCTAAAACCCTAACCATAAAACCTTAACCTAAATCCCTAAACCTAAAAATAAAACCCTCAACTAGTCCTGTCACCATGGGATAGCTTTTTTGGGCTTAGCCCCCCCAAAGAAAGCTCCAAGCTCCCATAAACTGAAATATGAAACTATACTGTGTAAATCAGTGGATTTGTTTTCATTTTTAGAATGTCAAGACCCCCGCACAAATGTAAAACTCCCCTATAGAATACTTTCTGGAGACCGTTCTGCTCTCAAACTAAAACTCGTCCTACAAGCCTAAACCTGAACCCTCATTATATAACCTTCAGCCTTTAGCCTAAACTTATAACTCTAAACGTAAAACCCCGCAACCTTACTTACAAAGCGATTGTGATTTGGTGCATATATCAAAAACACAGGCTTGTCCATAGGAATGCCATTCCTATGGGAATCCCATGGGATGGGATGTGACAGCACACATTTGTATTTCCCATGAGACAGTAGCCATGCCATAGCAACTTCAGAAATAGAATGAGGGTGTCAGAATGATACTGAATTGTCACAGACTATACTTCTGAATTTTACAGTCAATAAATTTTGTCGTTCTGCATGTCTGTTTGTACATTTAGTCTCATTTAGTAGATGCTAAACCTAAACTTTCATAAATTGTATAAATTTAATTGAATTGTATTCCATATTAATGTTATAATGGGAATCCCGTGGGATGGGACAGGGATAAATTGCTATGTGATGTGATCGGACAGACAAATATGTCCCGTGGACAATCCTGCAACAACCCCTATAGCATGCCATCAAAATGCGGCACAACACGTTTCCTCCAAGAAGCCGCTCAGCATCAAAACCGCTGACCGCCACGCTCATGCAAGAAGTTATCACCATGCACGAAAAGTTTCTTAAATGTACCTGCAAGTCGCGCCTGACGGAGTCCTCACATGGGAAAAGTAAATTTGCCTTAAAAACGGGCAACGGCAAAGGAATGCCAAGTGGTTTCAGTCACTTTTATTGCCACCGAGTGGTTGTTTCAACTCAAAAAAATTTTAAAGCTTTTTTCACCATCGGCGGGCGGCTCGGTAAAGTCCAACCGCTAAAAATATTGTTAGCGGCCCGCCCAAAATCCGGACCATTAGCGGCCCATGCCATCTCTACGAGGTAGTACTTGATGTTGAAGCATAACAATGCAGAACCTTGTCAGTGACTTAGGAGATTTGTTGACACTGGATATTTCTCTTGTGCATTTGGATTAATTTTCGTCATCTTTTTGTTGCCTCTCGTTTCGTTTGGGACTTCACACGTGTGACTTATGTTTCACTGCAACAGAAACAAGATTGTTAATATATCGGTTTCATTTCTAATATATACTTTGTATTCCGCACTTCAGTTGCAAACGCAGGATACTGATAGGTCAAAATAAAGTCAAAATTTAGGAATTATAAAGTCAAAATTTTAAGTGTTTAGATGAAAAATTGGTTGCCCTAGTTATAACCATTTCGTGCATTGCAGTATGCAACGTTACTTTCGAAGACACCGTGGTTCCCGTTGACAACGTACTTGGTGATGTCGGTAACGGCTTCGCTTTGGCTGTGTCGTGTGTGAACTGCGGTCGGTAAGTGGTGCAACGTTTGATTGTCTGTAAAAGTCCTTTGAATTGCTTGAAATCGGATTGTTTTTCAAACATTAAGTGTACAAAACTTTGTAGACATATTGGACTGTCATGTTACATTGCATGGAGGGGAACGCTTACCCAGTTGTTCATGTACTTGGAGTTCTTATATAAACATATTGTAGACTCGCGATCGGTGAGATGCAACCAGACACGTAGCCAGGAATTCTGATAGGGGGGCAAACAACAGCCAAGTCTTAACATTTGATTATTTAATGCCCTTCGTTTTCGAAGCGTCATCCATGAAATGTGCATTTTTCTGGCGCTTGTTTTTGAATAACATGTGCAGTCAATTTTTTCATTTTAGTTCACTGATGTAGGAGGCGGAGGTGTAGGGGGTGCAACTGCACACCCAAAGTTTTCATTTGGTGAAAATCCAGGCCAAATCTGAGGAAATTTGTGCAAAATATGTGTAAACTTTCGCAAAATTGCTGTACGTGCTTTGATTTTACAAAAATAGCACCCAAAAAAATGATCTTTTTTTGGAAATTATGCATTAATTTAGAAATTTTCGGGCAATCGAAGGGAAATTTGAAGAAATTTTAGTGAAATTTGGACAAAAATGGTGCTTAAACTGCCTCGATTTGAAAACAATGCGCCCAGTGAAATGCAGTCGTTTTTTTATGGAGGTCATTTTCTTTGGATACTTTTTCGGGCAAGTTTGCAGGAATTTGGGCTAAAATTCTTCGTACCCCCAAACATTTGCCTGCTCCTACGCCTATGTTTCAGTTGCATGTGCTTTATCGATGAAACAGGCAACGATTGCAAGCTATCTGTAAGTGAAGGCAGTGTCAATGTCCTCAGCACTTCCAAAATCAAAACCATCTTCCTACTTACGTTAGATTTTGCTGCTAAGACTACCCGTTGCAGGGGAACGATTTCACGTTTACAGTAGCATAGGATGGCAACTAACATTAAATGAAAGTTGTAACACTGCACAGGTCGGATTATGATTACTTGACCCAAGCTTTTTTTTCGCCGGAAAGTTAATATAAAATCATTGATGAAAACGGTTCGGAATTGGGGGGCAATTGCCCCCCCTGGCTACGCGCCTGGATGCAACTAAGATCTGTACCAGTGACGTGCGGTGAGGTTTGTGGCTGGGGAGGCACTGTCTCTTTCAAAGCCAATTTTGCGAGTGTATGAATTGAATTGAATAGCATGCATTCACCACTCAAGTGGCTGTTTGTAGGTTGACTGTTGTTTTTGCTTTCTATTCCAAATCATAATTTAGACACACACATAGGTACAGAGGTGATTCTATATTTGAAAAAAGGTAAAATATAGGAGGGCCAAACTGAAGTGACTTATCAGCTACTTGTTTAACGGCTTTACTGAAAAGTTGATAGTCTTATAACTTATGCATACATCTGCAATGCATACAGTGATCCAATCGAGAATGCTGACCATCAGCATGGTCGGCAGCTGCAGAAAGCTTCAATGAAATATGTGAATTACCTTAGCCTTGTGAACACTGGTATTTAGTCTCCGCTGTTCATTCAAAGCCAAATCTGTCCTTGTGCTTTCAAAAGTTTTTAAAGCAATTTGGTTTAAATGTGATTTGTTGACCTCTCGTGTCTGCTGAGGCTTCTTGGCAGATTTTTCATGTCACAAAATCCTGTTGTAGTCCACACATTTTCATAGCAATTTTCCATAACGCGGCTGTCGATCAAGCCAGTGGTGCCGTACCAGTACCATAGAATTGTCTATGTCGTAACAATAGAACGTTTTCATTGAGGCAGAGATATTGGTTGCCTCCCTTCACCGTCTTAACACTGTTGCTGTATGTCTGACCAGCTGCTGATTTGGCATAACGCTGTATATTTAGCATATTACTCAACGTGAAGTAAGACCTAGACTATGGAATGCGAGGACATATGTGTACAAATATTACACTAGTGGCAATATACAAACTGCATGGAGATCAGTTGCATTTTCCGCGCTCAGCAGCTCACTTTGTAAAGCATTTCGCAATGCGAAAGGCAGCTGGAGGGGAGGCACAAGCAGTCGGTGCCTCCCTTGCCGCTGTATCACTACAGCGCTGTCAGATCAGCCGTTGAACGGACATAGCGCTGCATATTCAATTTGTTAATGTTAACCATCGTTAACTACATGACCTCTAGAGCAGTGTTTTTCAACCTTTTTTGCATCACGGACCACTTTATGCAATAAAAAAATTTTGGGCAACACCAAACAGAATTTTATAATCACAATTATGATGTTTAGTTCCGTTTTGGCTCTTTTAATTTATTAAAATTAACAAGAAAGTCCTATTCGTTTGCTCCTAAAACTAA
>JGI24158J21664_10004334_pt1 | contig 18238 bp, 8 predicted proteins | sample Ectturendosymbi3_FD_21664 | JGI IMG/M metagenome (IMG submission 21664)
TTTAATTACCATCATAGAAATGTGAGGTCTCGAGTCTCGGTCTCGGTCTCGAACTTCCAGGTCTCGGTCTCGGTCTCGGCTTTTATGACAAAGTCTCGATCTTGGTCTCGTCACGAAATCTGAGCCAGGTCTCGCTCTCGGTCTCGGAGGTTACGGTCTCGACTACATCACTGTAGAATACAGAGAAAGTTGTGTAGTGACACTACAACTTTCTTTTTTGTTTTGCAACGCCAATTAATAAAGCTGTCTGCAATTCACCATTGGATGTTGAACATAGCAGCAGTGTTGATTTTAGCATCTCGGCTGAAGGTGGTAACTTCGTTTTTCTGGCCATCCCAGCGGGTACCGCGGCTTTGGTCTGTGCAGCGCACTTTGCACCTTGAAGTGAAGTATGCGATTAAGCCCATAGTATGGGCCGCAACCCAAACAAGGGTTGCAATTTCGCAAAGGGTCAGAAAATAGGTTGCGCTGAGATTGTTAGCCGCCTGCTCGTTCAAACTCAGCGGCCCACCCAAAAACCAGGTCATTAGCTGCCCATGCCATCTCTAGTGCTCATCTCTGCTGTTTGTCAACCCTGAAACCATGACAACCATCATCCATGCATGGGACTGAGCTGTTACATATGTCATGTCCAGCAAAGCAGGACATGCGTTTCAAACTTGTCATGTGACACTTCAACTAGTCATGTTCGGGTGAAGGCAAAATAACTCCAGAAGTTATTTTGCCTCATGAGGCAAAATAGACAAAGCACAAAAATGTATGTTGTGCATCATAATACGCTTTCGGATACTTTTCGGATACGGATAGTGCGATTTGAACCAAAACAGGATCGGATTGGATATCATTTTTCAAAAACAGGATAGCATCGGATAGAAAAAAACACTATCTGATCATCTCTGATGCAAACGGCTCTGTCAAAATTTTCGTAAGATAGAACTCACCTTTCATTCTGAAACCTCAAGTTTGTCCATATTTTAATGGCTTAAAAAATTGGTGAAATGACTTAATATGACTCGTCAGCAAACCTTTCACTCGACTCGTCATCCCCACCAGTGGCATAGCCAGACCAAGCTTTTGGGGAAGCAAAAACTTGGGTGGGTCAAATTTTTTGTCTTTGGGCGGAAAACAGTATTTTGTTTGGGACACCGCCCCTCAAAGCACTAAATGACTGGATATGCTAAATATTTTGGGGGGCACGGCCCCACGTCTCCCCCCTGACTAAGCCTATGTATGGCTGCAAAATTTGGGGTTGACATTGCACCTGGCCCCATTGGCTGCTCCTAGGATCCACTAGTGAGTAAATTAAGGTAAAAACTGATTATGAATGAATTAGACTGGACTTGCATCAGTCGTTGAGATGTTTCAGACACGAATCGATGTTTATCCAGAACTACGATTTTTGCCATTCAATAAAGGCTGCAATTTTGAGACTATGATTGTTTAATGCAGTGTTGTCAAACTCAAATGCTTCGAGTGCCAAATGATGACTTACAAAGTAATCCGAGGGCCGCATTATGAAGCTGACGCAACAACGACGGTACCTCAATTTTACTAGAAACAGCTTTTACATCTCATTTTATGCGAAAGGTAACATGAGCTAAAGGCAAATCATTTCCAGCTGTCTCTAGGTCAGTTTAAAAAGAACTTATTCACTCCCTAGGTCACAGAGGTGAGCGGGTATTGATTTGTTAACTCGTGATCCATATCCGATAAATTTTTTGAATATCCATATCCAATCCATATCCGAAAATTTCTGAAATTTAGTATCCGATATCCATCCGTATCCGAATGCGACACTGGCTAAATACGAAACAAACAGGCAGTGGTTACAGGTCCACAAGCGGATCTTCAGTTTTGAAAACTTATTCATTCATCTCTTGTAACATGACACTAAAGGAAAAACAGCTTTGAACCGACTGAATGTTTTACATAACAAAGTATTAAGAGCAATGACCTATAACTCTTGCAAGTCGAGAGTCTCACCATTGTATAAAAACTTAAACCTTCTTAAAATTAATGATATATACATTCTTAAAATAGGTAAGTTCATGCATAATTTGCACTGGGGTAGAATACCTGTTAATTTCCATCATTTGTTTACTTCTGTAAATCAGGCCCACTCCCATGCAACCCATGCTGCCACATGAGGTGGATATATTGTGACGTAGTGTCACAATATGGAAATTTATTGGAGTTTGTTGAAGTTTTATTCCAGAAGTGTTGCAATTATGCAGACTCATCTGTGCATCGCGGACTAGTTGTTGTTTTTGCGAACCACAGCACAAGCTTCGTGACAGGAAGACAGTGCGCTTGATGAAAAATCTTGTGACGACTTTCCGGCAAGCCATACCCGCATCGCAGCTTTGCAGAACTTTAAAAACAATTGCTACGTTAATCATGCTCTCTTCCAATAACGCACGTTTCGAATAAGGGTCTCTCTGCAGAAAGTCTCCCTTCGAATCGCCATACCTTTTATTCTGGTATCAATTTAATTCTCGACTGTGAAGTGATCAAACCAGAAAGCTCTGATTGGTGGTAATATTTTGCGGGGCAGCTTGGCCTTGCACCTTGGATGTTATGAAGTTCATTGGTTATTTCGATGCAGCAAAAGTACAGCTTTATGACTTAATAATAACAATAAAGCACGATGCAAGAAATATTTCTTAGTCATCAAGATGACAATTCCAATATGTGTCAATAAAAAGCTTCTTAGAATGAAGTCAACGGCAATACAGGAAAACAATTGAAACTTTAAAAAGAACAGTTTCATCCCCTAATATGTTCAGACCCTGGCCCCGAAGGGTCTGCAACAGATACCTTTGGCAACTGGATTCGACAGTCAAAGGCAAAAGATCTCTAAACCACCTTGGCCCAAAAATCTGGGACTCCATTGATCCTTCTTTATATGATATTTCACCACCTGCCTTCAAAAGGCAGTTAAAAGACGAACTGGTTAATGAATATAGTGATTGATTATCCTATGCGATATTATGAAACTATGCTAAGGTTAGGGCTGTACACCTGGGATTTTCCGATCTCTGCCTGTTTGTAATGTACCATTGATATTAGCTAAAGAGGTATATACTGTGAGTGCAACATTAGTATTAGATTCTAGTGTGTTTTCGTGTGTATGAATTGACTGTTTATTGCTGTTTCGTTTTCCGTTGTATTTGTTGCTGTTTTCTCTTCGCATGGCTCCTCAAGCGGCTGGCTTTTGCAGAAGTGTGGAGAATTGACTTCCTCTTGGCACAAAAATATAAACTGTTAAAGAGCAACAGTCGTTTGCTTGGATGCGAAAGGGTTATGGAAACCCGGGCAGAGTTTCATTTTAGCTGGGTTTACACTTTCTCTGCCACGTCAGCTCCTTGCGGAACTGAGCAAACAACGATAGATACCGGTTGCAACCCAGCACTCCCGCACAACTGTGTTGATCATTCAGCAGATTTCAACCTCTTCAAAACTATAACCTTATTAAATTCGCACTAATTCGGCCATCAACTTTAAACCACGATGGAAATTTATGAAACTTTCGAGCAGCGCCCGACGAGATAACCTGTTTTGCAGGTTTTTTTCGGTGTCCCAACGCCTTTTTGCATGAAATTGTTTAATGTTTATGCCAATAAACTCTCTCTCTCTCTCTAATCCGTGACAAGTGACCAGTAGGCTGGACTACCCTTGGTAGAAACTTAGCAAACCTAAACCTAACACTTATTAAATCAGAACCACACATCTAACCACAAAAGTTTAGAAACTTTTGAAAAAAGTAAATAAAAACCGGTACCAATAGCAGTGATGCAGCCGAGACTGTAACTTTCGAGACCGAGACCTGGTTAAAATTTCGAGACGAGACCGAGACTAAGACTTCATCAAAAGCTCCGAAACCTAGTCTCGAGACTCCATCACTGACCACTACTACGATGAACCTGGTCCAAAGGGAACTCCTGCTGTGGGAGTGGTCGTCGTTTGGGCTCTCAGCATTGTTGTTTAGGCTGGGCTTATAGAGACGACTCTTTTTATGGAAAATTTTTGATGTGAGCTACAGCACTTTTTTAATAAGTTTTGAAATCCAGACACAGGTTTTCAGTTTGGGTTAGGGTTTTTGGTTATATGGCAAAGAAGACCCGCTATTCCAAGGATATAGTCCTTGTCTTGTGACCAATTCCACCTGCATCAGCTGATTGCAAAAGAGCTCCAGCATTCAATCAATTGATAAAACAGAGAAAATATATTTTGTAACACTGAGAGTAGATCACAGTATAGAATATAGTAAAACTATGTAGCTTACAAAAACTACAAACTCAAAGAAAGGTTGACTGCATAAAACTTGAGGTAGGATGTTCAAAATTCTAACCAAAAGAAAATGCAGCTGCACTGAAATAGACCAGGGGTGGCCAACTGGTTGATTGCATCAACCGGTGGATCGCCGTGTGTCACTTGGTTGATTCTGCACCTGATTTTGCATTGAATTGACAAGCTGCCTAAAAAGAACATTTTTCAATCAATATTCCAGAAAATACATGAAAATTATCCATCAGTTGGTTGGTCACGTATATTCTTTGGTGCCACGTGTGATGGCTGGCCATAGGCTAGCTCGGCAGATGCCGCGAAAGTATGGTAATACGTTTTTCTGTAATTGCGTGGCAATCATGATTTAGGTGTAACAGACACTTTGCCTGATGTCTGTGCATCACTTACTAAGGCGATGGTACACTGCATTTGCACATGTGATACTCAACTTTAGCATTTTGCATTTGTGACTATATTACCAACTGGTCGATCGCGAGTTATCAAGAAATTTTGTAGTCGATCCCAGTCGAAGACAAGTTGGCCACCCATGAAATAGACTATATATGAGCCTACACCACACACACATATGCCACTCAGCACAACAAAACAAAGCTGCATACCAGCAATATACGAGCAGCTTACTACTTCCACCTCGCCAGAAAATGTTTACGATGAAGTAACACGAATTATCATCAATTGTGATGAGTGCAGCACATACTTACAAAATAATTTTGATTGTTTTGTGAATATAAAAATCATAGCAAAGAAAACAACAGCACCAACATTTGTGACATCTTGAATCACTCTTGTTACGTGGAAGTACGTATTTTTGGACAATTCCGCGAGAGCACTGGTTAATTTGGTAGGAATATGTGCAAGGCACGTCCATGTTAACAATTAAGAAACTTTGACCCGCCTAGTATTGTTCGACTTTACGCTCAGTTTAGCATCAAACGGATTTGCATTCACTCATGTTTTTTTAAATATAACTTTAAGCACTGCGCTATTAATCTCAAATGCATCAGAAAGGTAATTGAAAACATCAGGGGTTTATACTAGTAACATAGGTTAAAGCAGGTAACAAAAGTTACTGCAAACAACAGGGGTTAATAAGAGTTCAGTACTTTTCATGGAGGAAGAGAGTAGCTCGAATTATCATGTGGTAGAGACATACAAGTTACCAGGCCATAAATCTCTTCTGAGAGGTCTAGTCCAATGATAAACCTACATGGACTACCCATTTCAGCTAGCTAAGCTAGGTACACCAACTGCTTAACTTGCTGCTTCTCCTAGGATGGTCAGAAGAAGACTGAAGTTCTACTTCAGATATCCCTCCTTATAAAGGCCAAATATGACTTTCCAATCGCGTGACAAGGCTCTGCGCGGCGCGGTCCGCTCGCCACGCTGGTGGTCACGCGTTCGACGCGTGATTACGTCGAATCCAAAAATCAAGGTTACGCATCAGTGCGTATCGTTTTTATCCATTTGGATCGGGGATATTATTAATATATTCGTATGGGATGTTACTGCCAATGATTTTTATAATGTTGTGGTTACTCTCTTCCTAGGTGTGACTTACGATTACGTGTGGAGTATAAATATACGATAGTTCAAATGAATACACAGTAGAATGTCTTTGTAAGCCAAATATTTTTAGTTATTACTTTGTTCCAACTTCATTCTCCTGGAATTCAGTCCCTTCAGTGATGCGATTTTTATCAGTCTAATGTTTCTTCTTTGTCTTTACTATTTAATGAGATTATCGGCAAACTTCCAAGTTGTTTTCTGAACTTGCTTTTGAGGTTTTCCTTTGTTTGTATTTCAGGATCACGAGACGTTTCATGTTGAGGATGCAACGCGAACTCAACACTCTCTGGAAAATTTCGTTATAGAAATCAAACAGATATCCTGATCCTGTCCTGATCCAATTTTTTTCAAAAATAAATATCCAACTCCAATCCTGATCCAAAAATCCCAAATATCCTGCAGGATATCCAATCCTGATCCTGTCCATGCTCACCTCCACTGGGTGAGCACTTTTGAACACCGGGGAATGAACTAAGTAACTTAACTGTTAATTATTTGAAAATTCCCCAAAACTATCGCGGTCCGCACAAAACGTCCGTGCGGGCCGCATTGTTTGAGACCCTGGTTTAAAGGAAGATTGCGATGCATACAAGGTGTAGTTTATGTTTTATTATTGTTCATAAAATATTCCTAATTATTTTCTTTCATTTTCACATGTTACAGAGACCTATCAGTTTTGCTAAATGAGAAAAATTAAATATATATCGTTTCTCTTTGATTTACTCGGTTTTGTGTTTTGTCCATCTTCCGTTTTTTGTAGAATTTGACCAAGCGTGTCGAACCGGCGCCTGCTGGAGTTCGAATCAACGTTTTCTTCCACGCGCTGAGAAATTTAGTATATGCGAGAGAAATGAAATTTTAGGAGAGTAGCTTGTGGAGAAATTACAAATGGAAATAGAAAAGAAGAGAGAAAATTGCGCTTTGTTTCGTTGTTTCTTAACTTTGGTTCATTTTTTCTTGAATACGTTTTCACGCAGAAATCGAGAAATACTGTTTAACAAATTAGCAACAGTAGAAGAGTTACTAAAGAGTTGAGTAGCTTGCTTGGCTACTGGCTAGTACTAGTAGTAGTACTGTAGTCTGTTAATTATGCTGTAGCTGCGATAACTGCCAACTAGTCTTTTATATATTAATGCTGTTCTAACTTCTAAGTGTTGAAAAACAAATATTCAAAACGCAGTTAGCGAGAAGCTCAGCTGGTCGGAACACAAAATTTAAAATTGCACTTGGTTCAAGCAAATTACAGTAGTAGTTGAGCTAGCCTACAGTAGTACAGCAAACAATAAGCATGCATAAAAGTATGTGAAAGACGGATATCCATCAGTAGCGGAGTGTGGTTGCATATTATATAAAATGACGTAGGCTAACTGGAGTCAGAAAAACTGATATTTTAGTAGTAAGTGGCTATGGATGCACTTGCATAACGTGTTTCAAATAAAACACTGAGCTTGTCACTCAAGCACTAAGCAGCATGTCCTGGTGGTAGCGTAGCGGATGCGTTTAGATCTGCTGTTTCAGTTCGGCTCTCAACCTACAAGCTTAGACCTAAAGGTAGTACCTACAGGTAAGCCTGTGGCTCTTGTCAATCATGATATTTGAAACCTTATTAATACGCCACCTGTAATGTCACATCACATTAAATGTGACAGTAACGCACGAGGAGAGAACAGTTTAGGCTTGGCAGAAGCATAGTAAACGCAAAAAGGTAAACCTAAAACGTAACTCTAACTGTAGCCCTAACCTTAAGGCAGTGTCTGTTTTGTTGCCCAGATGGCAGCAGCAAATAAAGGCTTGGTAGAAACAAAGTAAATGTAACTTAAAGATAAACCTACAACTAAACCCTAACCTTAACCGAACTGTAGCCCTAATCCTAACCTAAGCTAACCTAATGCTAAGCTAACACGAACCTAACACTAAGCTAACCCTAACCTAACAAACAACACAAACCGCTAAACGTACTGTAACACCTAATCGGAACCTGAAAAAAAGCAAAGAAAAAAATGAAAGTAGGCAAGGTGAGAGTCGAACCGAAAACCGTAGGCATAGCAGCTATAACACCTAACCAATGCACCATGAGCAAGATGGCGTTTTTTTGACAAAGTGACCTTCTTCTTGGTATTACATCATGCCACGAGACCGAATCTTCGACTGCCGGCACAATACAATAGCTATAGCCGATCTGTTGCCGCCAGAATATCGCCAGTAAAATAGACACTACCTAACCTTAATGCTAACCTAAGGTGCCTTGTAAAAGGCAGAGCTCCGTAAATAGCGGATCTTGGTTGCGGAGTTTGATGACGTAACCAGAGTGTAAAAAAGTTACGTTGCAAAAGCAAAAAAATGAAAAAAAGTGAAGGAAAAATGTTGTATCATTGCAACTTAATATGCATTTCTCTTAGACATGGAAGGCATGGAAGTTTGCAATGTTTAAAAATTTTATACTCTCACAACTGTTGAAACCTATTTTTTTGTCCTCGAACTATTGTGAGACTCAGATAACTAAACATTATCAAACTTCAAAATAGACTTTTTTTTATCATGATAGTGTAATATCACCTTTTGCAGTACAATTATTTTTACTACCGTTTAGTTCTCATTGCGCAAACATGAAATAAATATCGGTTTTAGTGACTCTGGCTACGTCATCAAACCTCTGCAACCAAGTTCCACTATCAAACCTCTGCAACCAAGTTCCACTATTTACAGAGCTCTACCTTTTATAGGGTACCCTAACCTAACACTAATCCCTAAACCTAAAGTTTGGGAAGTTTTGAAAAAAATAAAGAAAAAGTGGTCCTACAAATTGAAACGTGCAAGCAGTAAGGACTACTACCAAAACGAAAGTTGGCAAGGTGAGAGTTAAACCGAAAACCTTTGGCACAACAGACCTTAAACGTATGAACGTGATTACGGATATGCCTGGCCTGACGCAATTCAAATAATAGGGTCATTTTGTCATTCAAACCGCGTAGATCTCGTAGCCTAGGGGTTATGCATTACGGCTGCTATGCCAATGGCTTTTGGTTCGACTCTCAACTTGCCGTCTTTCGTTTTTTTTTCTTCACTTTTTTCAGGCTTATGTGTTACCTTTTGGGGTTAGTGTAAGGTTAGTGATAGGTTAGCATTAGGTTAGGATGAGGTTAAGATTACAGGTAGGGTTAAGGTTAGGTTTAGGGTTTATCTTTTGTTTAGTTCGTTTCTAGCAAGCCTAATGTACTTTTGTCATGCATTATTATTATGTCACAGGTGGTGTATGAATAAGTTTTCAAATTTCAAGATCCATATGCGTATCTATAGCCACTGCCTAAATGTATCTGCTATGAAGTTGATACCGATTGAGTAACAAAGTCAGCGTTTCATTTGAAACATGTCTTGCAAGGCATATTCGTAGTCACTACCAAACCTAAAACCACTAACCTTAAACCTAAATCCCTAAACCTAAAATCTTAAACCTAAAAGTCTAAACATAAACCATCAACCATTCTGATAAAATGATTGTGATTTGGCACATCTATATGTACTAAGTGGTTCTTTTAACTGAAAAAATTGTGAAGTTTTTTTTTAATATTAGCAGGTGGCTTGTAGTGGCTCGGTGAAATCCAACTGCTAAAAAATATTGTCAGCAGCCTGCTTTTTCAACCTTAGCAGCCTGCCCAAAACAGACCATTAGCAACCTGTGCCATCTCTACCGCGGACAATGTACATATTAAAAAGTAAACTGATAAAAAAGCAAAGAGATTCGCCTGCACATAGCAAGTGCTCTGCAGACAAAATCGTATTCAAGGGCAGCTTTCAAAGAAGCAATGTTAGTGAAACAACGGAATACATGGCCATTTCAGGACCCACCAGATAGTTTTCCTTGAAGTCAGTACTATGTTCCACAAATTCTGCCGACTCACTGGCAGAGTTTTCAGAGTTTAATATTCCCTTTAAATAGTCTTTCCAAATTTTAACAATCTCTCCATCATTTTTTACCCCACCCACCAATGTCCTTCTGCCAAAATATCTGATTGGTTTTATCAGCTTGCAATGTATCTAATTGCCTTAGAATTACAAATCTTGGTTCAGCAGTCAACACTGACAAAATTTCATCAGTCAATGTGCCAAAATTTCGTCAAGGCAGTGTGCCGAAAAGAAATTTCGTCAATCAGTATGCCGAATGGCTATTACGATCGGGTTTGTTAAACAATTTTGTAACTGTGTTTAGTGGAGGGGTTCTAATTGGGCTCAATTTTTGTAATCTTAAATTTTGATCTTAGCAGCAGTACGTAGTTTTTCTTTTTGTTTCATATGTCGACTTTTGTGCTGGACTGAAGATGTGTAACACACGAAACCAGTTTCCTTACACAATAAATTGCGACTGATTCACTTACTGTTGGTCACTGCTGTGACTTTACTATTATTGCTGAATGATGAGTGTAAGCTTGAATCATTGCAAGAATATAAGAGTATAACCAGGCAGGAGATTCCTCAAACAGTCTGCTACAAAGCTAGAGCCTGTAATTGTTGATTTTGGATGGTTTAATTTTTTGTACAATGGTGAGACTCTTGAATTAAAGAACCATAGGTTTAGTTGAGTTGATTTTATTTGCCCATACTTAGTATTTCAGCTTCTTCTTTTGAGGTAGTTGTTCAAACCACTGCTTGGCTGTACTAGATCTCGGGGCAGGTGTTGAGCAACCATTCAATAGTCCCATCGTCCAGAACCGTCAGGCCATGCAGTCCAGGGGAGGTCGATGGATTGGACATTGGAGGACAACATGGTTGACGGTTTGTTCTTCTGCGCCACACTCAATGACTGCAGAGGAGGCCCATTTGTACAAGCAGGAGCGGAAACGTTCGACACCGGTGCAGAGGCGGTTAAGCCAGACTCAGGCTCTTTTTAGGAGGGTCATTCAGGGGGGTGGGTGCCGTTGTCGGGGATGAACATGCAGAGTCTTGTGGTGTTGTCCACCCACTCTGCATTCCATTGGTAATCTGCCCACTGTGCCACATGTATGTTGTTGTTGTCAGATAAACTGATGAGATGTTGTGCGGCGGGTATAAATGGGTGTCTCGACTTGAGGCGCCATGTGTTTGCACTCAATGGACAGGTGAGCGCTGAGTGGAGTGGATGTCCAGGCTCCATGGCACGGCATTCTAGAGACAGTGTGGCTCCATTGCAACTAAGCTCAGCAGGTTGGATGCCTGCGAGGATTGGAAGGTTGTCCACTGGTGTAGGACGCAGGCATCCAGTAACAATTTGCAAGGCGTCGTTGATGGCAGGGTCGATGAGGTGGGTATGAGCACTGCGGCACCAGACAGGCGCACAGTACTCTGCGGTTGAATGCACCAAGGCTGAGGTGGCTATTCGCAGAGTTGTTGATCCAGATCCCCAGTTGGAGCCGGCAAGCCGCCTCAGGAGCGCGACGTGTGATGTCAGCTTCTTGCGAAGTGACTCAACGTGTCGGCGATGCTTGAGCCACCTGACCAACGTTACTCCAAGGTATTTGGGCGCAGAGAAAAAAGGCAGGGTTTCGTTGTTGTATTTGACTTTAAGCTCAGGTTTAGCTACCTTGTTGATAGGATGGAAGGCTGCCGACACCATTTTTGTAGTGCTGAGCTTTACCTTCCAGGTCTGGAGGTATTCACCTACAGTTGCCATGTCCTTGGTTAGCACCCCTTCCACTGCCTGGCAGTCTTCATCAGTATGCATGATTGCTAGGTCGTCAGCATATGCATACTTTTTGGAGACGATGGCTGGCAGGTCAGAGATGTAGATGTTGAAGAGAAGGGGTACCAAGACAGATCCCTTTAGGATGCCATTCTTGAGGCGTTGTAACCTGTTCCTTCTACCGATTCCTGTGGTGAGGGTGAAACCACGATTGCCAACCAACTACATGATCATGTGGACCCTGTGTCTATCAGGCAGCAATTGCAGCAGTTTGAGTGTGAGGCTGCGGTGCCATACAGTGTCATAGGCTGTGGTGAGGTCGACAAACATAGCTCCGGCTTTCTCTTTAGTCGAAAAGCTATCCTCGATGTCCTGTGTCAGCAGGGTGACCTGTGACCTGGTCTATAGTCGACCTCCCGTGTCAAAAGCCTGCTTGCTCCTGAGGGAGTAATGGGTCGATGATTGGGTCGGCACGAGCGTAAATGAGTTTCTCGAGGATTTTAAAGGGGATACGCAGCAGAGATAAATATTCCAGCAATAAAAAACAATGAGGGCAAGGACGCCAGAACATTGAAGGAACTAGAAGGTTATCTGGTCAATGCCCCATAGCATTTAAATTAGATATGTTACTGTCCAGTTTCAACTCGTGGTGTTGGATAGGCATGGGAAAGAGCTGCCAGATGATCAACACAGCTGCGAAAGGAGTGCTGGGTTACAACTCGTCTCTATGGTTGGGTATAGTGCTCAGAGCCAAAAGGATCTGGGTGTGGTGGAGAAAGTGTATACCAAGCTAAAATGAAATTTTGCAGATTGTCATAATCCTTTTGCATCTAGCAAGCTAAAGAAATGTTTGCAGCAGTTTTTAGGTTGAGGATGATGTTTGGAAACTCTTGGGATCAGATACAGTATGTCTGAGATGTAGCGTTCGAATTCCATTGCTCACCATAGGTCATTGGTCTTACTACTTTGTTGTGTAAAACAGTCAGTTCAAAGCAGTTTTTTAGGTCCACCGCAGACACCTATTGCATGTTGGGGATGTCTATAAGTAAAACTGTAATAAACTGATCCCAATGCAGTATGACTAAGATAGTATCTTATCCTATAAGACAGTTTAAAAAAAGGCAATAGACTTTTTGCAGATGCCAGTGGTCTCAATTGTAACTAGTTGAAATATGTAGATGATAAACATTTTCGACACCAGGTCTTTTTCGTGAATACAAAGTGTCTGAATACTGGGAAGTTTTTAAGAGTTTACCATGCTTATGAAGCCCATTCTTCAATTATTAGATCTGCTACAGACGAATCCAGTTAAGTGCATAGCCGATTGGCCAAGCTTTCTTATGTGTTTAACCAGAATATGCGATTATCCGTATGAAACAAATATCTGCAAGTTCACTGCTTTACTCTACTTTTGTCCACATGCATGCTATCTGACACCACTGATATGTGGTGGCTTAACACTGAACTCAAAGATTTCTGGAACTGTGGGATATAGAAATGCTTTCAGAAATTCTAAAAATATCTTCATCCTGATACAGCTGGGCACTGTACCTAAACACTTTGTTAGCCTGTGTCATCATCAAACTTTCATAATCCCAATGGTATTTGCTATGCATCATTTGGTTCGGACATTCACCAAGTAAATTGGAAGTAAAGGCCTGTTTCATCACAATTATAAACGTTGGACACAGAATACTGCTCTTGTATTTGTGGCCACACGGATGTGATCTAGTGTTCAGTTGCTCTTGAGTCATGGCTTTGTTTTTCACCGTGCTGTCGCTTAAAAATGATTCAATTTTGTTCTCGCCACCAATTTACTCATCTCCGGATCAAAATCAACATGAATTATGTTGCTCTTTAAGTCATTTGCTTTTTACGGAGCACAGGTCCACTAATGATAGGTCCCCTGAGAGCCGGCAAATCGAGCTGATTTCATGGCTCAAAAGTTTTTTTAGATTCTAGGCTGTAGCACGAGTTTTTAGAGCAGCTATGTCCAACCCCCAGGCCACATGCGGCCCAGTTTAGATTTAGGCTGTAGTAAAAGTATCCTATATTCTCACAACTTCTGATTTTGATAATCTTGAATTTAACATTTTTGTTGTAGGTGGTCTTTCGTGCCACTTAATCACATCTGTTACCATTACAGTTTGGCATAAGCTAAATTTGGTTTGCTGTGATCAAAGTAAGCCATTCAATGTGTGGCCCTCATTAATATGTCACTCAATGTGCGGTCCTGGTGAAGATAGTGATATAATTTTTGGCTCAATAAGCCATTTGAGTTGGACATAGCTGCTTTAGAGGGTTTGATTGACTTTCTATCATGTCTGGTTCAAAAGTTATGGCAAAATAACTGAATATTAATTAGAGAAATCCCCCAGGATTTTGTAAACAGTTTGGGGGTTTTTGGTCATACCTTTGGCTCCAGAAACGCTATAATGTCGATCAAGGGCTCTTTAGACTCGTATTATAGCCTAGAATCCAATAAAACTTTGAGCCACAAAATCGGCTCTTTGAATTGGCTGATGACGTCATCACGATGTCATCAGACAAACTGTAAAACATACCCCACTCATGTCGTCAACCAAAAGCCCCAGCCCAAAACTTAATTTTTTTTTCATTCTAAACTATTAGGCTTCATGAGTCTTTAAGGGTTTGAATGGCTGTCTAGCTCAATCTACTGCTGAGTTATGGCTGGCTGAAGTTTGGCCTGAAATGGCAAATGACACCTTTTGTGTAACTTCTATTTTTGTCAAAAGTGTTTTTTTAGCCACAATTTAGGCTCCTGATATGCTAGCAAACCAATCAATGACTCTAAAGATGCGGATTATGGCCAAGCTTGCAAAGAAAACTTCGAGCCAAAAAATGGCTTGTTGGGTTGGCGCTTAGGGCCAGGTATACTTGGCCAAAAAGGCAAAAATATGCTCCCATTGTGACATCAGCCACAGAGAACCTGAAATCAAAATGAAAAATATTTTTCCAATCTGAACTAGAAGACCTGCTGAATCCATAGAGGGTTTGAACAGCTCTCTAGCTCAATCGGCTAGCAAGTGATGTTGTTGTAAAGCTCTGCAAATATGTGGTTGGCCTAGGACGGAGGGGTTAAATCGATTAATGGCACCACAGGTTTTCACAACATCTGGGTGGCATGCTTTACACTCCTTTAAAGTTAACAGATGCGATTAAGCGGTTTAACTTCACAAATGTAAAGAACAAGGATGCTTGTGACCAGCCTTTTCCAAAGGTCATGTTTTAGATTTTTATCGTGTTGATTTTTACAGCATTATCAAACACGTTCAGTTCGTTGTTGAACTTCAAACATAGGGCACTTGCAACACACACATAAGTTTGTAGATTGTAAGGCAGTTTTTCAAGGTGAAAAATGTTAGGTGTTGACGCAGCTGGTTGTGGTGGTAACAGTCGCGAAAACAGGTCACAGTATGTGGTGACAGATACAACATGGCAGCTGTTGCATTATTTGCAGGTGGTGACAACAGAGAATTACTGATAGTTTTCAGCAAGACAAAAATTGGTAACTTCATAATTATGTGCACCATTGTTCTTCTGCATCCATGGCTTCCTTTCTCATTTTCTCTAGAGATGCTATAAAGTGCATTATTTTTAAGAACATTTCCAGCAAACCACCCAAAAACATAATTTATTTGAATCACAAACAATCAGCAATTAAAAAGCATAGCTTTTTTCCATTCTTTTTTCTAGCTACCACACATAGTGTTGTTAAAGCAGAAGGTTGTTTCTGCTATTTTCCCTGTTGCCAGTGTTTGCTTAGAACAGTGGTTCTCAATCTTTCATGAGCTGTGGCCCCCTTCTAAGTTTAACAGGCGAATACTTAATATATCGTGACACTTGGGTTATGCGATATCATGGCAAAGCTACCTAGTGGAGGCCTCCGCATGTGGCCCTCAGAAGCCACTCTGTGGCCCCCAAGGGTGGCCGAGGACCCCATTTGAGAAACCCTAGTTCAGAACAATGACTTTTCCAGAGCGTAGTGCTATCATATACTGTAACTAAGTGTATGTAGTTCATCATTTATTCCACTGTAGCCTTTATGCAAATTAATCTACTTACTAAGAGCAATGCATCATGAATTGTTTAAAACTGTTTTTAAAGATAGGAAAACATAGCAAATGGCTTGCATTTATCAATAGTTACAGTCAACATGGTTGGGATACACTGTGCTGATGTTATGCATTGCTGATGTCCAGTTACAGAGAGATTAATGTTTGCATTTTAAAAGAATGGACCCTATTGAAGAGGAAGATTCGTCGAAGGTGAAACATCTTGTGTTTTAATTGCTTTAACTGAAAGTTGTGGGCAACTCAAAGTTGTTTTTTTTACATTATGTTGCATTAACCTGTGCCAATTCCAGGTGAATAAAAAATTAGAAGCATCTTCCCCTGTTCCTAAAGCTGGTGGAGGATTACTAGACAATGTTTCACTTCTTACAACTGGTGCTTCCTCGCTGTTGCAATTTACCAATGAAAGAAATCCTGTCACAGCTCAACGGAATAATGGTACAGTAATATATTGAAAACACATTTGAACTAGTTTCATATCAAATTTTTACAACTAATAGATATTGTAACTAAATCTGTTCTCTGTAACTGAAAGATTTTAACACAGTTAATGGTTTTGGACCTTGTTGCACATGACTGATGCAATGATATATCATAGAAGGATAATTTATGACGATTGACTGTAGAGAGAATTTTTTCTAGCAAACAAAAAAGAACCTGCTAATCAGAAGCTTATGGACACTTCAACTCCAGCCAGAGCTGTACCAAAGGAAACAATTATGTATGGATTTGATTTATCTCCAGTACATAGTTATGAATATAAACCACCCAAAGGATCAAGATCTCATGTAAGTGTGTGGCATTACACATGATTTTGTTCATCTTCTGAATGTAATTTTTTGTAGCATATGTAATTTTTGTATCAGCTGTTTATGGCTGAAAGTTATGGTGACTTTAAATTGTGTTGTCTATATACTTGCCCTTTATTATGTGCAACATCTTTGTGAGTCCTGCACAACATTGAAAGAATGCCATATTTTAATCATGAAAGGCAACATATACAATGCTCACTGTTTTTAATAGGTCTCTGCAGAAGTCTTCAGCTTGGATCTTCAGTAATTTTATTTAAGTTTTTTTTAATAGGATGGCATTTTTGCTAAATATTGTCTGTGATGGAAACAAAATGTCATGTAGGTATTGAAAAACAATTCTCTGGCTCACGTTTCTGTGCAGGAGAGGATCAAGATTGCAGAGGCCTATTTCGTGATGAAGTCAGTTGTCAAAACTCAACTACAATGTCAGAAGGAGTTTCCAGGCAGAAATGCTCCAACCAAACTCTAAGCCAAAGCGCTTCCTAGACAAATTCAGGGAATGGGGAAGTGCACATCATATCATTAACAGTCACAGTGGCCAGCCATGTGAGTCAGGACAGAAAATCACATTGTGACTGTGATGCAGTGTTTGGAGCAGTCTCCAAGGAAATCAAGGCCTCATTTGTCCAAGGAGACTGATATTTCAAATTCAATTATGCACACAATGGACTAGGATCTTCACCCATTTCCATATAATGTGCAGATTTTACAACTTCAGACTGATGCGAATAAGGCTGAGACAAATGTGTTTGGGCAAACCATCAGTCGGCGAATCAAAGACCATCCTGATTTCTTGGCCTTTCTTTTTTCAGTGACGATGTAAATATCCACCTTAGTGGTCACGTGGACAAACATAATATATATGCGCTTCTGGTTTCAGGCACAGCCTCCTGAACACCCATAAATCTGGAACAAGCATGACTATTTGGTGCTTGTTAGGTTGAAATGGCATTATCAGGCCATACTGGTTCAAGTATGCTGATGGACATCTGGTAACTGCGAACATAGAGCAACATAGTGACTTAGTGAGAAAAAAATTAATCCCGAAACTGAGCAGGAGTAGCCAGTTTTTTTCACCTATGGAATGTTGGTACCAACCTGGACCTGGCCATCACAAGTGTCAGCCAGGACAACCGACTGCCTGACAGACATGTTCTGGGAGAGTACCTGCATCGTCCCTTATAACACCACCAAAGCTCAAAGTTCCTGCCTACAGCAATCTGATAAAGGCTGAATAGAAACTTTTGCAAGGCTGACTGACTGGATGCACTTTTGCCTTCTCATAAAAGAGAATCTATTGAGAGGTTTCCACCTCGTGACTCAACAAACATCGAAAATGCATACCTGGAACTATGCTAGAGTCTTCTATGTGCAGCTAAGCAATGCATCCCATGTGGCCGTCGCAAGAACTACATGCCATGTTGGGACAAAGAGTGCGAGACCTTTTATTGCTATTTCCTCCCAGACCTCCTGAGGACTGACTGACTCTAACAGAGCTGCTTTAGCTCTACTTTCACAGGTCAATCAAAAGAAGCAGGAACAATGGGAAGGAAGAAGCTGTGAATTCCATTGACTTCGTGCACTCCAGTCACCAGGTGTGGAGCACATTCAATATTAACACTTTGAGAGCCGGGTTAATTCAAGCGGTTCGCAAAAAGCAGCTGTTTTGAACGTGGCTTTGCGGATGAATATCTCCGCTCCTGATCGCTCTAGCGACTCGGCGAAAATCTCAAAAAACGTGGTCAGTCTAGTAGATTAGACTCGAAAAAAAATTTTTTGCTTGGGGGGTGCAGGTTGTCTGTGAG
>JGI24158J21664_10004340_pt1 | contig 18223 bp, 16 predicted proteins | sample Ectturendosymbi3_FD_21664 | JGI IMG/M metagenome (IMG submission 21664)
AAGACGGAGCTGGAGCAACCCTTAAAGTTCAAGCGGAGCTAGAGCTGGGAGCCACGCGGAAGATAGCTCCAGCTCCAATTCATTTCTTGAGATGCTACTGTTACTGTCTGATTTCAAATAACTTCAATAGCAACCCTTGTATCTTTGGAACTACTTTTTCTAACTTACGATGTGGTTGATCTTGCTGGTTAGTTACGCATTTAGACAGCAGGAGAGGCGCATGCTGATATGTCGCAACTAAATTCAACTGGTGGGCTAAAAACATGATCTTCAATGGCAAATAACTTTGCCATTGAAGATCATGTTTTTAGCCCACCAGTTGAATTAAATACTAACAATGAATGGATCAGCTAAGAAAAATCGATAATTGTGGCTATTTTGTTCGCAATAAGAATCTACAGCAACTCAGTGCATTGTTTACCTGAGAAAAGTCGGGTTTTCTGTTTTTTTCGGTGAAGTGGAAGGAAGGGTTGCATTTGTCAAGTTAAAGCAAATGGAGATATTTGTAAAGCCAAATTGTGATCAAAAAGTTCGATTTCAACACCACTTACAAAGGTGTCACGTAGACATTTACAAAAATGTTGCTGAAGAAGACCAAGCCACAATAAAACCAAATTATCAAAATAGTTGTACCAGTAAACAGTAGAATTTTTCGAAATGTTTCCCAAGCGAAAAAATCGGTGTGTTTATGACAAAAGAAAGATTCAAATGGCATCTCATTCAATTGGTTGCGGACAACAGTGAAGCTGTAAAGCTCATACTGTCTTCACCAGCATTCCTAGATTTAAATGGGGAAATGACTAATAAGCTGGGTGTTTCACTACAATCACACAGCATTAGAAATGTGATACTATGTGAAGCTATGAAACAGAAAAACAAGTTGAAGGAAGAATTACAAGAATTACGGACAAATTTTTGTTGTGTTCTTATATAAAATTTTCGGAAATTAAAGGTTAAAAATAGCAATTTCTGGAAAGGTTCTTGAAACTAAGTGCTGTAATGGAGCCAGAGTACTTGGTATCAAAGAGCTCCGGAGCTGGAGCTATGTTTTGATAGAACAAAGCTCCGAAGTTGAGTAGCTTCATTTTTAAGTCGGCTTCTGGCTATATATCCGTTATTGCTGGGCAAAAACCATGATGCTTGGTTTTGCCCAGCAATAACGGTTGTATGGCCAAAAAACTTCTATTTTGTAACACATTTCCGCCGCAAGGTTTGGCATGTTTTGAGGGTAAAGTTGTGAATTCTTTGCAGTGTAGTGTACAAGCACTCAGGTGTCGCACATAGCTACATTTGGATTACGAGAAACCCTGCAATAAATCTCGAACACGCGAAATCGGGCCAAGTGGAATGAAATACAGACAAGCATATTTCACAAAACGCAATGTTTGTTCCCTCAGTTTAGACGTGACGACTGCGCTTACCGTATTGATTGTGACTTGCAGTGTGGGTTTAACAGACCAATGTCCATCCGATCTATAATTTGTTAATTTTGTTGAAGTCAGTATGTTGTGCTGATTGCTGCGTTTTGAACATTTGGACAGGTTTCTTCAAGACCACCCTCATTTGGTTTGCGATAAGACGGCAAATTTTTTAGTTATCTGGTGCATCGATCTTGAAGTTGAAGAGGTAATCACGTTATATGGTTGCAATTATTAAATTATTTATTATAAAAGTTTCCATCAGGTTTTGCTGTGTTTCGGTTTTGAAACATTTATGTCTGTATAACCGTTACACGCAGCTATAGGCGAGCCGAGATCACGTGCTGTCTTTGATTCGACAGAATACCAAAGTTGCATCTGTTTATTTGATTGCCAAGAACCTTAAACTTTTTTCCTAAATGCTCTTTAAAGTAATTCTTACTAACCACGTTTGCTTTGGTCAAGGATGGTTCAATCAGCCCAAGGACTTAATTTCTTCCAGTGCTTTCAGGGTTCCCACGCAGTATTAAAAGTATTGAACAAGTATTGAATTTCCAAATTGGTTTTCAAGACCTTGACAAAGTATTGAAATTGGCCAAAATGTACATTAGGTATTGAAAAAATATGGATGTTCCAAATGGAAAAGAAATCTGAAGTGTTTGAGCAGAATTTTACTGAAGGCAAAGCAATTCATAAATTATGCAGTGGAGCAATGTATAAAATTGAGTTTCATGGTTAAGAATTTCTAAAAATGAAGAGAAGTAATTGCGTTGAACTTATTAAATTTAGTATTGAAAGGGTGTTGAAAAAGTATGGAAAATGATTTCTTTAAATATGTGGGAACCCTGGGTGCTTTTGTTACTCGTAAAGGATTGGGTGGCAAAAACAGCAGAACTGTAGTTCCGAATTGTTTTTACAAAGCACAGGTGAATGGTGAGACATTATAACCTAATGTCTTTTTCCAAGATATTATACACTTCACAATGTCGTTGTCGATTGGTGCCAAAATTGCTTCTTCAGTGTATTGGAGCACTTTCATTATAAAGACTCAGATCTTGTTTATAAATTTGAAGAAAGTTGAAGATTTTTTGGTATTTTGTGGCAGTGCCAAAAATGGGCTTTGTGAATCCTGGAGTTGTTAACGGCCCATCTTTTGCAGAAACACAGCTTGATGAAAACTGTGGCGCACCAGACGATCGTTCTGCAGTTCATATTGCAACTGGCCAACCAAATGAAAACTGATCCACGCAACTGTTACAATGCCTTTTTTAATCGGTTCGATACAATGGAGCCCGACTACTTGGAAGCCTTCAATGATGAACTCAACTCTTTCATAGGAAGGGCTAAAGGTGGCGTTTTTTTGTTTTTTATGAAGTTCGTGAAACAGTCTGAAATATCATGACAGAAGTGTCGAAGAGCTAATACGTTTTAATTGCGCCTGTGGCTCGTGTTCCGGGAAACAGTTCAACGATGATATGAAAAGCTTTTCATCATTTTTTTTACAGAAAGAGCAAAAGCGCGATACGAAGAAGCAAGAAGAAAAGCTGAGGAAGAGCAGCGACAACAAGAACTTGGTCCTGGAGGACTTCATCCAGCTGACGTCATGGAAACTTTACCAAAAGTAGGCTTTTCTACTTGTGTTGCCAAAAACTGATTATTTTTTGTTGTCGGTAAGGATCTTTTCAGGGCCGTAACCAGAAGTGAGCAACAGAAGAGCAATTGAGGCTGACAGAAAAAACTGCCACTCTGCGTTGATATAGGAAGCTGTTTGGTTTTGCTACAGAGTTTAGTTGCCTTGATGATTTTCTATTTGTGAATCCGGCTTGTGCATGTTGACACTTAAAAACTAACAGTATAGAAAATGGCTTTTTTGTCCTACAAATTTTGTTTTCCACTAACGCTGTTTTCATAATATCTTGAAAAGCGGTGGTTGATGTGTTCTTTCCCGATTAACTCATCGAGTTTAGCTGATCGTAGGTCAAGGTCGCGTGTTATAGATTCCCATTTTTACCTACTACTAAACCACTTTCACCACCTATCCTTATCGACATTTAATTTTCGTGGAATGAACAGTTGTTAACTTGGTTGTGGAAATCAAGGTCTGGTCAACGTATTAGCCAAGCCTTTAAACCCAGAGCTGCTAAGTTTTGTGTTGCCACTTTCAAAATTTGAAACATATTGCGTGATTTGCAACGCAAATAACCTAGTATCTTCAGTTAATGAGCGCATTGTCAAAACCTGTCACTGCTGTACCCACATTGCAGTTTAACAAAATATAAAGATCGAAACACAGAAAGCCATAATCCTTATAATACTAAATCTCAAAAACGAGACTAAATTAAGACGACACTGTTTGGTATTAATGACATGCCGTGAAGTTCAGGACCAGNNAGTCTGGTAGAATAAGACCACATATTATTATCAAACCACGATCTTGACAAAGACTGTGCGAAACCAAAAAATTTTGCTGTTGTTCTTAACTCATTGATTTTCTCACCAAAGTAGTATGACTGGAGTCAGCTAAAATTTAAGTTTCATTATACTCGCTCTTGTACTACTTTTGGGATGTCACGAGTGTTCTGCTGCAGGCGATTGTAATTAATGCTGCATTGATGGCGAGTCAACGACAGCGCCGCGCGTGAACCTTTCACTTGCACCCACCTGTTAACAATGAGCGCAAGCTGATCAGGCGACAAGTTCCGTTTTTCCAGTCGTCGGTATGACCCGTCTGGGATTCTAACTTAGCCAACCTATGTGGCGCTCGCACTATCCCACTAGGACACCGAAATTGAAAGCAGAAGCATCTTTTTTATTTTGTGTGTTGCTAAATGCTCACAACATACATTCATTTAAACCAGTGGTTTTCAACCGGTGGACTATGGCCCAGTGGTTGGCCATGACGTTTTTTCCAGTTGGTCACAGAGCTTGGCATAAATCAGAATGAACGGGGCGGCACTAGCTCATTGGTAAAGTGTCCGCCTCTCAATTGCAAGGTTGGGTGTTCGATCCACGGCCACTGAGTGAACTGCCGAAGCACTCCTTGGGCAAGAGTGTTCATCCAAAATCGCCCCGGCAGGGGGCAAATTTCAGGCTTCGGCCTGCCCTCACCAAAAATTCGAATTAAAAAAAAATCAGAATGAAAGCATTATGAGGCTGTATAATGATGTCATTATGATCGAACCGATTCATGATGAAAAGTTACATTCTAGATCTGGTACCTTTTTCTGACGAAAGTTATTCGTACAGTTGTATGACTTGTCCCACCACATGGAAAAGGTTTCATTCTAACTTTTTTATTTACAGGAGTTGCAAGAATGTTTTGAAAAGCAGGACATACCCATGCTGCAGAACGTGCTGAAGAACATGGATCCCGACCTTGCGAAATACCATATGAGCCGGTAATGAGGCCACGAACAGTTTGTGTGTGTGTAAAAGCGTGGGCACTTCTACGTTTATGCACGATCCGCGTTGAAACGAGGAAGGTAAATTGTGCAACTTTCGGTAATACTAAAAACATGACACGTCATTTATAACGTTTCGCAACTCCGCTTTGTCACCGCAGATTTTTCTTTTGTCTTGCTTTTACACACACAGTGGCAGTTAATGAAATGTGATTTGTGCGCTGCTTTAAACACTAGTCCAGCTGTTGCGCTACATAGAATTTAAATGTTGTCGAACAAAGCACCAAGTGATTTCAACTTGCAGCTTTACAAATGCCCGTCAGTAATTGCACAGTCGGGAAGAATATCGTCCCCTCACATCTACTGAAGGGGAGTGACGTTCATTCGTTGTGAATTTTCTAAAAGATAAAATTCCAACTTTTCGGTTTTCGATGTAACGTCCCCCAATTCTTGTTTGACATTATTCACTAATGTGATGCCAAAAATGGGGACCGTTGCGCTAAAATGAAGATGCGACTTGCCTTGGTCTAAAATTGTACTGTATCCGCTGAATCGCCAGTTCATTTTTAATTTCATTAATGTTGTGCTGTTTGCGCATTCTAGCTGTGTAGCTTCCGGGCTTTGGGTTCCTGCACCGGGCGAAAAAAGCGAGAAAAGCGAAAAAAGCGAAGAAGCAAAGGAAGAGGAAGTGTACGAATCTGTCGATGACGGCGCGGATAAAGCTGACGAAGGATTGGAGAAAAAGTCCGACGCTGGGGACGGAACGGCTGTGTGACGATACTCAGGTCTCCGGGCGCAAGCTGCGGATAGAACGTCCTCGCCAGAGATTAGTGCGTCGTTTCAGATTGACGCTGACGCCGTCAATTTGACTGTCTCGCGTGCGGAACTCGTGGCACTTCGCTCGGTGCCGAGATGCACTGTTGTTTTTACTTACTTCATGTTTCGAGGCTTGCAGACTGCAATGAATTTAATTTCTGTTTTTTTTTTCAATTACGGCCCGGATACCATGTAGTGGTTTTAACCTGTATTTTGAACCGAATCGAGTTCATGTTGAGATTTTGCGGTCATTTTGTCTGAGACCAACCGCGTTTTTTGCGGAATGCAAACCGTGAGCATGATATTGTAAATAACCCTGAATAACTCAAATAGCGCTTCCTGCAACCCAGGTGGGTTTCGCAATGGGTGTCGAAACGTCTTCAGGCGAATAGGATACATTTTTGCAGCTCTTTTGGAGCACTATGTTGTGCAGTCAAGTTTTACCGAATGCAGAAATCGTAAGCTTAAAGAAGTAGCGTCCGTGCGTTTAGTGAAAACCGCACGCCACAGTATGTGCACGGTGTGGCCGCCGGTGCGGCAGCGTTTGACTTTCACAAAGACCTTGCTTTAAGCGTAAGCTGCACTTCGAACTTCTAGGCTCAGTCTTAACACCACACTACCATTGCCATTTGAAATACGTACTTGGGTACAGTGTGCGAAGTGACATAATGTACAACAAATGAAATATGCTGTTCGAATGAAACGCCAAATGGTGCTTCCAGCGCCGCTAACTTCACATTAAGGTATCTTGAAAGGTGTACAACGTGGCGCATCTCGAATTGTTGTCACGTCACGGTTGCAGCCAACTGAAGCGCAACGATTGACGAAAATACAGAACCCACAGTTGTCGACGAGTTTTTCGTCGCCAACTCCAACGCACTTCTTACGACTCGCCGAGCTGAGCAAATAAAGAAATTTGATTGCTGGAGTCATTAGAGTGCGCTGTTGGAAAAACAGAAGTGGGTGTTTGCTCAGAGCGCCAAACGAAGTTTTTTGGTTTTAAGATGTTTTCACCAGTCCTTTTGTGGATCAAAGCGCCCAAGAAATTGGCCGTCGCGCTCAAGGTAGACTCGAGTAGGGATGCATGTAATGGAATATCGAATCCTATGGATTTCAATCCAAAAATCAGTTTTTTCGAATATTTGGATTCGAAATAAATTTGGATTGAATAAACGTGAAAAATTGCAAAGTCGGCACAAATAATTTCAATAAATTTTGCAGTGGGACTCTGCGCTCCTGAGTAAGAGGAAGAAACACTCAACAAGCTCACGGCTCTGCGTAGTGACGTAACGAGCTAATTAACAGGTCATGTCATCGCTGATCGGCATTCTAAACCTCTGTGCGATCAGCGAATTTTGCTTCTGACAAGTTATTCTGGAATATGATTCGATATTCTGGATTCGAAATAAAGATTCCGGAACCTCAATGTTTCAAAATGCACACCCCTAGAATCGAATGGCGCTACTGCAAAGGGACGTTGATCATGAAAGCTTAAAAGGCGTGCGAGTATACAGTACAATAGTGTAGGAGTCACCCGCGGGCCCGTACTGAAAATAGCATTAACGTGATCAGTGTATTCACATAGATCATGGCTGGCCAACTCGTCTTCGACTGGGGTCGACTAGAAAATTTCTTGATGGCTCGCCATTGACCGGTCGGTAATCAAGTCACTAAGTACAAAATGTCATAAAACGCAACGTTTTTCCTGTATATTAATTTGCAATTACCATCGAGAGCCGTATTTTCATGTTTCGGCTAATTTAGTACTTCACAATATCACAATAGTATTTTGTGTACGATTGGTTGAAAAATTTTCTCTTTAGATATTTTGCAAATTCAATACAACATCAGGCGCAATCGACCTGTTGGCCACCCCTGACATATATGAATATCATTAAATAACATAATTACAGATAAATGGAGCAATTTATTACATCAGAAATGTGTCGAACCGGTAGCCCTTCGCAATAAACGGTACCCACGAAGTAGCTCTCAGTTTAAAAAAGGCAGGAGACCCCTGAAAATGTATTTAAGCGTTTCACTGCTTCCTTCGACTGTGTTGTCGCACAATAACAAAGGAACCCAGGAGGATGCGTGAGATCAGCTACGTTGGATCTCAGAGTCACGCTTCATTTGAAGTATACTGAGTTTCTTGAGTGCAAGCTTCACCGCGGTGGGGTGAAGGAAAGGATACTCCGTCAGAATTTTTAAGCTCAGTTGACTCCTTTCTCACTCGATGCAGGTACACTTCGTCTGCCAGTGAACTTGCCTACAAAAATTGCTGGTTCTGAAAGATTTTCGTGTCGATTAGCACTCCACAAAAATTATCTTCGACAAAATGTTCGCAAATTTGTGGAATCAGAAAACACTTCCTATGCGGTTGAGGTTGGAACAACAGAGTTTACGCTGTCATGCTGAGACGCCATGCTTCGAACAGAAGATTTCTCAAAAGGTATAATAAGGTGGCACGAATGTCTCCACATGTGCGGCGTAAATCGTATTGTTTGGATATGTACATGCTTTTAGGACCACTGGTTGGCAGCATTGCTTCAGAAAATTCACAGGTTCAAAGGCGTTAGCATTTTTCCGAAGTATTTGGTTCAGCAATTGTAAGCGATCCATCATCTTGAATTCTACCCGCTTTGCTCCAAGCAATGCTTACCTCTAAGTTCTTTCCGGTTGGTGGCGACAGATACGATAAATGCTGTTGACACTAGATGGAAAAACGAAACGTACATTTGTGAAGCAAATGTGCTTATAAATGGTTGGTCTTTTGGCCATCACCTGATCAAGAACCCAGAAAATCGTGTGCAGGCTTCGCTGTTAACGCCTCTATTGGCAGACAGTTCAATTATAGAGCCTCGTTTGAGCTCAACATTCACTTTGTCGCCAGTGAGCAGTTCGCTGATAACGGTATAGGTATTCCTTGAAATTCGGTAATTATAGGTGTTCGTCGTTGCTAATGGCACGTTGAATAGCCGAAACGTTTTGCCATTTATCAATAAACCGACGGTTGCAGGTGTATCCGTAGTACAAAAACTAAGGAAAAAGGCATAATATCCGCTTGATGGTGTTGTAAATACGCCGCTTTGTGGAATCATGTGACTCCTCCGGTTTATGATTTCATAATTGAAAAAGATTGCTCGCGGTATTCCTTCCGGGGCTGTCAACACGTGCTGAGCGTGCGGTGCAAACTGTGAAGAACCGTCGACTGCGTGATAGGCATCGAAAACCACACCTGAAACAGAGTTGGAAAAGGTCTTAAGTAGAGGTGCAACAGAGGTTTGAAGAGTAATGTGAAACAACGAGGGTCTACGGGCTCTCCGCTACGGTAAACCTTGCGGCCGTACACGAGATTGTTTTCGTCTTACGAGTTTCGGCGCTTTTACGTGACTTTAAGCCCTTACTGTTTTTATCTTAAGAGCCGGCTTTCTTTTCGTCCAGTTAGATATTGACTGGTAACACTTCTTTCACCTGAAATAGGATAGAGTTTTCTAGCGGATATTTTGGCAATAGCCAGGATCCTAACGAAGTTCAAGTTGTGTACTATCGATATACAGTTTCACCAAGGAAATTAACGTGAAAGATTAGTCGCAAGTAATATTGCAAGTAGAACGGCAGTTTATTCGTTGTCTTCGCGTTTTAGCCCAACACAAGTAGAATCGATAATTGGAGGACATTTCGAATCTAGGTGAAAATTTTGGAGACAAACTACTATTGATCTTTACATGCCTGAGTCAAACCGCAGTCCGGTGTGAGAGTGATAGCTCGGAATCACAGTCAGAGAGACTGAAAGTACCAGACTGGCTGAATTGTGCCATAATGTGAAAGCAAGAAAATGGGATTATTCAAGTTTGTATGTAGTACATCATATCAGTTTCAGGGTTTGCGTTTACAAAAGTAGTTCGGTTGTTCATAGCAAGAAAAACAAAGTTTCCTTTGATGGCCATCGTCAATTTCATACTCAAATGAAACCCAGAACCGTCACCAGAGAGTCTTCAATAGGGGGCTTTACGCTTGTGCAGAGGGGCTTGACATTCTGAAAATCGACAAAAATCCACTGGTTTATAGTGTTCCTTATTTCAATTTGGGGGTCCTGGAGTTCTGTTTGAGGGGCCTAAGCCCACCAAAGCCCCACCGTGGCGACGGGACTGATGAAATCTACCGCGAAGATTCAAACTGCGTAGAAAGTGTAGCTGGCTTGTAAAGCGACAGAAAATATTATGGCCGTTACCACCCACACATCTGTTATCAATTAATTTTACAGAAGGTACCCTGCGAAAGACACCTTAATGGCCACCGAAAACTGAAGGATCGTTACACCATAAACTGGAACAGGCAACACAATTAGTAAGAGAGAAAACTTTTCGCAACTTTAAGGTTGATAACAGAAATTATGGAAGCAACAAAAAGCAATCAATGCAATGTGTTGCCCAAATGAACGAATCTCATCAACCTTGTTCCTTATTTGTGTGAGCGTGCTTTGTATTCCTGCGTGTTTTTGTGAGCCTTTTTCAATGACCTAAAACAATTCTATTTATCACTGAACAGATTAAACCTAATAAAATTTTTTAAGCATCTCAAGACTTTTCATGAACAATCTCCCCCTGCAAACAAGTTAGTATTTCTACCCTGCTCAAGTAAGCAGGGTGCCGCACCACTCCGGGGCTTTTTTATTTTGTTGATTTAACACACTTAGAAAAACTTTAGAAACCTGTGCTTCCATGACTTTTCCTGATTTTCACAGACTAATGGAATGGTGCCAGAATTTTTTGCAAAAATGTCCCTGAAAGCCTATGTAGGAGGCATAGGGTTACCATACCACCCATGGTTACCTGATATGTATCAAATTTGGGACACCCTACTAAGTCATCATTTCAATGCAATTTTAAGTGCAAAACATATTTGGCCAGATATGGCCACCGATACCTTATGTGTAAAGATTCTTCCTACACCATGGCTTTATATGAAAAAAATGGGTCTAACACGTGCATGATCTCTTCTACGCACAAACAAAAAATCGCCTCTAAAAAGTACCTTTTTTGGTGGTACCATGCATAAAATTTGTATGATACGTATTTTTTGCTGCACAGATAAAATTTTGTTGTGAAAGTGATTAACAATCTACATATGGAAGTAAAAAAATAGTTTGGTGTGGAAATCCCGGATGTCACGTGTCCCAGGACCACATTAAGAAAATGGGATCGCATTACACCTTTCGTTACCTGACTTGTTAAGTACTTTCAAGCTTACCTGAGCAGGGTTACTTACATCATAAAAGATCACTGGAAAGAAGTAGTTTTTCTTGCATAACTGTCTGCGAGTTATGTACAACCTTGCACACATGTGCTCCTTATTCCAAATGCTGCATGTCAGTGGTGTAGGAGCCGGGGGTGAAGGGGTTCAAATGTAACCCAAAAGTTTTGATTTGTGAAAAATTTGGGCAAATCTCAAAAATTTGGGCAGAGAATTTCGACATTTTTTAACAATAGTAATGAAATTATATTTCTTAGTTATTGAGTGTATAAATTAAAGTTTATTATATCATAGAAAACACACTAAATATATACAAAATCAACACACTTTCTAGTAACTTTGTGTTTTGGACTTGACATGTGAGAATTGATAAGCAACCAACTCACTTCGAAATTTGGGCAAAAAAACAGCATTTCATATACGTGCTTGTAGACTGTGGAGATCGAGTATGGTGCAGGACACCTGCAGTATCAGTTGAGTCCATACCAGGCAAGTAGAGAAAAGCTGTGTTTTTAATCTTAAGTATGCTTGGAATTAAACACATTTTGTATATATGTTCTCAGTTAGGTGTGAGGTTTCTTGCTGACAGCAACATCTGGAATGTGAATGGAACGCCAAACATCAGAACTGTGAAGCATATGCTCCGAGTACTGAGACAGCTGGCTTCTGACAATGTTCTTGCACAGCCTAGCGTACATTTGTTCAACTGGGTTAATACGAACCAAATTTCAAGTACCAAATTTTCTATTTTCAGGTCTATGGCAACATAGAATGTACCAAGAGCTACATAAAATTTGAAGGTGGAGAGTTTGTTGCTTAAAGGTTTTCCGGGCAAATTTGGGGAAACGGGGCAAATTATCCTTCGCACCTCCTAAAAATTGCCTGTTCCTATATTTTTGTTGCATTCGATACTTACATTTGCAAATGGTCTATTATTTTAGGTTCTTGAAACTTACGTACGTAAAAGCAAATCGCTTCTAAACCGCGCAGAAAAAAACACTGTCGTGACTGGATAACATCCACACCTGCTTTGACTTACGAAGACTTACGTGAAAAAATGGTTTTCAGTAACATCAGTCAGATGACACGAAAGAGTAGTTCAAACCAAATGAAAATTTTGTGAACACAACAGACTCACCTCTAACTCCTGCTTCTTTTTTCAGAGACGCAAGAAGACCAGAGGAAACCATTCCATCAACTGTATCCACTTCATTTTTTATTTTGATAAGGCCAAGATTGAAAAGTTTCTCAGTTTCTGCTACAAAATCGAGCTTATTTTTCAAAGCGTTTAATTCCCCTTCGATTTTAGATTGGTTATTCTGCATCTGTAAAATATTTCGCTCCACCAGAGAGCGAATGCCGTAGATCACCCCCGGGCCGCTTTTTGCCACAAGTTTTTCAACTGCAGCAACTCGCTTTGCCAATCTAGAACAACAGCTTCCTGAAAAGTAGGCCTCCTCTGATGATGTTCGGTTTGTTGATGACACATCGCGTGACCCGCTTGAGGAGAGCAACGACTGTGTAAAGAACAATGTTTACTGATAGTCATCCATGGTTTGAATACCCGATTGCTACTTCTATAAGAAAATTTTCCAAAGCGAGTGATGTGAAAAACGAAATGTGTTGCATTTGACTAGCGAACTACGTTAAAATAGAACCATATTTCGACTGTTGCAAATAGCACCATCGTGGATTTCTTTCTGACAAAGGTCGTTAGTCTCGAATTTAAAGCTCAAATCTCAGTAAAGTTTAGCTTAGGGTTAGTTGGTTCAGTTCTCGTGTTACGAGAAAAAGGTGTTGTTTGAGTGAAGATATAGAAAACCCTCATATGTTTAATCAACACGATACGGTAGCAGTGGCGTAGATAGGCCACAATTTTGGGTGCCAAAAAATTTGGGGAGCCAAAATTTTTGATTTTAGGCGAGCAACAGAATTTTGTTTGAGATACTGCCTCTCAAAGCACAAAATGACTAGAGATTATAAAAATTGGGGTGGGGCATGGCTCCCCAGGCCCCCTTGGTTACGTCTATATACGGTAGACTACATAACAAGTGTGAAGACAAGTGTTTGATTGACGCCTTCAAACTACTAATCTGTGAAATTTTACTAAGGCTTGACATTTACGCCATATTTTTTGAATTGTCGTTAAAAATTCCACTTCGTGTTATTTAGCAGACCATTAATTTGGGTTTTTCGACTATAATTACAACTTTACAAGATAATTTGGTCTAATGGTATTGATTGAAGCATGCCCCGTGGCAGCACAGCAGTAGGACAAAATACTTGGATGAGCTTTCGCTGTCGCGAAACGATGAGGGAATGTTTGATATTGAGGGGGATGAACAGTTCACTTGAAACATAATTTTACCATTTTTGGAGGAGGGTTGTGTAGAGGTTCAGCTGCTTCGTTTGCTTCAGCGCTTTGATACATCATGTTTTCAGCAGGTGCATCAAATGCTATCATGCCAACTGATTCGAGTTTTTCTATGCGGTCAGTCAGTCGCTGGTACTTGAGATTTTGCAAATGAAAGAATGTCCCCAGCAATATCACCACGAACGATAGGACAATCAAGTAAAACACAAGCATACACTCCTTGCAACCTGGATAGAAGAAAAAAATGCATTCGCAGTTTAGGTGGGTAGCAATAAATTTGATGAATATTTTTATGGGTTTTTAGCCACTCGCAAATCTATTGAATAGTGAATGAAGTTTTCCATAATGACTGTGACGAACAGTTACACAACACAGAAAGGTGCACCATATTCGTTTATATTTCAGTGGGAAGAACAGTGGTATAAACCGTTATTCTAATGAAATTGAAAGTGACTCTAAAAACAAGCAAAAACATTATAAGAAAATCAATATAAAAGTGTTTGTTAAAAAGGAAAGTTAAGGCGACCCTATAGTTCGTTCACTGCATGACACCAAGGGCGATCTGAATGACTGCTAGGTCAACAAATTTATTTTTCAGATATGCGCATAAAACCGTTTCAGCGTGCGCTAAAACCGTTCACGTGAGTCAAAAATGCATTTTTTTTTATTTGGCAATTGACGACTTGTGTCAAAGACCTCATATACCAACTTCGTATAATTAGCACGTTGACATCTACCGCAAAGAATTAATAGGCAAAAACTGCAAAAGTTATCTTTCTTATCTTACACGTTAAAGTTCTCTTTGATTGTGAATTCTTTGAAGTTCTGTTGTCTCTAGTAACAGAAAATGGCATAAATTTAGTGGTTTACAAGTGTTTATTTGTCTGTGTTAAACGTTCGTCTATCATTCAAAACTTTTTTATTTATCGTTCAAAATTTTGTGAAGACTGCAAGCACGTGTTGTGTCTATGTTCTGTACCACGCTTTTCACTTCCTAATTTTTTTGTAGTGTATAACAATTCGAAAAAATTACCACATTTTTCGAATCGTTGTGCAGCTTTCAATAGGGACAGTATGACAATGAGTTGAAAGTATATCAAGCATGTGAGAATGTAGTTGCAAAAGTCCTGAAAAAATTTGCACCTAAGCTTTAGTGGATCACCTTATGTTTTGAGTAATGTGTGCATTTCTATCGGAGTAAATCTCGTCTGAAAAAAGTACATCGAAAGCATTTATGTTAACTCTTTGGTTAGTTTCAAAATTTTGAAAAGAGGTGCTGCAGACGCTCACGCCAGTTTAAGGCAGATATATATGTAGAGAGCGGGTGCCTACTAAGATTTAAAAACTTGTTTTTTTGGTAAAATAAGGATTTTTTAACCATTTTAATTCATTCGCCGCAATTAAGCCAACCGTCGAAAACTGTCAGGATTCAAAAGAACCATTTTATTTTGAATCTTTTCTTTACGCGATTCAGTTATCGCGCTATATCTTTAACGTTCAATCTAGTACGCATACGGTTGCCCACTTTTTTCTTGAAAACAACTGCACCAATTCAAGTTATTTTTCTATGAAATTAAACATATGTGTGCATGGTGTTTGGGTAGTTGGCCAGACAATAGTAGGTAGTCATATATACCCGCAGCTCTTGGAGATTTTACTGCTTCTGCTTTACTTCGGTTTTGCGCATTTTTACCTTTAACAGTCTTCCGATTATTCTTGACGGGAAAATGTTCTTTCCTTGAATTACTGTCGTGAAACAATCCGTAAGAATTTTTTCTGCAAACAAATTGGATTTTTTAAATCTAAGACGAAAATTTTTCAGAATTGCATCTACCCTATTAAAAAACAATAAAAAATAATTGTTTCTTGAAAATTTGGTTTATGTTTTATTGAACAGTATGTATATCACTCTTACTTACCTAACGATTAGAGTACGTGAAACTGATCGGTATATTGGCTTTTTACATGGATAATTTCGGATTTTGATTATTCTAATTTTCTTTCCAAAACAGTCATCTTATTTTTTCAAAACTTGGCTTTTTGATGTTTTATGCATTTCGAAACAAGGCTTTTGTTTCAAGTTGAACAAATCAGCGGAAGCATCACTGTGAAGACTGGAAAGATAATTTCGATAAATAGTAATGCAACATCAACTCGATAAGTAAAAATAACTTGTTAAGCAACCACCGTCAAACAATTGTTTCTAATTTGATGAAAATGTTTGAAGTATTATTGCATACACGGCACCCAGGCGCGTAGCCAGGGGGGCAACTGCCCCCCCAATCCGAAAGTTGAACCCAAATGTTTCAGGTTAATCAAGCTTTTGATGTGTAAGCCAAATAAATACTTCAGTTCAAATCAACGAAACGGCTTACCTATTCAGCTTTTAGTGGAACCTTACAAAAGCAGTATGGTTTACCAGTTGTCCATGATTAATCAAATGTTGTGTACAGTGTAAATGTTGGAGAATTCGTAGCATAGCTGACCTTTGCCTGAGGCTTAGGCTCCGTGTGGAAGTTAGTGATAATGGAATACAAACTTGTATCTAAGCGTTTTTAGTCACTAACCGCAAGTAAAAATAAAGAGTAACGCACTTCGCAGCTGTTTCTGGCGCACAAGCTTGCTGTATCTCACCTAATTGGTGATGTAAACTTCATTTCAAGACCATCGCAAAAAATTCCTTTCTGATGTCTCTGACGTGCAACACTACGGAATAACTTACCTTTGTCTACAGCATCAGCCTTAGCCTTAAATGAACATCGTAGATTTTTGTTTTTGTATAGTTTTAAAGCTGTGGCGGTGATATACGTTTCGTATGCGTTGAAGCTCAAACCTTGGCTAAGAAGCAGTCCAGTTTCAGTCTTTTTATTACGCAATGAGGCCACAGACACTGATTGACAACAATAGCATTCATTCTAGATATTTATTTGTGATGATTAAACATATACTGGGTGACTGTGTCGGTTCAATCACAAATATGCGAAGCCTTAACGTTTTAATCAATGATTTCATATACCCTGCAGGAGAGTAAAACAAACAGTTTTTTCAAGTAGGCCTAATCAGAGTCCCACCTGTACATAGTCTGAAAGTGTTTCAACTGTCATCAGATGTTAATTGCCGCCCTATCCTACAATAAATGTGAAATCAAGTTGGAAGATGCTTTTTATTTTGTAAATGCTGAGGGAAAAGCGACACTGCCACAACTTACAATTGATACTTCCATAACATACAAATTGCTTGCATCTATTTTATTGCTAAAGTGCACGTGACTAAAATGAAACTAACGCAGGGGTAGGCAAACATTTTCTATGGAGGGCCACATTGAAAACGTTTGATAGTTCCATAACATACAGATTGCTTGCATCTATTTTCTTGCTAAAGTGCACGTGACTAAAATGAAACTAAAGCAGGGGTGGGCAAACATTTTCTAGGGAGGGCCACATTGAAAACTTTATTGCTTCCGCGGGCCGCATATTTGCTTTAAAAACTTAAACAAAACTTTTTACGTTAGCTAGCACAAAATAAAGGTAACAATAGGCACTTCCGGTTGTGTAAAAATGCGGTTTCGAATTAAACGTGTGGATAAAATCTCGAGAATTCTAATCCAATCGATACAATTACTTTAACGTAGACTTGAAATATGTACTACCTATGTAGCCTACGTGTGGCTGCCCTACGCGCCGAAACTAACGTAAATTGGATTTTGTTATTTAAACACAAATGGGTTTTTAAAAAATACTTCCAACCGCTTACACTAGAATGGCTAGATCAGCGGTTCCCAAACTTTTTGAGCGCGATTCGAATCTAAGTTTGGTGAACACCTCACGACTAAGTTAGTTTTTAATATCAGCAATCTACTGTTTTCTCATGTACCTGCACTACAGACAGACGCAGAAAGCAGTGGTAATGTTCAAAATACACAATAGTTTGGATCCCCTCAGCGTGACCCTTTTTTGACTATTCGCCGCCCTTATTTGGGTTTCGATCCATACTTGGAAACCGATATGCTAGATACACTAACCAACCGTTGTGTTAACTGTGGCGAAAGGTATTTCTTAACTTTAGAGCAGAGCCGTGGTGATAATCGATTGTGCTTTCTTTTACGCAAACATCCAACCTTTTTCACTTTTTGTGTTGAGTGGGTCAAACATATGCAAGTTTGTTTAGAGAATATGTGTAATTTTTCCCAATTTACGATATTGTCTTTATCATATTTGTGTAATTATGTCGTTAACTCTAAACAGCAAGGCTAAATACCTAATCTATTTGGGAAGCAAGCTTAGTGCAAGCAGCGTAAAAAATGCTTCCACAGTCCCATTTCACAGCGTTTCATGACATAAAATCCAAACATTTTTCAAACGCGTTGATGGACTATAGCCTTTACGCTATCAGCTGCATACGTCAACCAGTTGCTCAAGAATTGGACAACACCTACGTCTTATATGCGCGCGAGTTTTGTAGACCAACTTCGGGATCGGTGTCTTAGCGCAAAGTCCCTACTTGGCCTCGATTGAACTTGTACTGCCGGTCAGTGTCAGATGAGGCTTTTAGGGGCCCTGAGGCACAATTGTTCGAGGGTTTTCAAAATCTTTTCAATAAAAACCAATGTCTCATGGTGTCCCCAAAATACTCATGTTCATCACGCGAAGTAACACACTCTGCAACATCAAATTAATAGGGTAAGCACGCAGAGTGAAAATGAAAACGTTTGTCCTGTCATAAACTCAGGAATGTGAAAAAGTTCTCAGCTTTTCCCACCATGTTAGACACTCAAACTATAATATTATCATCCTTTTGGCATCAGCTTGTCAAAAGTTTTGTTTCCGTGATAGTTCGATCTCAATACTCATCAGCGACAAATGATTTAAACGTTGTTGGTGGTTGTGAAACGTTAACATTGGCATCGCTTTCAATTACAGTTACACTGATTTGATAACTAGACTTTGACGTTATTTTGG
>JGI24158J21664_10004343_pt1 | contig 18219 bp, 9 predicted proteins | sample Ectturendosymbi3_FD_21664 | JGI IMG/M metagenome (IMG submission 21664)
ACCTTTTCATTGACTGCAACGTTCACAGCACTGTTTGTGCGGCACTTTTTGATGATGTTCCTAACTTCTCACCAAATTCGGACTTGCTGAACGCTTTGAGTATTTGCTTCACGTTAATTCGTTGCGTTTGCTTTTATTTAGTGTACCAGATGCGCAGATCCACATTCCAGTTGTTGTTTCTAGTGCTGCTCACGACTTTCTGAAATCCTGTAACAGATTCTAATTGTACTCACTATAATCTTCGCTACTATTTCTTTATGCTTCCTGTTAGTTTTCTTGTGTCCTTGTTTCTTTGAAAACCCGACGTGACAAGGCAAGAATGCACCATTTAGACTAGTTAGACTAGTCCCTGTTACAAGGTTGTCGTTAATCAATAAATTAATCAGCATATAATGGAGAAGACAAATTGGGTTGAAAAAATCTTGAGACATTTTGTGTTCTGCGGCCCCTGAGATAACCTCTGCGGTGAATGTGACTATGGCAACCAGCAAATGCTCATTTGAATCACCGGTTTTTAATATTGATATAGTTGGCATTTCGACCCAAAGTCTTGAAACAGAACTAGAGCTGCACAATATTCCTGTGCGATCTACGGCCGCATATTAATTTACTTTTATTTGTTTTCCTAGCTCAGACTAACGTTTTGGAGGATTCATGGTGGAGATTCACCAATGGAAAGCTAAAAATTTTCTCATGTAAATACTAATTGTGATTGGACTATCCACCACAAGGACGAAAGCAGCTAAATTTGCTCATTAAGTGTTTTACTAGGAAATCGAAACACTTCATGAGCAGGTTTAGTTACTCTCCCCCTGGTGGTGAAATGTCATTGGAATGTGGATACGTGCAGCAGAATCCTCCTTAAGTTATGTAAGCAAAGGCAGACCGATTCCTTGAAAGCTCATCAGCAACTATATGCTTACACTATTAAAGGTTTTAATAAAATAGAAAATTAGTTCGAAATTAAAGGATGCCTAGTCTCTAACCTAACTAATTTTAAAACAATATAAAAATATTTCCATTTTTAAACTTTTAACAGCATTGTCTGTGATAAAATTCAGCTTAGGTGAAACACTTCTATCAGCTACAAACACTGTGTTCGTCAGGCCAGTAGTAGTAAGATGTATCGCAACTTTCAGTGATTTGGGCGTTCACGAGCTTTGTTGCCGTCACTGTTATTACTCAGTCGCTTGACATAAGCCTGCTGCTTAACCAATAAACCGTTATCATTTCATTTCAGCTGTTATGTGAGCTTATTTATGAAAAACGTACATCTCTGTTCTCGCCTTAGTTGGCATAAACGGGGTCATACATTGTGTGAGAAGAGACCGTGTATGCTGTTGGTTGTATGAGCTACAGACATCGCGTCATACGTCTGATTATGGTTATCATCGAACTAGCAATCAACTCCTTCCCTGTTTGCAGTCAATATTTATACAACTCATGTTATTTATGGCACCTAGAGGATTGTGCGCTGCTGAAAAATCACTATAGGCAAACTTGTTTACATAAGAAAGTAACTAATCGAGAATGTACATGAAAGAACTACCGTGAAAGCACAGCAATCCTGAAAGAATTTTTGGATTTTCACGGCTATTTTGTTGCTGACCGAATGCTCGCGTTGACTAAGAAAAGATCTTAATTTAAATTGGTTGATGACGTACAACAACGTCTTGAGTGGACTAGTGAGCGCTTCATTGGCAAATACCAAAACTGTGCGTTCAGCTCAGCTTTGGCGACAGCCTTCGCTGACCGAACATGGAACTCACTGGTGGGTCAGATAAACTCTTGTGAATAGACCTCTTCCAAGTAATAGAACGACAACTCCATTGCAGTGCTTTTCCCGCTCGCTGGTCGCTTTTATTAATGTCATTATGAATAGACGCGGACGCCAATCGGCATTCCGAATTCCAAGCTTTGCTTACTGGTAGCTGAATTAACCAATCGCTGGAAACAACTTGTTTACGCCTGTCTGTTCGGAACATTATTCAAATGCTGTGTCCTATTAACATTTCCTAGTTGTTGAAAACACTTAAAATATCATCTGCTTCAATCGTAGGTGAAGGATGCAGTAGTATTTTTTCTACCACTGCTCTTTCTCAATCAAGCACCTAGCTTCTTGTATTGCAAACTATATATCCAACATCTTGCACGTTCTATTTTATATAAGGCCACGAAATTTTAAACATCATGGCGAATGCTGACTTTCAAAGAATTATGCTAAATTACCGCAACTTTTTAGCCTGAATTTTGCTCTTTTACGATGGTCATTTCATGATATCTGCACAGCCTGCTGTCCCTGTAAGAGCATGACTACGATATATTTTCCTTTGGAAAAATCAAAAGCGAACGGCAGTTTAAGCATTGCAACAAAAAATGGCTTGATTATAAAACAACGGCATCACCACCCAAAGTTGTTCTGCAATCAGCCAGTTCTTATAGCTTTCGCTGCAAAACTACTTCCACCAGTTTCCTCTCGGGTATTTGACACACATTGGTTCACTTTACTACAGCCCGCGTGAATGTCATCAGTGCAAACACGAAACTTTCCAGGTGGCTACGCTGTGCGCAGTGCTGAACGTCAAGTGAACTCTGTAGTCATTGAGTAGTCGCTTGCGGATAAAGTGTACATGGTAAACATACAAAACTTTTAGTTTTTGTCTGCTTCACTTGTGAGTGATTAGAAACGTTTCCAGAAAAGTGGTTATGGCGTGAAATAATCACCAACATTCTCGTAGAACGGTGTCTCGGAGATACACTCGCATGACATCCACGACTCGAATTAACGCAGTTGCCTACAAATCTGGCGATTGCAGAGCTGATGGCCGCAGACCGTAGTGTTCTTGCTGATTTGCACTTTTGTTTTAGGCATTGGGTTCACAGCACGAATTTTTGTAGAGATCGCCGGTGTGAAGTGTTTGTTTCTTTCAAGGTGATCGTAATGCCGGAGGCCGGGTTGTCGCAAAAGTGCTACAACGCAGCTGTTTCGGATAGCTGTTGGAGAGGGCGACCGACACTTTCCCTGCGGTCAATTTTTCTTTGTTAAGCAATCTGCTGCGCAGGAAAAAGTGGTTCAAGTGGCTAGGGCTGAACAAACGCCTGGCTTAAAAAGCTGTTCAGTATTCACGAACGCGTTTGAGTGATGTTTTCGAGCTCTTAATGACCATCTGTCTTGTTTTTGCTTTCCTAGATGTTTTTTGTTGGAACATTGACTGAAGACAGCAGTGTATGTTTCGCGCGTGTGTGCTGCATCGAAGAACTTAAAACCCTCTTTTGATGGCTGCCCCAAGTTTCATCACCGAATATTTTCAACTTCTTTCTGCGTTGTAGTGCAAGTGCTTTTGGGTATATTTTAGTTCCTAGGGTGAAATGCATCGATCGTAATCGGTAAATACAACTCGAGATCGCTCAGCATGAAGCTACAATCAACACATACTCGAGTTTGGGAAGATATTTGGCTTCAAACTCTGAAATATGTGTTTTTCTAAGATACCAAAGATAAGAGTCGAAGAGAGGCTTTTGCTCTTGAAATGCTTGAAGTCTTAGCCCAATTTTTGGTAATTCTCAGCGACGCCACAAACGTTGTGCCCTTGCGCTGTTGCGCATTCTCCTGCTTTGGCAGCTCACGTCGTAATTTCAAGCCATGAAGTGAAAACAGTTATCAGCCAACGTGTTAAAAATGTATACCAGTAAAACTATCTTTAACATGCCTTTTGCTCAGTTGCTGAACAGCTGTTTTCGCAACTGTAAAAAACACGCATTGTACCTTTTGAGGATAAGTACACCGTAGCTAGATGCTGGAAAAAGCGTTGAGATTTTTGCCAAAAAATCTGCATTATGTCTCGCGTTTCAACTGTTATTTATAAGACCCTATCGCAAAATTGTGGCAAAGCTTCAATCTACGCTTGACGTAGCCTCCGGGCCAGGAGCAGTGCGACAGCGGAGAAAAATTATTTGTTCTCGAATATTCCTTCGCAAACTAAAACTGTGAAAGCGCTAAAATTTGCGTTGGTTGCCAAAGCGTCAGGCTGCCATGCAGCAGTCGAGAAGGATCGTCAGGCTATTTTCGACACTTTGAAAGTGTCGTGCAAGTGAAAATTGTACGCTGTTCTTTCGCAGGAACCCAAGATCGAGTGGTGTTGATACAAGGCACGGCCGAGGGCTTAATGAAAGTGCAAAACACGATCATCGAAAAGGTCTACGACTTTCCGGTTCCCAAGGACTTGGCTGCCATCATTGGAGACAGACCAAAGCAGGTGATACATGAGAACGAAGCACTGCATCAGAGAATATCAAATACCATTAAATTGCTTTGGACATCAATAGTTTTCGTAGATAAAACTCTACCTCCAGGCATGTTGGTTTTGTACGGTTGTTCTGCTTCGCCGCGTCGTATATCAACATCGTTTCATGACTCGACTGAAACAAAACCACCTCACGGTTTATTATTTCTGCACCTCCTCGAAGTTCTGTGCATCGTGGCTTTAATCACCTGAAAGTTCGACTTTCTGAACACCATATGGTAGCTATAGTTGCTGGCGATAATGACCCAACAGGTTGAGCGTCGACGTCAGATCGATAACACCAATTCTTTGTCATTTCCTGCAGTTGCTTCCACTTACATGAAAGCAATATCAAATGCACGAAAACGACTCTCCACGTGCTGTTAATATAACGTAAATGCAGTTGCGTAGTTGGCCTGATGTAAGTCATCATGTTTTTACATTCATGACACTCTCTTGTTCTTAACGTTACTTCCAGTACTCGCATGTTTACGAATTGTGTATCATCTGGTTATGAAAGTGGTCAGTAAGGACAGATGCACAGCTCACTGCGCTAGTTCAAACGAAATCCGCTTGCCCGTGCTCAAATGCCTGTCAAATTAACTTGAGCTACGTACATTTCTATGCAAATGACTTGTATCTGTTGCAAGGCGTCATGTATTTAANTGAATTNACGTTTTCTGAACAGCTGGTTCGTTTGGGACGGGGTTGCTTATCAGTATACAAGACGTCTAGTAAGAATTCAACGTGCAAAGTTTTAAAAATTTTAGCAAATGCTGGTGGTAACAACCTATTTGCTTACCTTTTGCCGTGCACTCATCGTCACCAAGCTGCAAGTTTAACCGAGAAAAAGTGATTCTGACAGTCCTATTCATGAAAAATTGTCACGTTGAAGTCATCTTCCCACTTTCCAGTTCATGAACTTAATTTAAAGCACAGGTGTATGCAATCACGGTTTTTGAAGGAAGGTCGACTCAATTTTATCAATCTCTCCAGTTACGAAAGGGTTTAAGAAAATTTTGATTTCTTCCCTTTTTGGCGTCTATGTAACTGTTCCCTAATCTAGCTGACGAATCTGTAAACATATTTTTTCTTTTTCGTATGAACAGCAAAGGTCGTTTTCTGTCATATTTACATTGATGCCCCATTTCTCGTTTGTTTCAAAACACCTGCGCTTGCCACGCACACATGGGTCTGGGGAATACCTACGACGGGTGCTCAAAACGTTTTTGTCATTCCTCGTTTCAAATCGTGTCTGCTTTTTTTTCCAAATACTGAAACAGACCAGGCCTTTCACCGAAGTGCATTACGAGATCGATATCTGTCCGATTATTTCACCACTGTGTTATTTTCATTTTTGTACTGCTAAAGACAAAGAACAAAAACACGTTTTACCTCGCATCCGATATGCACGATTCATTTACACCGGTTGCAAAACGATCCTGCTTCAATTTCTACGACGATTGCGCACATTTTACAGGTTTTGTACAGGAAATGATATTCGCTTCAGTCGCTTTGACAGTGATAGAATGATGCCTTATTTGCTCTTGTAACCGGCAGAGACGTTTCACCACCAATATCGTTTGTGTAAGGTAATGTAAGACTCTGAATGTCGCATGGAACGCTAGCTTCGAGGTTATGCATCTGCCTAGCAACAACCTTCACGGAAACCAACGCATTTTCGAAAGCGAAGTACTGTACAGTTTGTTGGGTGCGACGTAAGCACATGTCCGCGATGTTTCAAAGAGCAGATTTAATTGTATTATTACGCTTCCGTGAAAACGCTTAGAAAGCAGTCAGCAGTCTGGCAGCCGGAAAATCACTACTATTTCTCTCAAAACCGCCTGCTGTTTCGTGTCGTCCTCGGTCGGCTTGTTAAGCACCCTCCAGAGCGCTCACTAGGAACGGAAGGCCTCTCCTGACAAACCCTTGTTCGTTCGATTTCGCTTTCCTTTGTTTACACAGCCGTGGAGGATGGATGCGATGGAGTTGAAAAGCGCTCAAGTTCTGCTTTCTGTTTCTGACGAATAAAGCAATATGCTAAGCCAGCGCACCTCTGCCATTGGTAAAGTTCTTCTGCAAACGAATTTGCTTGCCACTTTCCTCAGAGCCACAGAGCGTGATTCCGCTTATGCCATAGTTCTGTGCTCCTTCGAAGTGCAAAACGACCAATTCAGCCACGCACATGCTGCTTATCAATATGGTGCACTGCTGTAAACAGGTCAACGAAGTTTTTTTACAATTCGTAACGAAATATGTAGCACATCGGCACGAAAGCTGTTTTGTTTTTTTCATGGCTCAGCGTTTTTTTCTCATGGTTCATTCGCGACCTGTGATGTTGCGTGACAAAGTCAATAAAACAAACCCAAGCGTTTCATAGACAAATGAGTTTATTTTTGTCTAATTTCAAACTGTGGCGGTTTGGAAGTAACGTGGTTAGGATACAATGGAGCAATCAAGCCGTATCATTAGGAAGAATGGATCAAACTTTGGTCAGTTATTGAGACCTTGTCTAAAGCGCTCACGTTTCTTGCGATTAGTTGCACCACCCTAGGTGTCTTAAATAGCTTCACGCTGGGCGTGTTTGCCATCGTGTAAATGTTTAAATAATTAATGAAAAGGCAGAAATCATTACGCTGCTTTTATTACGGCAATTCGGACATAACCGATGAACAAAGTTTGCGAAAATTTGCATTTAGTGCAACTTGTGCTTAGTCTGACTTCAAGACATGAGGAAACTTTTTGGTTTTGTCCAAGACACTTCCGTTCGCTTTATGTTTTGGACTTGAGATCGCTTTCGGCACCAAGCGAGCAAATGTGATTGGCCTATCATTCGGAAAAAGAAATGTTTCATGAAATTGTACCAATTCTTATAGTTTTTTAAAGAGTAACATGATGTTCTGTCCGCCAGCGATGCCGCTCCTCTCTCTTCGGTCACAGCAACCAAAGGCTGAATTTGTTAGTTTGTAAAGGCTTTCTTCAAAAATTCTTACCGCGTGTGCAACAACTTGCTACACTTCTCTATCACAAGCAAATGAACGCGTTTGTCAAATAGAGTTCGTGAACTAATCTTTGGAACTTGCAGACCAGGCAAAATAGCTGACAAATGCTCTCTCCCATTCTCGGCCTTGTATTAGGTATGATGACGATGGGCGCAGTTTCCTAGCAATTCAGTGTCAGGGTTTCTTGCACTGTTGGGTTTTGACGTTATACGCAGCTGTACCGAGATTGTTTTCCAAATTCGCTGCAACAATGAAGCTGAGAGCTTTTAAAAATTCATAGCACAGTTGCTACACAATGGCAATAACTGGCCGCTGAAATTGTGACGGCGAGGAAGGGGAGAAAAGCGTGCGGTAGGAGGTTCCGGCTTGGCTCATCCACTGCGCAACCACGTACGGATCTTCAAAATTTGTTCAAAAGTGGTTTTCATTCAGCACGGAATTAATTTACTCCAGCGTCAATGAAAGTTCCAACGGTCGTTTATTTTTTATTCCGTAACCGCAGTAAATTTCAAGACAAATGGCACTATGACCCTGAAAATTACGTCAGAACTGTAGTTTGCAGCATTGACGGGTTTTATAACGAAGTAAAAGTTTCGAGTAGCTTTTCGGCTCCTCAGCAGAAACCTCGAACAGTAAAATGTATGGACCAACAGATAACCACTGAGAGGGAGACGAAAGCACGTATGGATGTGAATGCCAGTCAGTTGTGAAACTGCCTTTTGCTGCATACTGCACCAACAGGTCACAATTGCAGCGATGGAACATGGCAGAGCTTTCGTCATACTCTCGAAGTCTTTGGTCGTCATTACGAAAAACTTCAAAACGTGCCAGTGAGCCGACGTTCTCGTTTTTAAAATGTGTTTATGACCACTCTCCTGAGAAGACAGGTTTTGGTTTTAGGCTCAGTAGTGATACCTCTCTTTGCAGTGCAAATACCCGTGGCAAAGCTTTCCAGCATTGAAAAACAATGTCGTGATGGTAATTTGAAGGAACGTAAAGGTCTTTGAGCATATTTCGAACATCCAGTGATTTGTTGATGTCCTTCCATAAAATATTTTCAAAAGGCAAAAAAATATGGGTATGTAACAGATTCGTGCTAGCAGCTTTCCCCGGGCTGACTGCGCGGCGTTCGCTCGCTCTGCCGGACGCAGAAGCAGAAGCTGGTAGTCATGGCATGAATCGTCGAGACACGTGTGAGTTCAGAATTCGTTAACAACCACAGCGCCAGCGGTCGACGAGGTTTAGGCAACCGCAGTGTGGTGCAAGTACAGTCCGGGTTACCAAACGAAACGAAAACGAGCCGCCTGCGCTGGCAATACACGAGGATTGTTAGTTGCGGTCTGATAACTTCCGCGATCTTGAGCCTGCTTGACGTTGAGGAGCGTTTGTCGTCACACTGCCTCGTTTCAATCGTCACACTGCCTTACCAAGTCGTTAAATAATGCGCTGTGAAAAATCAAACAATGCTGTTTGATGCAGATCCCTCTGTTTATGACCAATTTCAAAAAACAAAAGACATACCGTCTTGCATAATCTGCTGACCGCTGCTGCACTCAATACAATAGAGAAGATGGCATTCTTCCTCGATTTTGCGTCATACCTGTCGCGTTGAGAAATTCTTTCTGAATACTGAAATCCTTTAATCAGTGTACAGCATTTATTGTTTTAACTGGAATCAAACCTTTTTGCTAAACGCAACGTTGGTATTGCGCGGATTACAGTTTCGCTGACCATGTTTTCGAACGCTCATATTTTTTCGAATTATGGAGTGATAGGTTTTGAGCTGATCCTTGTGAAACTGCTCGCTAAAATCTTGACCGCATGTTGCGTTGACATTCCAAACGTTAGATCGGTCACGTTGCTCAGAGTCCAAAACTCCTGCCTTTTAAATCAGGATCAACCACGGCATCCACCAGTAAACATGGCAAAGTTTTTTAATTGCCACACATGCAAACTTCTGCATTTTTTCTATGACAAGACAAGGAACTAATGCCGCATTGAGTAAAACTCAGCGCTTTTACGAATTTAAATTTTGCTAGACTTTGCAATAGTTTCATGCCAACTTGCTTTTCAGGCTTTTCGTACCGAAGATTGTGAAATAGTTATATTCACTTCCATTCTGTGAAGTTCGTCGCCGGCCATTCAAACGCTTTTAAGCAAACATGGCGACGTGGCGCACTAATGAGGTTTTCCTTGTTTATGTTGTGTGCAAGTTTTGCACACTTCAACTAGGATGCAGTTGACCACAAAACCATCGAGTTATCTTAACTGTTAGTTAATACGTGTTCGCACATTTCAGAGCTTTCAAGGGCTTTCCGCTTTGTTGTTTGTTTGCGACGGTTGTTACACAGATGCAGCGGTGCGTTGTTGGATGCACTCAAGTAACTTGGTTGTCAGGCTGCCATTCCTAGTAAAGGAAATCCGTGACCTGAGTGGAAAGGATGGCGCTACGCATTCGCGCAGGCGGGGGAGTACAACCTCAACATGGTGTTGTTTTTTTTCCTTTGACGTGTTTTTATGCAAAGGTTACGCCGCATGCCATCAGCGGATGAAGTATTTGAAGTTTCGGTTCGTCTAATGCCTTTTGACATGAGGTTGCTTCGCTAGAGCACCTGTACGTGAGATTAAAACGTGAAAGTGCACAACATTCTACACCAGTGGTTCTCAACCTGGGATAACTTTACCCCCAGGGGTAAATTTCATCTTTCTAGGGGGTAAATTTACTGAATCAGAAATTATACCGAACGTACATGTTTATAAATTTTAAGAAAATGTAATATCCTAGGTTATTAGGCTAGTTTGTTGCAGGACAAAACAAAATAGTACATCCAACAGTGTTTTATTCGTAGATTGATAACAAGCTTTGATGTCAAGCGTCATAGAGCATTTATGCGAAGTAGGTTTATGGATATATCACACAAGCTGGAGATGTTGCACCTTGGACAATGGTTCAGAGTTAAGCTTAAATTTTCGCTTTTTATTTCATCTTTACACACGTAGGCTACCAGTTTTATTTGAGCACCTCGTGTGCGTAACACTGTTTGTGTTCACGACTTCACTTGGAATGTGTACGTAAAAGGAGATTGTAGCTGTTTCAGAATTAAAAAATCCTCTATTGTGTAATAAATTTCACTGTTTTCCCAATGATTAGACTCTAGGGCAGTGGTTCTCAACCTTTTTGCTGAAGGGAGCCAAATCCATACTAACGACTTTGTTAGAGGGCCGCTCTAAAGAAATTTTAACACAAGTCAATTAACACGTTTTGATTTATAGCAGAACGGAGTCTATTACACAAAATATCAGATATTTTGTTGAAAGACTGCTGAGGGCCGCACAAACGGTGCTTGGGAGCCGCATGCGGCTCTCAAAACAGTGGTTGAGAACCACTGCTCTAGGGCCATGTTTCTCTTTCTTTACACAGGATGATATAGTATGGACAGTGGACAGCCTTTTATGGTCTTTTTAGTGAATGAGTTATTCATGAGTTAACAAATGCAGGTTTCATTATGTCGAAAAAGATAACTTGTCTGGAATATCATACGTGGACTTCGGGGTTGACTTCATCATAACAGATGATGTTCAAAAACCTCAGTGTATCGTTTTTTCCAAAGTGTCTGTTGATGATTCGATGAACCCGCAATTTTGTAAGCTCGCTTCACTCCGTCCCACACATGTACATGACAACCACATGTCTTTTCAGACCAATCGTGCTCAATTTCGTGCTGTACGAACTCTGTCTATATCAGGATTCGTTTCTGAAGACACTTGAGGATTGGAAGCATCCTGTCGCTTTGCTTTTGCAATAGCAAAAGAAACCGCATAGAATTGGGGAATGACTTACCGAACCGTACATTATGCATATAATCGAAAATAGAATAAAATAAAAAACTTAAAAAAATTTATTTATCAAACAATACAACGTTGTCATATAAGTGTTATATCTTGTGATATTTTAGATCACAAAGCAGATGAAATTCGAAGTAATAAGGCAAGAGTCACCCTTCAGCTAGATGAGTCAACTGACGTGTCGAACTGCACGTATTTGTTGGTTTACTGTCGATATATGCATGCAGTTGAGCTGAAAGATTGCGTTCTTGTTGTGCGAAAGCCTAGACATGACTATGGAAGTGACTGATAATCAGGAAAATATGATCAATTTCTTTCAACAAAATAAACTATTGGAATCACGTTGTCTCGTTATGCACAGACGGCGCCCCTTTATGCTCCGTGAAGTCAGGTTTTACAATTGGTGAGCAAACAGACACCACACATCATTTCTACCCGTGTTCTTCATCGAAATGCACTGGCGAGTTAAACCCTTCCAGAATACTTGATTTTGAAGCACGTAACTAAACGTGTGAATTTTATCAGGGCACGGGCTCGTCCTTTCCTTTCAAAATGATTTGTAAAGATGAGCCGATTGATATTTAATGTTAAGCAATGCTTTATTCCAAATACATATCTTGCTACTGTGACTTTTCCTAATTTTGGTGTGGATTGGGCAAAGAGTTTCCAATGCCTTCGGATCGCGCATTTGAAGTTATTATACTACTTCAAAGTATTTATTTGTGTGAGGCAGGGTTCTCCTCAGTGTTGACCACAAAACAAAACATCGATCTCGAGTGATTCCAAGGATGACATGGGAGTATCTCTTTCAAGCACTGTTCCCAGAATCTCAGATATTTTGCGTAGAAAACAAGCACAAAAGTCTCACTGAGTGACTGGCTGGTTGAAATTGTTTCTCATTTTTCAATTAAAGAAAAATTTAAACATGGATGTGTATTCATTCTTTCAAACGTATTTCTTGATTCAGCTATATGCCGGTTCCTATGAAACTGTTTTTAGAAATTTCAACAACCTCAGTGAACCACTTCTTACTATTTTTCAAAAGTATTCACACTTGCCTGTAAGAACATTTTATAAAGTTTCATTTCAGAGACCGAAACGTTTCATACAAACGTTACCCTAAAATTGGTTCCAGTAAGTACAAAAATTCATGTACTGTATCTGAGTGTAAGTTTGCAACGTTTTTCCAGGAAAACCTGCCCCGAACTTTCTGCAGCAAAATCATGCCTTCACATACTAAACATTGCTGGGGGTAAAATCAATTTTTTTAATTGTGTTAGAGGGTAAATGAGACAAAAAAGGTTAAGAATTACTCTACTAGACTTACTAGTGTTGGAAATTGGAACGACTTGGCTTGCTGTTGAAGTAAAGCTGCTACTGTGTATTCTCGCGTTGTGTAGCCGAACTTTTTTTCGTACCTTCCCACGCCACGTCACGACTGCTTCGCCGCGGCAAAAAGTTAACTGAGATTTTCAGTTTTTATTTGAAAAAGCGGAGCCTGCACAGAGCACAAATTTACCCGTAGCAAGAATCAAAGTGCTTGTTGTTTTCGATTAATCTGCACTGCAACATTTGGTGGCAGTTTTAGTAGTATCCGCAGTGAGACCTTGCTGCCGGTACGTTTTTTACAGCAGATGACACTTTGTTCACAGAATATGCTGCAGCCTGTGATTCGTGGCCACGCGCCCACGCACTTAACGTGCACAATTTTTCCCTTCGATATTATCTGTGCTTCTCCCAGGGGATGCAATTTCGCAATAGACCATCTTATTCCCTGGGGTTGATTATCAGGTACTATGCGTTTTGCTCGAAGCATGAACTCCGCCTCAGAACTTTCACCGTCAACCGCATCTCAGTTCACGAATGACTTGATCCTAGCTTCGCTTCAACGGATCCTGCAAGCCGCAGTTCCCCCAAGTCAGGCAAACTTGATCATATCAAGGATGCTGTTGTTAAGAACGTTCTGTGAAAACACGTTTCCAGGGAGACAGTGCGAAGGAGTTTAATAACGTTTTATTCTTGATTGTGTAGTGGTTATGGGTATGCTCCACAGCTCCATAGTTTTGCTGAGATACGGCGACGCTAAAATGCCATATACGATATCATTGGCTGCTTCAAACTGACGCAAAGCGGCTGAACAGCCACCGCAAAGCTGTGTCTTATCCGAACCTGCCCGCAGCTTTGAAGTCTGCCAACTGAATCTAATTTACGCAATCATCCAAACGTTTCGATTGTGGGCAAATTAAGTGGAACTGTACCAGCGCAATAAATACAGTGCATCAATGATCAATGTATTGACAATTCCTTCCGTGTTTTGATTTTTCTGGTATGTACGGGTGATTGTTTATCTTAGAGGTCGGCTCTTTATCTTCGTTTTTGAAAAATTTTTTGATCAATCAGAATCAGGGAATTGATTTCCTTCAGCTTCGCAGCTGCGAGACCGAAACAATAACTTGTTTCACGTGATGCAAATGACCTGAACTTCGCACTGATCTTTGTAGATGCAAAATCGCCTTTACAGTCTGTCGAAAGCTCTTGAAAACTGAAAACAATTGAATTATATCAAAATGCCTCGTATTTCACGGTAGTTAACAATTTTGACACTGTCTCTCTCTTTTCTTTTGCAGTGTGTGAAAAATTTTTGTTGCAGTACGGTTTTAAATTTCTATTTACCACTTGATCAGAAACCTACCACTTTGTAAGTTTTCGTTGAGAAGTCAGTGCTTTTCTACTTTTAGTTTCTCTTTGCCCTGCCTGCTATAAATTGCTATGGCAACGCGTTCGTTTCAGTACGCACAAAACCATGTGGACGTTTTCATTCATAGACTGCCCTCAATTAAAGCAGTGCACTTTTATAAAAATATGAAGCCAGTTTTGCGGCGAAATGAATAGGTTACAGGGGTTCTCAACCTTTTTTCTCCAATTTACCCCTTGCCAGCTTCCTAACACAAAATTTACCCCCTGTTTTTTCTTTACTCTCTAGCGCTGTAGAAAAAAAAGTAATGTAACTTCAGCAGCATTAAATTTTCCCCCAAGATAGGTAAAATCTGCCCCCAGGGGGTAAATTTATCCCCGGTTGAGAACCCCTGGGTTAGACGCAAACTTTCAAGGTTCACTCAAAATAAAGCACCTTTTGCGAACGACAAAGTACAGTGAACCTGCGAGTGGCTTGCTGAGCTGCTGATGTGACACGACAGGTGCTTCACATATGTTGAATCTTGTTAAACGCAGAGAGGTCCAGACCTGCCGCCAACGTTACACAGGGCATTTCCAATTATTCAGCGTGTGCGAAGATTCGATTTAACTTTGTTAGCCTTACGTGCTCACCCAGAGGCATGCTGACGCTTCAATCAACGGGTTGCTCCGTTTTCCCGCACCAACTCGTTTGTGACGTCGCTTCGTAGATTTCTGCTCTTATTCAGTGATTTGTGGGATTGAACTTTTTTTGACCCAATCTCAGCTGCTTTGTATCTTATCAGCGGTTCCTGAAAAAGTGCGTAGACTATTTTCTGTAACTTGAGGCCTCTTGAACGCGATCTTCACATTTGGGCCGCCATTTGCTTGCAGGCTTGCGTTCTGCGTGTGCAGCCGATACTCGTTATTTGTGTGTCTTATCACACTTTTTAGTTATAAATGCATACAGGCATATGTATCTATTACGATTTGGGATACTTTCTTGTTGCCTATTTGCTCTAAACCAACTTCGATTTTCTGAAACGTTTGGTAAACTCGTCTCAATTCTCTAATTTTCTGAAAGGCGACTAATCATATTAGTGAATAGCTGAACAGTTGCCCGTGCCGTACTTGAGCTAATATGGAAGCGGATGTGGCGAAATAAGTGTTGTCACAAAACCGCAGTGCTACGCCTCAGTTTGGCTGGTGGTGTTTGTTTTTGTATTTGTCGACTTGGCTCGCCAAAGTAATCCCGTGTCGCGAGAAGGCGAGTGTGGCGCCCTGCAGCTGCTCACTGCGGGGAATTGACGCACGCGTCCCGGGGGACATTATGCTCGACGCTGACACCTTTCTTGCCGCAAATGTCGTTGGTCGTATTGATCGAAGGCGCTTTTATGTAATAGCTCGACGTTTTTCATTAACTGAAAGATGAGCACTATCGACAGAGACCTTTTGAAAATGACGTAAGTCTTCATGCCATTGTCTGTTGCGCAATCCCAGTCACAGTGGGGTTTCGCGTGAAGTTTTTCATCAAAATGTCAAAACATCAAACACGTTTTGGCTCTGTCTAGTGAAATCTCATTGGGTGTGACTGATTGAATTTAATAGATGTTTTGGTGCTTAATGCCTCACACTACTGGTTTTTTCTTTTCCTGAACTTAGTTGTAGCCTACTTCCAGCGGAAAAAATACAATGTGCAGTACTTGTCCGAAAGGGCCTGAAAACGTCTTTCTCTTTTAAGAATTTTCTGCATACGTTCACAATAGGCCTTAAACAGTACAGCTTCACCACATATGTTTGGTACATTTAACGGGCTTGGAATTATTGTTTTATTAAGATCTTCGTGCTTATTGTGTGTAAGCTGGTATTTGAAGTAATCCCTTTTATGATTTATTTCAGGTGAAAATGATTGTGCCGAATACAACAGCCGGATTGGTAATCGGTAAAGCGGGTGCTACTATAAAGACTATCATGGAAGAAAGCGGTTCTAAGGTATTTTAACTGTTTTTGATAATTGCGTGCAGGAAGCAGGAAAAACGAGTTTGTGAAGACGGCAGTAAATCAAAAGTGTACTTTCAGACTAACGGAAAGTGTTTGTCATAAAAAGTCATCATATTTATATTTGAACCACGATCGCCGGCAGTCGCGGGTGATGCGAAATTTCGGCAAACCTCACGTGGTTGATGTCAACCCATCCCTACAGGTTTATTTGTTTGTGTTGACAATATTTTTCAGTTGTTACAAGAGTATAAACAAGGTTGCGCAGATTGCTTGTACACAAAGCTACCATCGTTATATGATGGTTGAGCGCGTTTTATCAACATAATTTTTAATTCTAAACTTGCGGCAACTTGGAAACGGCAAATATCTCGTTTGTTCCTCTATTGGTTCCCCAAACGTTAGCACACAACCAACTTCTAAAATGCATTTTGCGTTCCAAAGGACTCGGTGAAAGTTTGTTTAAAACGCTTCAAACAAACGTTTAGAGAGTTTGTAGTGAAACGTTGCCAATCCTTTTAGGATACAATTTTAGAGTAAAAAAGTAATGATTTTTACCGTTGTATAACTGTGATGTCTACGATTTTCCAAAGCTAAAAACGAAAAAATTCAATATGAAAGATCTTCAAACACCAACCTCTTTCACTGACAGGTACAACTTTCTCAAAAACCAGAAGGCATCAACGTACAAGAGCGAGTGATCACAATTAAAGGGGAAAAACACCAACTTATCGCCGCATCCAATATAATTATCGACAAAATCAAGGACGATCCACAGAGTACCAGCTGTCCCAACATCAGCTACTCTGGGATTTCTGGACCAATAGCCAATGCTAACCCTACCGGGTCTCCATACGCTGCAGGTTCAGCGGCCCTTGTGGATGCCACGCATCCGGCAGTAGCGGCCATGTTAGGCCACTACGTGATTCCGGGCCAGCATCCCACCGTTTTACACGCTGCTGTTCCGACGTACTCCACGAGTGCGTATCCGACAGTTTCGGCAGGAGGGACCGACTTTACTACGATTAATGCCGCAATGAGCACCCTGGGTTACACCGTAGGTGGAGTGAACGGCAGTGCTCTCGGGATCGTACCAGGAATCCATTCCAGCCTTCACGCACCGACCAGCGCAACTTCACTAGGAGTAATTCAGAGTGGGGCATCATTTGGAGGCACAGTAAGCCCCTTGCCTTCGTCAACGCCACTGCTCACAGCAACTCTACCTACTGATGGTGCGCTGCAAGCCGCTGTTCCTTCCGTTCCGGCTGCGCAAACCCTGTCGTTACATAGCAACAACTATCTTGCTGCACTTGCTGCTGCAGGTTATCTGACCACGAGTCATCCGCAGATTTTGGGAACTACGTCCCCTTTGCCAGCGTCAACAGGCTCTATTTCTCAGCAACCTCCCGCCGCCGTCACGCCAACAAGTCTTCCGATGGTAGCCACAACCCCCACCCCGGTTCTGTCCGCGGCAGCACACCCCCAATCGACAGTGGGGGTTCTCAGCATCGAAAAATCTAGTGATGGGCAGCGTGAGACTATTGAACTGGCCATTCCAGAAAATCTGATTGGAGCCATCTTGGGCAAGGCCGGTCGGACGTTGATCGAGTACCAGGACAGGTCAGGCGCCAAAATTCAGATTTCTAAGAAGGGAGAATATGTGGTAGGCACCAGAAACAGGAAAGTAGCGATCACGGGAAAGCCCCCGTGCCCGCAGACCGCTCAGTTCTTGATCACCCAGCGGATCCAAGCCGCACAGGCTGCGCGCGCGCAACAGATTAAGTTTATGTAAAAGATGGAGAAGTCAGTGCCGTTTGTAGTACCAAAACGTGCAGTCTTCCTTAAAATGCCAAAGTTTACCGCAAGCTAAACACTTTTTGCAGACTTCGACGGTAAGTCTGTCGCAGCTGTTCGAGTTGCTTTATGATTTGTTTTTCCTACATTTTTTCCCGCCGATAGGTCGAAACTTCATACATAATTTATGGTCATTGCGCAGATTCCCTGATTTCTGCGCCAGTTTTGCTGACGTGGATTGCCCACTGAAGTTTCTTGGCCTAAAGATCAGGATCGATTTCGAAAAGAACTGAGATAAATATGTTTGTTTTTGGTTTTGTTTTTTTTTCGCTTAAGAAAGGCGTTGCCCGCCACCGATGCGGTCTCAAAGAGCAAGTAGCAAAGTTCTAGTTGAAGCGCTAGCAAAGTTTTACAAACTTCATTCTATAGATTTTTTACTGTCGTTGAGCTGCTTTAGTTTTCCAGATTTCTGCGTTTTTAGGGCGAATTCGTTTCGTCATACCAAGCGCTTTTTTCGTCAAAACAATTTCGTTTCAGCCATTTCATCGATAGTACATGCATTTCGGAGCTTGAGAGATTTTTCACTACTTTCGAAAGACTTCTCTCCGCACGGTGTCGCCACT
>JGI24158J21664_10004345_pt1 | contig 18218 bp, 8 predicted proteins | sample Ectturendosymbi3_FD_21664 | JGI IMG/M metagenome (IMG submission 21664)
ACCATATTACCTGGAACCATTTGCGGAAATATATTTGGTACGAATAAACGCTATGCTTTCGTCATAATACGTCCAAAGATATAACCAACTAGTTTGGTACACCTGTTCATCAAAACCGCAATTAATTAACTGGATAATTTATGACTTGCGGTAACAGCTTTCGTTTTTTACATCAATATTATCGTTGATGAAACATTGGATGTAACACAAATTTGAAAGAAGAACTTATTATCTCAATTTCCTATTATAAATCATATGCGTATCAAACACCTTGAGATCGGTTCAGACACTTCCAAGCATTGTCACTGACAACGAAACATAAAAGATTCTTTAAATATTTTTCATTGATGCAGAAGAAATTTCTTTTTGACAGAGATGTGTTTCGAATGGCAGCTATCAGAATTGTTTCTGAAAGTTTGTTGTTTCACTTTGAAATTTGAAAAACAATCCTCTTCATGCGACACCTAATGGATGATGTGCTTTAGAATAAAAAGAAATGATAATTTCTTATTCACGTTCTAAAACTACTTTAATAATGTTTCGTCGACAAATCCCAACAGTATCGAAAGAAGTTTTTATTTCAAAACATGGAGGAGAACAACGTAAGGAATGATCCCTTTCGTTGTTCTACGCATGAAACACTCACCATATTTCAACCTAATCAACGTTAGTTTGACATTGCCATCAGGATTTGGTTTAGAAATTTTCCTCGAGAATACGGAAACTAATGTAAAAACTTTTTTTCAGAATTTATTCCTCATGCAGTCGAAATTTCAAATATAACTTATTATTTTGTTTGGGAGAAACATAAATTGTTGCCTTTGAAAAGTCTTTGTTGTTTCGCCCAATACTCCATGTAATATATTAGTTTTTCAATTGCTTTTCCATTATATTTAAAATGTAGCAAAATATGAAGTGAAAAGAATGTATGAAGAATATATGAAATATTAAACTTTTTATAAAGTTTTTGACGCACCATTCCCAACATAATCAAACACCTTGCCTAAGAAAAACAAACGTATGTGGTGGAACGTTAAGTAATTATTGCTAATAAATAGGACAAAAAACGGGAGCATCATGATTTTTCAGAAGCATTCTGATAATTGGCAATCAATTGTAAGGTGAAGTAGATATTGGCAAAGTTAATTTCAACGCATATACCCTTCAGAAAGTTACGGAAAAGACAAAGACAATGTGTTGATCATTTCGTATTTCTTTTTGTGGAACTGTATCCACAGAAGATCACATAGTAACTTTATGTCATAAACAGAGTTTGCGATGCTGTATTTTGGCACACGTCGATGTAAACTAGCAACTAATCAGTTGATTGCTGGAGCAACAGCTTAAATCCTGAGAAAGTGTTTTATAGTATGAAACCTAATTATGTGATATTTGAGTAGCACTGGTTAAGAATTTGCCGTCCAAATCACGGAATAGGAAACGCTCAACTAGTGTCGCGGTCACAACTGTAAATAAGTGGTTGCACAATGTTCCTATTGTAACTTTTTTAGATGCAACGTTTTCGCTTTAGGCAATTGGCGTTTCCTAATTCGTGATTGGTATCTGTGCGTGCAGCCTGACACACAATTTTGCTGTGAGGAACCTGCAATGCATTTGTTGCAAGAAGCAATCTTAGCTAATAACGAAAGCACGTTATGAAAGTAAGAGGTATTGAAATCAACATTCTAGTTTTTAGAAACTATTCATATCCCATGAAACACATTTGGAAAAAGCAGTGAAGCCGAAGCATGGCAAGATAAAAAATTGAAACGCGTTTGTGAATATTAGAATTCCTCTGCACTTTGATAAACCGTGAATAAAACTTACAATACTTGTTTTGAGTTGAAACACAAAATTTGCTGATAAGGTCAGCGGAAATATTTGTTTTTCCTGGGCCGTTAATTTTTACTTCCAAGGGCGTTTCAAAGTTTTGTTGACCGAACTCCTACACTTGAAACCTCTCAACATTTTATATGTCTCCTCAGGCTCGAATCGATTGTGAAGTCGCAACTGTTTATCCACGGCAACCTAAATTTACGCATATTCACAGAATGCTTTTAGGGGGTCCAAGGCACTGAAAAAGAGCGATACAAGAATAAGCACATTTACGCACATTTTCAAATTGCGCTAGTGATCGCATATATCACCCAACTACAAATAGCAAGAAAACGAAAGAATACTGGAAAACGTCTGGCACAAAGGATTCTTAGCATTACCGTCAACAAGAAAAGCTGCAGCCACTAACTCATATAACCTTACCTAAGATCTAGAATGACGTGGACTTATAAGATTTTTCACTTACGCCGAGCCGTGTTTCCGTTTTGCTAATGTTTCTTTTTTAATACCCAACTAGTCGGTATTCTGATGTTTTATTAGAATAATTTGCTTTAATATTCCTTCAAAATCAAAAATTTTGCTTTAATATTTAGAAATGTTCAATATTTAGTGAACAACAGCCTCTAAGCTTCTTGTTCACACCAGGATTCTCAAAAAACAGAGATCACAAAAAGAACCACGTCTGACAAAACACCAGTCGAAGCCACAGAAAACGAATCGATGAAATCAGGTGTGTTGATCGATAACTTATGACCAGAAAATTTTATAAGGTCTACTAGATTGTTTGTTTTTGTTAATTGTGTTGCAAAAACGTTTCAAGTCTAAATGGATATTCTAACCGTCACACGTTTAGAAACTACGTAACCTATTGAAACACATTGCCATGTAGGTGTAATGTAACTGTTCTGAACACTTTGCGTATCCATACAAACCGCAATACAATCAGAAGTGTTCACTCTGTTTCATTGAAAAACATTTCCGTGCAATGCATCCTATAGCCATTGCTGGTGTGCTGACCGAAGCCAAACGTATCCGTCTATTCATGGATGACATACAATGGATAATAGCGTCAGAAACGTACGTTCGAGGTGATGTTCCTGGGCGTTAAGAGACTCATCCACTTCTTCCTAAATTATTTCATAACGTGTAGTGGCCACAAATCCGCGTGCCGTTACTCTTCAAACTACTTCACAGATTCTGCAGAATTCGTCGAAGGTCGAAAAATTTTGATTCCTCAAAACCCTGAACACCAACTAGCAGGAAAAGAGACGGTCTTGCAAAGTGAACCATTATATGTGGAACCAAATGCAGAAGTATATTTGGTGAACGGTTTGTTGTCATCATAATGCGTCTAACGATGTGTTCACTTTGCTTAATATACCCATTCACGAAAACCAAAGTTATTTTACGGAAACATTTATTTTTTTCACAATAGACTTGCGTAACCACTTTAGCTTTCTCAGCAACTTTGTTTTTATTGATTTACAGAGTACAATGCACAATTTAAACAAAAATGTTTTTTTCCCATTTTACACCTTATAAATTATGAAACTAACCAAATATTTTGAGACTACGAAAACGTTTTATGAGGCTGCCAAACACTTTCACAGACTTCCATAAACATAACACCATATTGAAAATCTTTACCTTATTCAAAAGGGATCAATCAAAGACGTTTCTCTAATGGCAACGAATTTGATTGTTTCTGAAGAAATCTTACTATAAATTTGAAACTGGAAAAACAAACCTTTCCTGCGAAACTCATGATTGATGTGCATTTGATTAAATTATTTCTCATTTCTTATTGATGTTCTGAAACTACTTCAATGCTTTACCGAAGAATCACAACAATATCTACAAATTATTTTATTTCAGAATATGAACTGATCTTCACACAACAAGGTAAGAAGTGATATTTTTCCATACTTTCAATCAACATTTCGTGTGACGCGCAACAAGGACGTGGTTGAGAAAATTTCGGCGATGATGGGAAAATAGACGTTAAACCTGTTTCTCACAATTTATTTTTCAAACTGTTGAAATATCAATAGTAAGATATCGTTTTGTATTACTGAAGTTGGAAATATAGCGCTTGAAATATTTTACCGGTTTTGCGAATTGGTGCATTTAATATTTTGAATTTTAATGCGCATTTCAATGATTTATTGGTAGGAAATGTGATAATTTCCCTTCCCATCAGGAATGTTATGAAGAGGTCATAGTCTGTAATATATCGTTAAACGCCAAGGAATATATGAAACATGACATCTTGCGTGCGAAATATCTCATGCACCCTGATTAATGCGTGTGAACACCCTGCCTAAGACCAAAAATGTTAAGACTTCATAGTTATGGATAAATAGTTTGACATTTCGTAATCATTACAATTAAAATGAGAAAAATTAGTGACAATGCAACTCCCGACTGGACAATTGCAACTGGACTACTGCCCACAGACAACTGCCAACAGGATATCTGCCAAACGGAGAACTGGATAATTGCCAAGTTGGAAAACAGAAACCAGACAACTTGCAACAGGAAGAATTGGCAACAGTACAACCCCAAACTAAGACAACTGCTTCCCGGACAATAGCTTCTGTGAAGCAGATCGTCAATGGTTACTCCAGCCAGTACACCCAGAAAGCCGAAGCTTCACAACAGTTTTTTTTTGTAACTTACTTGGTATGTGACCCAAACTTCTGAAGGCTACCGCGGGAGTGCTTAGTGAATAAAGGCTTAGTACTCAGATCTAAAAATTGCAAAAAAATTGTTCAACGTCGATTCTTTTGAAAGACTTCTACACTTTCGAGTTTTTCAGCGGAGGATTTGTTGCGCTGTTCGGTATAAATTATTTAATCTAGTCTGAACTCTCAGTGAAAATAACTCTACGAATTGTTTGAAAGGGCAATTGTGCAATTTTTAGTTGTTCCAGTTGGTAGCAGTTCTGGTTGACAATCATGCTGATTGGCAGTTGTCCAGTTGGGAGTTATCTTACAACCGAAGAAAATTACCGGCATCAACATTACATTCCAAATCATTCTTGTGTTTGTCAAGCAGAGTAGGGTTGGCAATGCTTATTATCAAATTGTTAAATTAAACTTTTAGAAGCTTTACCTAAAAAACTGAAAGAAAAACGTGCATTTCCTTTTACTATTTGCTGTGTCCATTGGCGATCACATAAGAAACTTTGTTCGTAATCAAAGATTGCAGCACTGCATTTTTATACGGGTTTTTGGAAAAGAAACTTAGTTCGGAAACAAAAGAAACTTCGTTCGTAAAAAAAAGAAACTTAGTTCGTAAACAAAAGAAACTTAGTTCGTAAACAAATAAAACTTAATTCGTAAACAAGAGAAACTTAGTTCGTAAACAAAGATTGCAGCAATGTATTTTTGGACGGGTTTTTGGAAAAGAAACTTAGTTCGTAATCAAAGATTGCAGCACTGTATCTTTGGACGGGTTTTTGGAAAAGAAACTTAGTTCGTAAACAAAGAATGTAGCACTGTATTTTTCGACGGGGTTTTGGAAAAGGAACTTAGTTCGTAAACAAAAGAAACGTAGTTCGTAAACCAAAGAAATTTAGTTCGTGAACAAAAGAATCTTAGTTCGTAAAGAAAAGAAACTTAGATCGTGATCAAAGATTGCAGCACCGCATTTTTGGACGGGTTTTTGGAAAAGAAACTTAGTTCGTAAACAAAAGAAGCTTAGTTCGTAAACAAAAGAAACGTAGTTCGTAAACAAAAGAAACTTAGTTCGTAAACAAAAGAAACTGAGTTCGTAAACATAGATTGTAGCACTGCATTTTTGGACGGGTTTTTGGAAAAGAAACTTAGTTCGTAAACTAAAGAAACGTAGTTCGTGAACAAAAAAAACTTAGTTCGTAAACAAAGATTGCAGCACTGCATTTTTATACGGGTTTTTGGAAAAGAAACTTAGTTCGTAAACAAAAGAAACTTAGTTCGTAAATAAAGATTGCAGCACTGTATTTTTGGACGGGTTTTTGGAAAAGAAACTTAGTTCGCAAACAAAAGAAACTTAGTTCGTAAACAAAGGTTGCAGCACTGCATTTTTGGACGGGTTTTTGGAAAACAAACTTAGTTCGTAAACAAAAGAAACTTAGTTCTTAAACAAAGATTGCAGCACTGAATTTTTGGACGGGTTTTTGGAAAAGAAACTTAGTTCGTAAACAAAGATTGCAGCTTTGTATTTTTGGACGTTTATTTGGAAAATAGCAATAAATTAATGAATTCCTGAACAAACAGCCTTAATCTTGAGTAATTGGTATGAAGGTAAAACGTTTCTTTCTTATTCAAGTTTGGCGGCAGAAAATTGAAAAGACACAATGCGAGAATGGGAAACACTGTAGTGGTCAACACTAAGTGATTGAAAGACCAGGTGTCGATTGCAAACAATGAGCCGCTTCATATTGCATTGTGGAATGATCGAATTTCAAACGGTGTTGACTGTAGCAGTGACAAAGGTTTGCTTTTTTGAACTGCGCTAGTTTTAATAGACCACAACTTTTATGCATGTAACGCAAAATCGGTTATCACAAAATACAAATGAAAATTACGTCAAAGTGATTCATACTGTAGTAGTTGGATGAATTTTATTTGAAAAATATTTACTTTAGCCATATTTTTTGACTCTCCAGGCTTAGTTTCGGGTTAAAGGTGATTACTTCTGTGAACACGCTACGGAATTTAACAAACCGAACGTGTCGACTTTGATATTCATATTAGATATTTATGCAAATGTCACGTTCACATACAGTATTGACAAGAAACGTAATTTGGTCAATTCTAAAAGCGAAGCATGTAACGAACATCCTGTAACCAAGATGTATTTAACCCCATGTTGACGTTTTCAAAAACCATTTTAGAAACGAACTGTTTTAGTGCTGACGATCCGCAGTGTAACGTAATATCGACATCCTTAGAAAACGTTTGTTCACACATTCCTTGCTTATCTACCGATTGTGTAGTGGTCAGTTGAATACAAATATGTGAAAATTTGAATCATTGCAAAAAAATGAAAGTCGATTCCAGTCGGCTGATTCCTCGAAAGCTAACAATAAATTTAGATCGTTTAATCGATGCATTTCTGGGTAGTATGGATTATTGTGAATTTAAATTGGAGGGTCGTTTAAAATCGTAAAATTTCACTGGATACTCCTGTAAATCTCGATGTAGAACATTGCGCAAACACAAGTTCATGTACGTTACGGAGTCGTTACTACATTGGCACTTTATCGTTTTAGCAAAAGCAACCCATACAATGACGCGCTGTACGGGAGAGAAGCAAGAAGACTCTTGATAACCTGTGGAATGCTCTGTTTTCAGCAGTGTGGCCATAAGATATGCTTTTCCTCAGCTTGACAGAATATGCAATATTTTCTTTAATAGTTGCTTCTAATAGTCCACAAAAAACACTTACTTTAGTTCTGCATTAACTCAGTCATTCTGTAATATGCATGAAAAATCACATTACTTGTTTGAAAACGTTATGCTGAGTTCTTTCATTCGCTCTGTACAGGTGCATAAAGTCACGTGCGCTTTGGCAGTCTTTGTGTCTTACTCTTCAGATAAAAAACACAAAACACACAGTAAATCCACTACACACAAATTGAGTGTTTATTTGTTTATATTGTGTTTTTTTTAATATGCCTACCACAAACGTTAGAAAGCCAATCGGGGCTCCAAAGATGCGGATTTCCTCCTGTTTTTTTCAAAAGAAGCACAAAGTTTTTTCTTGCAGTTTGAGGCCCAGGGCCAGATCAAGAGGGCCAAACAGACCTAAACCTACCCTTGTTATGACACAACTCACAAAAACTTCAAATCCAATACTTCTCAACTTATTTAAATATCGAAGCTCGAAAACTTTAGGCATTTTTTGAGGGTTGATCAGCTCTCTAGCTCTATCGGCTGGCGAGTTATGTTTGAAAATATTCCCAAGAAAATATATCGTCTTTTGTGGTCCTCAAAGGGTTCTTGCTCGGCTGTAATGCTTCAAAAGTATAGTTGTTTACATACAACATCATTGTTTCAAGAAAAGTATTTCTTCCAAATCACCCAACCTATATCAAATGTGTAACTTATTGGATTCTGCTATCTGTTTGCGTTACCGCTCGTGGCTTTTGCTACCTTCTGTTTTTAAGTTTCATTAACTTGGTAGAGCTGGTGATGCTTGTTGATCAGGAGAAATATTTATTCGGTAACCATGATCTAAATCAATGCTACAGCAGGACTCTCTTCGATATGTATTATTCGATTTGTTTTCTTGCGTTCAAAGTTTTTGAAAGTAGAAAATGAGCTATACAGTGTTTTCAGCTTGCAATTGTTTACAGCTGTGCCGCAGCTACTAATGCGGATTTGTGAAAATGTTAATTTTCATTCGTTCTTTTTTATATATAATGATGATTGCCTACTTCACCAATTTTACCTTTGCTAATATGTTGTTATTCTCAAATGCTTCTACTCGCATATGCACACTTTACACATTTAGAATATTGACCTCAACGGAATGAAACGAACACATAATTATAATATAAAACACTCAGATCTGAAGAATTGTCGCTTGAATGTGTGCTGGGGAGAAAAAATAATAACCAACCATGAAATGCAAGAGATGATTTTTTGATTTTTTGACAGACGCTTGATTCAAAAACTTTTGATTTTACGAGGATATCATTATTGTCGATGTAAATCATAGTTCGGAACTAAAAGCTTGATTTGCAATGTTCCATTCAAGCACAAAAATGCCGTTATTACCATATCTAAGCAAAGGAATCATCACCCTCTAACGATATCTACATCTCTCAAATCTAGTTTTTATTTTTTGGTCACAGACGGAAATGTTTTTGAAATGACCGAAAAAAATTAAGTCATTTCGTTCAGAATGTCTGAACACATAGGTTAATGAACTCTGTTGAGGAAAATATAGGTTAATGAACTCTGTTGAGGAAAATATAGGTTAATGAACACTGTCACGACTAGTTTTAGTAGGACTGTGAGACAAACGACAAATGTCTCGGTGACCAAAATGTCTCAGCAAAAAATGACCGATATATCTCAGCGAAAAGAAAACGTCCCAAGAAGACACACCTACACAATTAAGTTTACTGTTTCGTCACAGTGCCTCTTGGTATAGCACATTAAATTAAATGTCTTTGTTCGTTCGTCAATTTTGTGCCTCGCCACACTCTTTTCATGGTTTACAAATCATACAAATTACTGTTTGTTGATATGAGAGTATCATCTAAGATACCTACTCTGATATAGCAACAAACGAAGTTTTTGCAGTGCTTTTAATTAAGTGTCGCCGACAAACGAAGTTTTTACAGTGCTTTTAAGTGTCGCCTACAGGGAGAGAGAATCTCGACGCGCCATGCTTTCCTGCAATATTTGAAATGTGCTGAAGACAGAGAAAAGCTTACTTTTGTAGTCTTCAATTTGTTTTATCTCTGCTGTTACTTCAGCCTTTCAACTTTTCACCCGTAAGCTTTGCTTGCAATTTTCAGGATTGAGGATGCGTAATTTTACTTGAAATCGATTTCCTATTAATCATCGCAAAAAGACGAAAGCAGATGGCAGTCGACTGATTCCTAGAAAGCATACAGAAACACTAGTGCTTTTAAGCAACAAACGAATGTTAGACGAAGAACAACTACCGCCACGAAACCAAGTTAGGATGCCTTGAAACTACAGTCCTCTAACAATGTGCTAACTGTGTTGCAGAACCAGCCAACTGGATAACGATAAAAAAGTCTTTGCTCAACTGTTGTAAAACTATGAAAACGACACGACGTTTTAGCCATCTAACAACAGGCTTTCATCAGGGCTAATGGCGACACGAACAGGAGAGCAGTAAAATTCACTGAAGGCGCGTGATTGGATGGCGTAATGATAAAACTGATAACTATGTTGAAAAGGTACAGTAGATAACGGAGAACTGATAGTAGACTAGAATAAAATAACAGCAGTGAAAAACAAACTGCACACCGAGACAAAACGAATCAAAAATGTGCTAACTGATCTAAAACGTACAAGTTCACATATAGATAGAGAAATATCTTTGCTTCGTTGTTTCTCTGAATTACTTTTTGACAAGGTGCCAGCCCCTTTCCTTCCAGTTTTTCCAAATTGTTCTGACATTCGCCCCCTGTGCATTATGTTACAAGCAAAGTGATCGAGTTCCACCTTTCCAAAAATCATTGCCTCTTTCTCTATTCTTAATTCTTTCTTCGTTGAGTCTCCAGATTGCGGAACAGTCTCCCACTAGTAATAAAATCTGCAACCAGCCAGTATACCTTCATGAATCGCTCCGTGTTCCTATTATCATTTATCAAAACAACAGTATTCATCACCTGATTGTAACAAAGCCCCATCTGACGTCAACATACGATGCATGCGTCACGTCGTTCATAGCCTGTTGAATATCACCAAAATCTTTATCGGGTTTGTGTTTGCGTCGATATAGCGACCCATGTACACCTGATCTTTCACTGTGCAACTGGACAAGCGCGTTTTAAGGTTCTGACCAATTGCGTAATTGCTGAACGCTTTAAACCGCCACATTGATTTGTTGCGTTTGTTATATATTTGATGTGTCTGATATGTCGGTCACTATTTCAGTTGCAGTTTTTAGTGCTGTCGGCGAATTCCTGAAATCCTGTAAAAGGTTCTAACTGTACTCTGAAATCCTCTTTGTTTTTTATTCTCTCTTCAATTATCTTGTGTTATTTTGTTGTTTGAGGCTAGTGTGTGTGGCAAGAATGTGGATAAATGAATAAACACAAAAGTTTGCTGGAACTATTGCAAAAATCACAACCTATTGGTTTCAATTTAAAGGATCCTGAAAATGAATGAGAAGTAGATGAAAGCAAATAACCGGAAAGCAGTCAAAAATGAAGGGCAGAGTACGTTGAAATGGACGAATATCCTTATGTGAGGATGTGTGGGCGTAGCGTGGAAGTCCTGGCTGAAAAATCAAGCACTTTGGGAAGTTCCGTTAAAATCGGAAATCAAACAAAACGACAGTGTGGGCGTAGCGTGGAAGTCCTGGAAGAAAAATCAAACACTTTGGGAAGTTCCATTAAAATCGGAAATCACACAAAACGACAGTTTTTCAACGTGACTTTTCAAACGACCTGTTAAAACGCTGTGTCTCGCGGTTGAGTGTTTCGCAAAAATACCTGAGTCATCCAAGAATTCATTACATAAGTTGTCCATTCTTATTGCAAACAAAACAGCTACAATAATCGAAAAGATTATTTTTTTCGACATTTCGGCTTATGCGTAAGCCATCATCAGGAATAAATGAAATGCGACAGTTCGAAAGAAAAATTAGGATGCAATTTTAAGGCATTGGTACTGCATTGCGTCATAAAGACCATTATGTGTTAAAAATCTTTTATAAGTCGTCGTCCAGTTACTCAAAAATACCCGGTTAAATACAAGCCTTAAATCAAGAAGACAAATTACAAACAATTTGAATAAACTAGTAAATGCAATGTCACACGGAATTTGTTTTATCTCAATGGGATCCAGATTTTCAGTAGAGCATTGTTTGATCGTCACTAGTTTCAGGAGCAAACCCTCTGAAAGTTGCCACAGCATGGTCAGAAAAACAATTTTATATCCCAAAAAAATTTGTAAAAATATTTTTATAGCTTGAATCCATTCAACAATTTTGCTTGAAAATTGACGCGAAGTCGAAAGATACCTGCAGAAATATTTTCTTCAAATGTCAGGTTGCCAACCTTTCTGCGCATACAGCTTGAAAGGATAAGAGTGAAAAAGAACTGTGTTTAAAACATTGTCTTCCTTCGGACCTGAACAAAAGTTGACACAAATCTTTGTCTCGCGAGTGACAAATTAGAGTGTTAAGGCAATTTTTCCCACGGTCGCAGATTTCGCTGTACCGCTTTTGAATAAAACCGCTGTGTTTCCTAAGTACCCAAACCAGGTATTCCTCGCAGCACGTCACCGGGATGTAAGTGCTGTGTAGCAACATTTCCAGCAATCTCTACGATGTTAATATAACTCCTTCGGCACGTGAGTTAAGACTGAAAACACAATTCAGATCCTGGTCCTATGTGAAACTTTGTTCGATGACCTTGCTGTCCCTCCCACTCTAACAATAAAATTTTACCAGGAATTAATCTCCGAAACCATTAGACATTCACACACGGTCCCTACCGCAAATGCGAAAACCTGCAGAAAAAAAGGTTATAAAACAAAAGGCAAGTATCACTAAATAAAATAAGTTTATCAGAAAGACCATTCATTTATCTACTGCTTTTACGTAAGTTCTACCGTTTCCAAATTTATTTCAGTGGGCATATGCTGTCAATTAATCCTTTTTTGAGCTTTTGAACAAGAAAACAATGTTTTTTTTGTAATGAAAGGTGCAGTATACGTTTCTGATTGATCATCATGATATTCCTGTCTCTAAGCAGAAAATGTGCGATTGCACCTGAATCTTGCTGTACAAGATAGCATCATGGTGCAGCTCTACTTGGGGCGTAAACCCTTACACGCCCAAATTTCATCACAGGAGTTCAACCGGCTAAGATGCTGATCTCCAGAAAAATCCTTTCATGCACATTTCAGAGGATGTTCTGCTTGATCAGTGAACCTGTAAACTTCATCACCCAGTCAACCTGAATGGAAACGCGTTTGGCATTAGCGGCGTTTCTAGCATTCAACAACGTACGGTTCATTGAGAGCACCGGCCAGTGTAGTAAAATATTTGCCATTAGTGAAAGCAACACAAACTGGATCCAACCTAGTTTGACGATACAAATCTGGAGAAAGAGAAAAAGTCAAAGAAAAACGTGTTTCTTAAACTAAGTAGTAATCTAGCAATCCCGATGAATGATGCAGTGCGAAAGAATTCAGTTAAGCAAGCAAAGATCATTTAAGACTTTTTTGCACCTTTGCATCAGGTTTCATTTATGGTGAAGAATGAAGTTTTATATTTTATAATTTTATGCTCCTTGTTAAAGCTATCTTTTTGAAGAATATTTCTGTATTTTTTTGGTGTGAACGTTTGAGCAGAGTTTGCAAAAACTTCGATTGCAAAAGGCAAATGTTTTGTCAAGCAACTTGTGTGTCTGGCTGAAACAGGCTAAACTATTCTTTGACTCGTTCTTTGCCAAAATCAATTGCAAATGAATCAAAAAAGCAGGTGCTACGCAGACGTCTAACAATGCCACGTAAGTAATTACTATTAGGTCGTGCTTCATGTCTTTCTCATATCTGGTTTACCATAGACAGCATTGAGGTACTGTGCTAGTTTGTACTGTAAATTTCGCAATGTTGTCAGATAACAGTACTTGATGCAATTCGAATCAAGTGCAAAAGAATATCGTGATCAAACTTTGGCTCGTTTCGAATCGTGGTTTGACAGAAGGTCAGGAATATATTATAAGAAGTCCGTATGAACCTATGAGATACAGTGTTTCATCAATATCCGAATTGCATTAAACAAGTTTGATTTTTATTAGACTTCATATTATCAGACAAATCTCTGTTCTGTGTGCTGACACAAAAATGTATATAACGATTCTCATTTCATTACATTTTTAAAGCACGGAACAACATTTCTTCAAGCTTCAAATTTTACAAGTTGATGCGAGGTACCAACTTCATTATTTCCTACTTTTTCGCGTGTGTATAAATGTTTATGTCATATACTCTTACAAAAACTGTTTTATGATTTCTCAGCAATGTTTCTTGATTTTTTTGCGGAATGAAACTATTTGTTCGGTGTTGGGAGATATCAAAACAGAAAAGACGAAATCTAACCTGATATTTGTTGCATTATAGGACAGTAATGGGTAAATGGCATTACACTCCAAAGCTTCTTCAAATAAAAAATATCATATTTTTGATTTTTTTTACAGAAGAATTGGTTTTTGAACCATGCTTTGGATCCAGTAACGCTAGAAAGCCAATCAAGGCCTCTAAAGACTCAGATTATAGCCTAGTTTCCAATAAAACTTGAGTCGCGAAATCGACTCGTTGGTTAATGTTCAGAGGTCGATGACTTCATCCAAAAATGCAAAAGTCTCCTTCTTTCATATAGTCATTGCCATAAAACCCAAAATTCAAAGCATTCAAATTGTTTTAAACTCGAAGCTAGAAGGGTTTCCGGATCTTCAGAGGGCTTACCCAGCTCTGTAGCTCTAGCGGCTGGCAACGTATAGCCAGAAATGTGGCTGGCAAGATCGTGGCTTTTACGAGCCTAAAAGAAACGGTCAGCAACCGTTCACATAAAGGTCTGTCCACGAAAACGACATAAATCAGTATTTCAAAGTAAGCCTGGATACAGTAGTGAACCAAAAGAACTACTTTATAAACGCAAAGGAACCTGGGCTTTAAAGTTCTTAAATGACAAATCACTTAGAGGTCAACTAAACATGGGTTTGCATATCCATGTAAAAATTTGACAAAACGCTTGTGCAAAATTAATCAAGCATTTCATAAAAACGTTATTATTTTCTGTAGGACAGTTTTCAGGTGAAGTAAGAATATCTGTTTTGAATTGGACAAAAGCATGACTAAAGTTGTCGTAACTAATGTTCCTGCCGTTGCTCTACCTTCTGAACTCACTCCACTTCCTGGAGCAAAGTATGCGAAGAAGTACAAATACTGGGGGTAAGAAATGTTCATCTTGCTGAAGAGTTTGTTCTTATTTTAATATTTCGTTTACCCTGCAGTCACGCACGCGTTTCGCCTAGGTGCGGAAATAAGATCGGCCCGCTCTCACCATGTGGCTGATTGTCTCGTCACATTGCCTTCGGTTTCTAGTGCAATGTGGACAAACAATCACTCATAAATTTTCTTACTGAGTTAAAACCTATCATGTATAGATTTGATGATTTTTGCTTGAGCATAAACATTTCTTTTGACACCAAGTAGATGCTTCAGCCGTGTGTTCGACGCTGCTTCACCAACATTCGCTTTTGGCAGATGCAAATGGCCTGTTAGTGTATAGCATTTGTGAACGCATGCCAGTGTGATGTGGATAAAAAATTAGTGTGAGGTGGAACATCATGTAGAGAGTTGACGGTTTCAGCTGCTGCTATATTGTTTTATTTTCGACAGCAAGTGACTGCTTGATTCGTGTGTTCCGCACTGCTTGGCAAACATTCGCACTTGCCAGATTTCAAATGGCCTATTATTACAAAGCACTTGTGAAGGCATGCCAATGCGATGTAGATGAATAATTACTCAGAAACTTTTTTCACTGAGTTAGAACATCTCATGTAGAGATTTGACGATTTTTGCTTTAGCACAAATGTCTTTTTCAACAGCAAGTAACTGCTGGAGCCGCCTGTTCGGCTGCTTCAAAAACATTCGCGCTTGACAATTCGCGCTGCTTCACAAACATTTACACTTCACAGTTTTCAAATGGCCGTTAGCGCAAAATCTTTGTGAACCAGGAATGGCATCGCGAAGAATAACACCCATTGAGTTGCGAAAAAGCAGTAATTCAGTGATCGCGGCGTGTGATCTTTTAGCTGCTTCCCAACAATACACGTTAATGGAGATTCAGAGTTCAACACAGGACAACAAAAGTTGCTGCCAACAATGGCTCACATTGCACCCTTGCCGCTCGTCCTTACTCATCGCAACAACGCCAAGCACCTGAACGTGCATGCATAACTTTTTCACAAATCTCAAACCATATTTACGGCCAGCTGATAAAAATATTGTAGTTTTCTCCTCTCCTTTCATGCACTACCATCTTGACATGCGGCTGCTACAAGGTAATCACAACATGTTCTGTGATATTCACATTTTTTATGCAACAACAACAGCAGCAGAAGCGCTACTTTTCAGCATCCAAGAGCTGACAATTGTCGAATGCTCAGGTGACGTGCAATTAACATGTTGCGTAGTTTTTTTGTGCAAACAAAATATTGCGTTGCTTTTTCGTGCGAAAACAAAATTTTGCGTGTTTTTTCGTGGTACAATGTGTGTAATAATTTTTTTCCTACCTCAGTTAGTGCAACGAAAATATTTATGAAGGTTTTACGTATCGCAACGAAATAGTGCTGTAAATTTTAGTCAAGTCGAACCTACACTGAGTTATTTAGCGACAGGCAAAGCACAACTGAACGCATGTGCGTTTTCGGACGGAGTCGAAAAGCAGAAATGCTGTCTAGGACCAGGCGATATAAAAACTGTTATAACTTTCTTCACTACAATGTCTTAATCTAAAACTTGGCAGGATACTTTTTAACAGCTATAGCAACCGTTTCTATAATTTATACATTTTTTCCATTGTTGGAATAGGCGCAATAAACTTTCAGAGTTACAAAGCAGCCAATTAACCTTTGTTTTAGGGTGTTATTTCTCTCCAAAAGAAGCGGAAAAATTCTTTGATTTTGTTTTTCGTAAACTGCACAATGTGATTGACGTTTTTGTGCATGGTTTTTCATCGAGAGCCTTTTTAAAACAATGCCTTGCCCACTCAAGTGTCATCGCGAAAACAATGTCGGCGTCCTAGCGTCAGACTGCAACCATGAACATATCGTGGACCGACGATTGAAGAGTTTCTACTTCTCTTGGATGTAGAACAGCAAGCTTCGAATAAATTACAAAAAAAAATAGAACAGCAAAAAAATAAAAATAAAGTAGCAAGCTTCGAATAAAGATTTTCTACTGATTGCCCATGTGTTCTATTGGCGGAATGCCTGCATTTAAATTGGTGTTTTGGTTTCTTTGATATGCGTACCTTCCACATTTTACGGAATAATTGCAATAGTGGTTCTACTGAGTGTGCAGAGTGAGCAAAATGGGGCCCCCATTTTAAATCTACGCGCTTTGAGGGGGCCCAAGGTTTTTGTTTTCGCGCTTTCAAAAATTTATCTGATTTTTTTTATGATTAGATTTTTATTTTTATGATTACATAATAAAACTTAAAATGGTTTGTTATACGTTGTTATTAATAATATGTTTCAACACATTTGAATTTTCAAACTGAAGATATGAAGCCAACCTGAAATGATGAAATATAAATAGCCTTCTGTTTGATCAAAGGACAAAAGTCTCCAGTCAAATGTAAAAGGCGCACTACCAATATGCTGTGGAGTTCTAATCATAGGACAAGGAAGACTATTTGTCTTTGATGAAACATAAAAAGCCTGCCTAGTGCACATTCAAAGGACAAGGAGCCTCAGATAAAAGTTAAGCTGAGAACAACCAACCAAGATGTTAAGGAATTTTAGTCAAAGGATAAACAGGCTCTTTGTTCTTTCCTCATGTTTAAGGTGTCCAATAGTTAGGCATATCATGCGTCCCGTTTCAGCTGTGACAGTCCCAATTTCAACGGCTTTGTCCCGGCGTCCCTGTCAGTCAACCAAAAAGTCTCGGTTTGTCATTCAGTCAGCCAGCATAGCCCTAGATAAAAACTAACGGTTGATTTTACTGACTTTTCGTGCTGTGATATGTGCTAGAGAATAAAATCGAACAAAGACTTCTTCAAGAAAATACTGGCCACAGAGAAGTATGATTGGGCGAATGTATAATTTTACAAAAGCTGGAGCATTGCTTGTTTCTTAGTAAAATGCATTATTTTAGAATTTCTTGGCGTCTTACAGAATAGGAATCCAAAATAGCTACTGGTGCATACAGGGTCGACCCTAGCAGATGAGGGGCCCAATACAAGACCTAGGCGCGGGGCTCCTCTGAGCAGTGATCTTATGAAGTCATTGTGTTCAGTCAATCGTGCTACGATCGTGGTAGAGCGCAAATATACAGTGCAGCACTAACACGAGAATTCAGCACGTTTGCTAACGTTCGGGAGGAATTTGCAAGTTCAGATGAGAGCGTTCTTTGTTAACAATGAAATTTATATGGCGTTTCTACTGAATTCTCAAGTGCAAGGTGTATCTGGCAAACAGGAACAATCTACCCAAACACCATGGCGCGGGAACCCAGAGGCGCGGGGCTCAATGCAGCTGCATCGGTTGCATCGGCTTTAGGTCCCGCGCCCGCCAAAATTTTGGCGGAAGAACCTGTCATCAACCATTACTTCTGAAAGGATTGAGCTAGGGAGTCACTGAAGGTATCCACGGATTTGTAAGACTGCCCCGCACATTTTGAGAAAATTCGCGCCCACCTCTGAAGTCATTGTGACGTCATGTCAGGAGTAAAACTATTTTCACATAGGCTGCAGAACCTAGCTGTGTCCATTCAGTAGGCTACAGAGCCTAAACCAAACACGTTGGAAATAAACTTTCTATATGAAAAATGTTTGTGAAGACCTTATATGTCGACTTTTGCGCAGGACTGAAGATGTGTAACACACGAAACTAGTTTCCTTACGAAATAAATTGCGATCGATTCGCTTGGTGTGGGTCACTGCTGTGG
>JGI24158J21664_10004346_pt1 | contig 18218 bp, 11 predicted proteins | sample Ectturendosymbi3_FD_21664 | JGI IMG/M metagenome (IMG submission 21664)
GTACCAACTCAACTTAAAAAGAATTTAAAATCTGGCATTATCAAATAATGTTGCACTGTCCTGACTACAACGTCACAAAAACTCAGAACAGAAGATGCTGACTAACGTGGGCAAAACTCAAATCTAAATGCAATTTTATAAATTACTTTTGGGTTGCAAAAACACAACTTTCTCTGTAATTCGTAACAACGGCTGCCTATCAACGAAAATTTCACTTTAGTGATACGGCTGGTATGAGACTAAATCACCATGGAAATTTTAAAGTTCAACATTTTCAACTTTTTGAATGAATCAAAACAGACGACTGTGCCCCCAGTCCCACTGTGCCCCACCTTCCCCTACAATAAAGCTGTAGATGGGGACTTTGTGAAGGCCTGCGCACGGACAGCATGTAAGTTCGGCATAATATCATAAGCTAGAGTTAGTTACAGTACATGCGGTGGTGGCATTCAAAAGTGTTAAGAACAGGTTTTGTCAAAAAAAAATTTGATCTATAGTATGGTATGGATGACATGAGCTGCAAGCCATTCATAGGCTATATTTCTGGGGATGTTTGCAGAGGATGACCCAGGAAAATTTTGTGAAGTTGCACTCAAATATATCGATTCTAGTGCTTACTGAACCACTTTTAGGATAGTGCATATTTATTTATTAAATTTCTGATATAGTAAAAAAGAGAAGTGCGTATATATTTTTATTTGTAATTTATTCATTTCATTCAGACTCTGGTCCACATAACAAGGGTAACTATTCAAAAATAGCTACTGTATTTTTCGGACCATAAGGCTTAAAATCCTTTAATTTTCTCAAAAATCGAAAGTGCGCCTTAGAATGCGGTGCGCCTAAGTACGTATGTGGTTGTGCTTCCTCATCTTGAACCAAATTTATGTGGTAAACGGTGCTATTTATTTAATTGCTAGTCACGATATTTCGTGAACAGACCATCGTGTTGCGTAATAAACCAACAACAATTGCAATGAGCAACGTCCGAGAGTAGCTGGCACGTACCACAGATCATATTACTCAGCGGGGCTCCAGACTACGTTGCCGCACACCGAATTAAACACGCGCACAACTTTTATTTTATTCTAATCGTGTCTAGCGAATTAAGCACGTGTGACAGATTAAACTCCCTCGTATGTCATGACAGATTAAACTCCCAGTGACGACTCATTCACTCGTGCGGCTTCGGCAACTCAGGCACTCGGGAGTTATTGTGAAAGAGTTGAATACAGTTTGACTGATTTAAGCTTTGCTTCATTTAATGCGCCTTGTAATCCGTTGCGCCTTATGTATGAAAAAAAACAGCTAACATTCAATTTTGATACTGCGCCTTATGGCCCAGAAAATACGGTAATTGCACAAAAATGGTAACTCATCTGAATATTTGTATGGACATGAAAAAGCCGTTACAATTGTGCTCATTGGTTTCACCAAGCATTATTAAAAATATTAATGCAAATCCTAATTATAATTTATATTGGTGTTGCATGCTGTCATTTTAGCAAAGAAAGTATCTATGGTTACCAATAAACTTAACATGCATCAGAAACAATAGTTTGCTTAACTTTTTTCAAAGGTTCCCTTACTTGCAAACATTTCAAATGCCTTGATAAAGCTTTTCATTACATTTTTACCTATCAGCAAACCTGAACTTCTGGCTTGTATTGAGTGTAACTTGACAAAATTTTCCTGGGTCATTCTCTGGAAACATCCCCAGAAATATAGCCTATGAATGACTTGCAGCTCATGTCATCCACACCATACTACAGATTTAAATATTTTTCTAACAGAACCTGTTCTTAACACTTTTGAATGTCACCACTGCATATACTGTAACTAACTCTAACTTACTGTACATTAATGCAACCTAACCACATTATATGAGCAGTGGTTAACAACGGAGTTTTCCGCCACATGATGTACAAGGCTAAAATGAAGTGGGAACGCAGTTTATTGGATTGCACCAAAGTTGCTGAAAATCATGCATCTACTTATTGTGCTAAATCAGGGGTGTAGAACCTTTTGCTATTGCCGGCCGCATTACTTTTTATGTATGAAGTACGGCCGCCAATGAGTTCGAGTTGTATTTATGAGATACGTTGAATTAAAGGATAGGTTACTACTGCCAAGTGGCAATCAGCAAAGAACACATTCAAACATAAATGCGTACCATCCAGATTGTTAGGCATCGTGTCGACTGATTTTTTGCCTTGCGTTAATTTTAATTCAATATACGCCAGCACGGCCGCCAAATCTTATATTTTAAATTACATGTAGGCGGCCGCAAATTTCATTATCGAAGGACGCATGCGGCCGGAAGGCCGCAGGTTGTGCACCGTTGTGCTAAATCGTATAGGCTTCACAACTGATACAATTGTCCAAGTAAACCATTTGCCACGTCGCACGCGCACCCCTGTTTTTCGCTTCGAAAGTCACGCAAATCACGTACCATGCTCACTGCGTTGACCTTCACAGCAAAGTCCTCATCTGCGGCTTATTGTACTTCACCGAACCGTGACATTGAGGTCCATGAACTAGTTATAAGGCCAATCACAGCTACTAGCCGCGTCTGTTTCCAGTCATGCGTTACAAGGTCATTGGTGCTGTAACAAGTGTTACGTGTTAACTAAAAATAGTGTTAAGAATGTGTCTGTAACCCTATGGTTCTGTCTTCAATGCAGTTGTCAAAAGTGTCTGTAACCCTGTGATTCCGCCGGCTTCAATGCCTTGTACTACGTTCTGTTTTGTCCGTTTTTATCAACATGCGTTCTGCTGAGTGTGTGTGTTCATACTATGGACTTAGTGTCTGCTCATAAACAAATAAATTAAAATACCCGCTCTCATGACAGTTTTAGGAAAAGTTTAAGCAACAAAAACGTTTAATTTTTTTACACAAATAAAATGCATATGCCAATGATAACATTAAACGTTTCAGATCAAAACTCCATCTGATTAATATGTCGATGTTTGAGTTTCCTTGGGATCATCCGAATTTCATGCCAACAACAAGAGACCTCTCTCCTGACAAGACAGAAATAGTGCGCAGATGGATAGAGTGCGAGGTGTATGGACCTCAACATTTGAAGGATTCAGGGTCGTCGTTAAAGTTGGTTATGATAAGCAAGCTTCTTTACAAAAATTTGATAGTTTTTTTGTAATTCAAGCAAAATAAGACATGTCAGAGAACAATGAAACATTCGAAAGTAATTACTTTCAGGTAGTGCTAACGTTTTTGTAGAAGTAATCACTGTCTGATTGTTTAACACGTTGCGTTGCATTTGTACAGTCGTACAGGTGAGTGTCCGCACACTTCAACGATTATGAACACATATTATAGCTTGGTTAATTAAGTTTATGGCTTGAGTATTTTGTAATAATCAAAGATGGCCTGCTGTTACCAAATCTGAAACAGCATGCAGTTAAAACATGATAAAAACTATCTTCCTAGATGAAAAGTAGAAACCAATCTAGCTTTGCATGAAGGCTGAAATGCCCTTATATCACTTTTTGTTTGTTTTAAGTTGGGCTTAGTTTTTCACTGCTGTGTACAAATTGAAAAACTAAAGGACCTGTCAAAACATGCGTAAAAGAAATATGACCGTTTTACAGTAAGAATTTTTGCTTTGCGAATGCACGGAAGACACCATTTATGTATTGCAATTTGCTGTGCAGTATTCTGGAGTGTAAGAGTTACAAAGGATTAAGTTTATTTACCAGACACATCGTTAAAACTCAAGCACAAGGTTACAATTTCATTAACTGCAACTGAAAATTCGTAGTCTCCTAACAAAGTGTAAAGAGGTAATCTATTAATTAATAAGGCTTGCTATTTAATCAAATTGATTAAGACACGATTCAGCCAGATCTAACGTGTTGATAAAAAATGACTTGATAGTTTAGGGATAAACCGTAGGCTACTGTAGCATTGACCTCAGGAAATAAATGATTTATTGATAGATTCTTTAACTGCCGGTCTGACGTTATTATTACGCTAAATTAAAGTTTTGCCAAGTACCCATATAGTCGAATCTCTCTTTCGTATAGTTATATTGTCATATCGACAAACTGACGCGATACCTAACTCTCGAACCCATGCATTAGTAGGTTATTTGTCAGCAGTCCGAGAAAAAGGCAAACTATGAAGATCTTCACCTTGCTTTTATTGTACTTGCAGTCAGTTTGACGAAGAGCGATCTAAAATATGTGGTTCCCCGAACAATCGTAAAAAATCGTTATCTGATCTTCGGGAACACCTTCAAACTGCATTGCTCATCGAACTCTACACAATACCACCTTATCTAACCGCACTATTTTCTCTTAAACAAGAGAAGTTCAAGCATGCTGCAGAAGTTCTCAAAACGTAAGTACTTTCAGTGCGTTGTGAGAATACCTCAAACGGAAAATGTATTTCAGGCTAATGTATCAGACCGCTTCTAAAAGATTTAGAAGAGTCGCAAAGTTTCTACATTATGAAAACTTTTGATTTTAAACACTAACCTTCAAGGATATCTTGATATACCAAGAACCTGAAGGAGTGATTATTATACTGGCAAGTAAAAGGCTGTTACGAAGTGATTTTGAAATTGGGCTACTCCTTTGGTGATGAATAGGGCAACCAGAGGTCAATAAAGTCAAAAATTTTCTGCCGTTTTTAAAGTCTACGAAACGTCCACAAATGAAGTTTTACGCTGATACCATGAACCATTCCAAAGCAGAACCGTCGCCAGAAAGTTTTCTGCAGGGGGCTTTGCGTTTCTGCGGGGTGCTTTGCGTTTGTGGCGGGGAGGCTTGACACTAAAAATTGACAAAAACTCAATTGCTTCATAGTGTTTCACATTTCAATTTGAGGGGGCTTGGAGCTTTATTTGGGGGGCTAAGCCCACCGAAGCCCCCCGTGGCGACGGGACTGTTCCAAAGTTATTAGGTCAAAAAAAGGTCAAAATTTTTCGTTAGGTCAAAATTTATCGTTAGGTCAAAATTTTCTTGCAGCACAGTTTTCTACTTTATCGATATTTTATTAAAGCTACAAAAACAGATTTTGATATGTTTTTGCAAGTTAAGTTGCAATTCTGACATAATAAATGGCTTTGTGATGACTTGTGGTGTAATAATGTTGTTTTACCCACTACTAGATTGAATATTAAAGTAGGCTGGGTGTAGTAAGGCAGCGCTCTTAGGGTGCACCAAAATATGCGTGGGGTGCACCACTATCACAAACACATCAATCCACTGATGAGGGGTTCAATTGAAAGGGGGATAATTCCTTGGTTTGAGTTGTTGGTTAATAACATTCAACAACAAAAAAGCCAATAAATATTATTTCCTCGATTTTGTTGGGTGTTTTATGTAATATTGTAGTGCAATAATCTCTTTGCAGAATGATTTTCATATCGCTTTTCACCTCGGTTTACCTTTTAAGTGAATAGGAATAGGGTGCATGAGTTCTTCAGAACATCTTTAAGTGTGCACCATAACAAAAAAGGTTGAACAGCATTGTAGTAAGGCAAGAAATGTGGTCTAACAGTAGCCTACTTGGTTTGGTAAATGCATATAGTGTTTAAACTTCATGATACTCTCAGGTATGACTCTACTGTAGTTACTTATCAACATATTATGCCTAAGGTTAACCAAACAAATTATTTAAAAGTTCGAAGTATTCTGCATGAATAATATGCTTCTGAGTTTACCTCAACAGCCACCTAAGGGTGATTTATTTGTCAAATTCTGTGACTGGTAAGTGAGAAATTACAAAAAACTGTGGTGGAATCATATCACCCCAGTGCAAAGCGTCAAGAAGGTTCGTTTCATGAAGCTGAAAGTAGTCAGGCTTTTTTAAAAGATGCAATGTTTATGTTCCAGGTTTTGCCGACAAGCTGCTTTTTGTTTCATTTCAACAGAATAAACATTTTTAACCTATCGGTTTGATTTCTAACACTGTATATGAATATGATTTGTATTCCGCATTTCAATTACAAACGCAGGAAATCGGTAGGTAAAATAAAGTCAAAATATGCAAATTATAAAGTCAAAATTTTAAGTTTTTGGTTCAAAAAATGGTTGCCCTAGTGATGAATGTGTTTGCAGAATATCAACAGAAGAAATGCTTCATATGGCGCTAAATTCAAATGTCCTGAACGCAGTTGGTGGAAATCCGAAACTGACGGAAATTCAGTGGATTCCTTCGTATCCAACTTCATTTCCATCTCGCCACTTTTACGAGGTTTGACTAAAAAATCCACATTGTTTTTGGGCAATGCTCTTCAAAATTGCAAGTGTCATGGTAACAATATGACAGACATTGATCTTTCCGGAAAACATGAATTACAAAATTTAGGTTTTTGCAAGTACACTAACAAATGCTAAAGTTGCAAACGTTGTCCGTTTCTGGAATGTTAATTTAACAGGAGAGGACGTTGAAATAGGTATACAAACAAATAAATAAATCAACTAAACGTTTTTATGCATGCTCAACCATTTCTTTAGACACAAATGGTGGGAATTGTGCCAGTCGCTTACAGAGAGTTATTAAGTGTATCAACCCTGCGGAAAATTAATATACTAATGCCAAAGTGAGTATTCAAGCTGAGTTTAAACAGCTGTAAGACGAAATTGAATGGAACCAAGGCCTAAAAAATGGAGCAAACAAATTTTCAGATCTAATCAAGAAACTCAAAACCGCCTTCTCATATTGATCTGTTAAAGATGTAAACAGTTCAAACTGATCCATTTTTACATTTTCATGACTTGTTAAACGTCTTGGTTTATTTTTTGAGAAGACTGTAAAGAATATATGGTAGAAGACAAATGGAAATGAATGTGAAACAATGGATTTATTGCCACAAATATGTTTCTCATTAGAAATAGCAATACACTGTAAAAAAACAAAAATAAACTACAAATTTAAGCACCCACCACGCTGTAGCCTACAAACGAACGTTGCAATGAAAGCAGGAAAAACGTAGTTATGATGAGCTAGAACTAGATTTACAGGTTTTATGCTTATATAGTAGTTATACGACATCAATTATCCGTCTTCCACAACATTTTTCTCTCCATTTCATTTGCGAAAAAATGGAAATGGCAAGTTCTTACTTTTCACAAATATGTATTTTTTCATGTCATGAAAATGGTGTGAAATGGGTTTTATTCGTATTTTACTTTGTAATCTCTGTTTAAACTGTAGATTATGCTTATCGCAAAATCGTTGCCGACCGAAAAAGCGTGGTTATTCTTGTTTATATCTATCTATCGCCGTAGCTCAGGCCTGACCTCACCTTGAAGCTGGAACCCTATTCGAAACAATTAGCCAAAGAAATATTTAGTGAAATTGAGAAGCCTCCACCTTTAGAGGTCATGGAAACTCTCCATGACATTGCTCTCTTGTGGCGGCATATACCAGCTGACTATGGTGGAAAGTGGTTGGTAAAGAATGCGACCGGCGTCAAGAAGCATAAAGGTGAAATGTTGGGTTCTACGTGTTCTTTAGGTCATTGAAAATATAAAAAAGCTCATCCAACCGCTCATGTCAGCCTCTTACTCAAAACAGAAATTTATACCACATGAATCTCACCCACTGTACATTCTGTGACGTTGATCAATGTAAATTTACGCAGTGAAACAGAATGTGTTTTGAAGGATTTGAAAACATTTTCAGTTTCAAAGTTAAACAATTGCGGTGATGAGTAAGAGTGGTTATTTTGAAATTCACGTCAAGATCAAGCGTCAAGATTTCTGAGTCAAACCTTAGTCAGTGCATATCATTTACGAAGTTGAGTCATTGATCGCGGACCAAGGTGATACCAACCACCAAATATTTGTGCTTTGCTAGACTTTATTTTTACAAGCTCATGGCTTTTCATATTCACAAGCAGTAATGAAAAGTTCCGGAAGAACCAGTATTAAAAAGTGCCATGCAGCAAATCCTATGAACGTGGTTTAGCCAAAAATTGTTTCGCCAGAAATATTTTTAATCGTTTTGTACAAACACATGTTACTTAACTGTTTAGATCAGTGGTTCAGAGGACGAAAATCTGATGAAACAAAAGAACCGCTTTGGTTGCGTGTTGCTGCTAAACGAAAAACATCTCTCCTGGTAAGGTGTGAAAAAAAAAACACCTCTCTCAGCCGTATCTTTTTATTAAATGTTTGTCAATATTCCCGTTTGCACGTTCCTTAGACCAAACGGCCTTTTCGTCAGTCGGTGCTCATCACATTTTCGGTCGTCCAACTGGTGTAATAAGATATGCCCGCTCAGAGCATTGGACATTTACAATGTGAAAATGTTAAACTAATTTACGAAATCAGTTTTGCTATTCGAGTACCAAACGACGGTGGACGGGCGAACAGGAATGATAGGGCGAAAAGGAAATTATTAGAAGGGGCTAACAAGACTGCGTTGCAAGTAACTGCTTAAAAAGTTATATAAACAAACTATTCGTGATTGCAGTATTTCCATACTTATTACAGCACAACAGGACAAACAGAAACGAACTTTGGAACCATATCTTCCATTTTTCAACACAAGAACTCAAGAAGCCCCACATCAAAGATGTCTACTCCATTGGTGGATTTTACGCTCATGTCATGCTTCGCCTTCTACAAATAGAATCTTGCGTAAAAACTAATTCCACTGGTAACAATACCATCTTCACTGGAAATCCAAAAAGGCAACTGGGCCACAAGCAATTCTACGCAACTAAGGGAAGAACAAGCTCTGTTCTTTTTCCAGTCANAGGTCTCAAATCAGCTATAGAAGCGCTCTTCGAGGTGACTTACCAGGGAGAGGGAGGAACCCCATGTGCTCCTTTCATTACTTCAGTGGCAGAAAACTTCTCTCTTTCAACTTCGTTTGTGACAAACAGTAAAGACCCATATTTGAGCGAAATATCTCCTTTCGGTGATACATCTCATTACATTAAGTTTCAAGAACTAGCCCACGGAAGAAGACTACGAACTTTCAACGAACGTCCCCCTAATTGGTCAAAACTAACTTGCTTGCCAAAACCAGGCCGTTTGTGTGGTTGCAGTGACGCCAATGACAATTTTTCATGTGTTATTCAATGTTTTGCTGGCGAATCACTGGATTTTGACGAAAGCAACAGCATATGGCCAATAGCTAATCTTCCCTACCACAAATCTGATCTTCCACACATGAGCAATAAAACTTTCCATGCGGTTGTTCAATTTGACCACACATACACCACTATGCTACATTGTCTAGGTAAGTGTACAACATTTCAACTAGAAAAGGTGGGACGAAGCATTGCTGGAAGCAAACATTTTTTCTGTTTTTTCACAAAGTGCCCACTTGCACGGTGACAAATGACGTAGGAGTTTTTGTATCGCTTGTAAACAAAGTTGAAGCAGTCTTGTGCATATGTTGCGCTCATAGAAACTTCGTATTATAATTACCTACAATATGATCTTGACATGTAGATCGTTTTGCAAAGCATCGTTAAAGATTGTGTTCGTCGTAGTTGAAAAATACGTTCACTTTTCGTTCACAATACGTTCACTGACACCGAAAGTAAACTTTAATTAATTTATTTTTTATACCTTGCATTTTCGCAACATTTGTGCAGTGCGTTGTGTTCCAATGGGATGTTTTAATTTTAGCATTGATGTTGTCGGTACGCAGAAAAGGCGATGAACGGCGATCCACTTCTCATGGCAACTTGCACAGCAAATATGTACGAGCTTGTGGATGCAGGAAAGAGGCTAGTCCAAATGCCGCTTTACGATGGCGGTGATCCCAACATCGGTCCAAATGCAGGCCCACAGTGGACTTACCTGCCTGACAACTATGAAGCAGAAGGGCCGATAGTATCAGATTTAATTCAAAGCAAACCTGTGTTTTGTTGATTCATTTGATGTCATCTAATGTCGATGCTTTTAGGATATTCTGTACACTTTGGGCATGATTTTTTTGAAAATAACAAACAGGGGCCTAAACGTGTGTGACCAGACTATCCAACGTTTGGATTCATTTCTTCTGCAACTAATTTGATCAAATGGCATTTCGGAAACGAAAACCACGACTATTTGCAATAAATTCCAGATCTTGGACAAAAACACAAAACAACCTATTGCCGAACCCAGGTTTTAACCAGGGTTGTGGAACGGAAATACAAATTTCAAGATCCGTTTTTGGCTCCTCCATCTAAAAAATTTGGCTCCAGCCCAAGTTTCAGGCATCCAAAATTTCTTAGCTGGAGGCTCCACTACCCTGGTCCTAACTACTTGTTTCTTCAGTTAATTCTTATGGCAACCACTGATAATTCCACTAAGCTGCTGTGTTACTGGTTGACATATGAACCAGTTGTCTACTTGTTGAGACATGGGCATTATTGGACGTGTGAAAGACTCGCATGTAGCCTACATTTAGAAAGAGTTGTCTTTTTGTATGGTTTGAAAGGCGGAAATTGGCAACAGAAAAAGGCCCGAATCATGGTTCGTGCTTGGGCTGGACAGTTGAGGTAAACGCTTTTGCTGAAGGGGCGCTACTGTGAGTCGTGCCAGAGTTTTGGTTTTATATGGACGGCGTTTACGCGATGCGAAAGTTACGAACGGCACAAGGAATGAAAAATGTAGAAATTTAAGAATCGAAGCAGTGGTGTTGAAACTCCCAGCTTTGTATTTTTTCAATGTTGAGCAGTTTCGCAAGCACTGTTTACGATTCATGTCACATGCCCGCTGAGAAAAGTTATTATTATTATTGCTATAGGCTATATATTATAGCCTAATTGTTGAAGAAGTATAATATCACTTTTTCGTCATTGTATTATCTCAATTAAATATATTGAGACTTGGTGTAAGTTGCTATTCCCAGGAAAAGGGTAAAGAATCCTAATTTGCAATGCTAAAAACTTACGTTAAGTTGCACGCTTGCAAAGTAATTTTGAAACAGTTTGTGGTAAAGAGGTTATGACATTGCCAAGCACACAAATATAGATATGATAAGCAAACAAATCATTTTTTTTATGAATGATGTAAAAGAGACAAGGTCTGGAAGCTGAGTGTTTTGGCTCTACAGTTATGCGTACTGTATTTCATTCGTACTGAAGTTCGGTGTGAATACATCTTTTATTATGTAGGATGACTGCACGGCCCGCTTTGAGCGATACAGTCCCAGACATGGGGTCGTGTCCCTGAGAGTTACTTGTTTAACCCAAAAAAACAGACCGGTTGCAAGCAACGGAGAAGTAAGGGCTCTCACAGCGAAAGATGTAGTCAAGCCAGTTCTTTTGAAGTTTTCTGACGCATTGATACAAAGCATTAGCAATGAGCATTTGAGACCGGCAGTCGCGTCACCCACTAAGAGGTTTCCTTCTTTGCGACTTTTTGCAGCAAGGGGCGATATAGTTTACAATGAAGTCACAAAATTGGTCATGGCTTTTCAACAGCAATACGATGAAATAACCGCTTTCAACTGTAAATTCTTATTGAATCTTTTTTCGGATTTGTATTGTACCATGGGTTAGCACCAAGATACGTCACAAAATCAAAGCACTTACGAAGACCTAGTGCTGATATGCTCCACGTATCCATTTGCAGTAATTCCGTGCATTCTGCATGCATGCTGCAAGCGTCCCTACTTATCTGCGAATTTTTGTGATTATAAATGATACACCGAATTTCGTTTGCGTCTGCACAGCACATAGCAGGGATGGCCAACCCGCGGCTCACGAGTCGCATGCGGATCTTACTTAATCATTTGAAGTCCCATTCAACATGCACAACAAGAAATGGCTTGTAAGTTATGTTATTATCATGTTCGTGGGTGATATCCCGGTTTCACGCGCGAGACTTAAAGGGTTAAAATAATCTAGCTGAGCAAAGGTATGTGTGTGAGTGAGGAAGAGATGGGTGATGCTTATGTGTGCCCGTGTGTATGATGTGGCTCTTGGCGGTAACACAGTAAGAAATGTGGCTATTGGTCTCTGACCGCTTGGCCACCCCTGGCAGAGAGCAAAATGAACTAAATGAAAAACGCTTAAAGGCAGGGGTGTAGTGGGGTGGGAACGGCATTCCCACCTTGTTCTGGCGTGGGAACGCGTTCCCACACCTTTTTGCACTATTTTGCACTGCTAGTCAAAAGTCTAGATTGAAACAGGAAGATCCAGTGTGCAAATTCCTGAAGACGAATGCTTACTTCAGTCGAACTATTTAGTACAGTCTTCATTTTTATTTGGCGTGGGAACTCCGTTCCTACACCTCTTTTTTCAGCATTACATCCCTGTTTAAAAATGAAAGCAGTAGAAAAACGACTTTTATGGTTCATTCATATATAATCTGTGTTTTTTAAAACAACTCCATAGCAACGCAATTGCCTCATAATTTTGAACTAAAGCTCCATACACACAAAAGTGTAATTCGCCGAAACATTAAATTATTCCCTCTTTCTATGTACAGTAACCTACATCTGTGTGTTACAAAGGGGCATAACGAGGTTAGATGGCGCCCGGGGCAAGAAGCAAGTTTGGTACCCCATGTTCGAAACTGAGGTCTTTCGGAAGCAAATGCACTGTATTGAAAAAAATACCGCATTCTTGGGACTTTTTGGCGCCCAGGTAATTCTGCCCCCTATCCCCCCTTCGTTACGCCCCTAGGACAACAGCAGTTGAAGCAAAGCGTAGTAATACTGCTCATAATGAATATCCATCTTACGTCCGCAGTTTGGTGTCAGTCTCGCATGTTTTTTTCGAAACTTGCAATATTTTGTTTTTCCCCGATGATTTTTCTATAATATCATCAATCACTTTGTCTAGGTAACCGATAATTAGCCAATTTCTTAGGGCCACATTAAGGCATAAATTAATAAATTTGTTGTTTTCAGGCTTTAAGACTTCAATGAAACGCCTACGGAGATTAACTATTTTCCGTTTTTTGGCCATAACTTTCGAATAGCAAACCTTAAAAGGCCAATTCAAAGATCCAGATTATCTTCTAGATTTTTTTTAAAAGAAACAAAAAAATTGCCTCATGGGGATGGAGCCCAGGGCCCGATGACGTCATCCAGAAACACTTGAACATGTTCAAAGTTTGTCGTCCTCCCAAGTAAAAGTTCAAATCCAAATTTTCTTAGAATCGAAACTACAAGACTTTCCTCATCTTTAGAGAGTGTGAACAGCTCTCTAGCACAATCTGCTGACGAGATATGGCAGAACAAAGACTAGTGTGGTGGCCTGGAGATGGTACCACATGTAAATAAAGTGGTGGCAGGAAAATCACGCCCATAAGTAGCAAGGCACCAGAGGTGATTGGAGTCATTTTTTTGACTCCTGCTCCTGTCCCAAAAAAAGTTGACTCCAGCTACAGTTCCTGCTTGGGAACTCTTTGGAAAAAATTGACTCCAGCTCCTGCTCGGGAACTCTGGAAATTTACACTCCGACTCCTGTTTCCACTCCGAAAACTTGAAGGCAATGACTATTTTGCCTCATAAGGCAGAATAACTGTTAGAGCTATTTTACCATTACCCGATATGGACAAGTTATTTCCAGAGGTGGTCAGTAGCGAGCTACTAAAATAGCGAGCTAATTTTCCAGGAGCGATAGCAGTAGCGCCACTTTAAAAAAAACAAAACAGATGCGGTAGCAAGCTATCACCACTTTACAGCTACTGCTATTCGCTACTTTGGCATGAGTGGTGGCCAAAGTAAAAAGTTCGCAAGAGCTCTTCCGCCAGCACACATTAACAGGAACTGCTCTTCTCACTGTTTTGTGTTGATTTTGGATGATTTGATCGCGGGAAGCTAGCGGCATTGACAAAGACTTAGCTCAGGTTGCTTTTGACTTGATCGATCGATTCCATTTTAGTTCACAAAAAAAGTTAACACCATCAGCAAACTTAACTCCATCTGGTTCTCTGAACAGCAGGCTGCGCAAATGTGTAAGTTTGGTCGTAAGCACCAAACGTATCTTGCTGCTATGCAGTACAAAATAAGAGAAGACTACCTGGGCTAGACATAGTAGCCTACATTTTTTTACAACAATCACTACACAAAATATGTTGATCAAGCGGAAGTCTCAATTCTGGACGTATGCAACTAGGCATGCGGAGGCAGGGCCGGATAAATGAACCTGAGGCCCATCAGGGCAATCCGGCAAAGTCATGACCGTGAGGCCCCCAACACGCTTAGCGCAACTGCGCAGTTCGCTCCTTTGCCAGCAGAGGCAGGTTGCGAAACTTGCTAGCGAATTGTTGTACTCTTGGTCTTTACTGCGTAACAATAACATGGCAATAAATCTTCAAATGTTCACTTCAAGTTACGGTAGTAGGCGTTTGTCCGCATGTGGCCAGGGCTCACACTGAGGCAGCCCCGTCGCCAGGATATAGCAACAGGGGGGTCAAAAACCAGAAAGAGGGGCCAAAAACCAGAAGGGGGGCCACATTTTGAAAAGACTGTATTAGATGTATGCAGCAACCATGGGGCCAAACGTCAAATGGGGGGACACAGATTTCAAATAGGGAGGCCGGGCACCACTGGCCCTCCCTCTGGCTACGGCTCTGCACTGAGGGTTTTTTCCAACCATATCGGTTGTTTCAATCGACCTGTGTGCCTAGGTTATGATGAAAAATCGCGTGATATCTGTGTTTTATGAAGTGATAAACTCATCAGCAACTTCTGTGTGTTCAATAATATAAAGATAACTTTACATTACAGTGTTTACATGCGCACATCAGGTGAGAAAGTACGCATATCAGATAAAGCAGAAAGTGCTATTCAATCGGTTTCATATTCTCGTATGAGATCATTGTCAAGGTCATATACAGTGGTGTGTTTAAGGGAAGGCAAGCGAGGCTCTTGCCTCGGCCCCCCTTTGCAAGTGTAATGTGTGAAGTGGGCTACCTTGCTTTCAAAGTGGCCCAACAGCAACTGTACTGTATAAGTGGGCTATTTTGATTTCAAAGAGGCCCCCAACAGCAATTGTAATGTGTAAATACCTTGCTTTCAAAGGGACCCAAAGTAACAATAATGCATAAGCACTTTTCTTTCAAAGGGCCCCCTAACTTCACCGATTTTAAAGAGCTCCCTAATTTCACTAATTTCTAGATTTCTAGTGCTTCATATTTCAATTTGGGGGATCGAAGCTTTCCCTGGGGGACTAAGTGGTGACGGGACTGAATTTTGGGTCCCTGTGACAGCGCCAATTGGGGGTGTGGAGTGCGACTGATACGGTTCTGCACATATGTATGGGTGTTATCCTTCACCCACATCCCGTTCGTGGTGAATCGCACATACAACGCAACGCCAACCGAGAGATTGTAACAGCTGATGACCTGATAACAGCTGATGATCCCAAACTTTAGCATTTGTACATGTTTGGTTATTGTAAAACAGCAGCATTTTACCTCATTAAAATTTGGCAATATGTACGGTTTGTGCTTAATGTACAGTAGATATGCATATATGATAATGTGTGAATAATACAGACACGTTTTAGGTAGAATGGCAGCTAAACCACTTCGGTTTTCAACAGGTTNTTCTCAGAATTCTCCAACTCTTGTGCATAATTTCACTGCAACAGAAATGGATTTGCGAACATTTGTAGGGTCTAGTGTGCAATTCGCCCTCCCCATCTCGTGGAGATTGTTATTTCACGAATCATCTGATGAAGGTTCTGCTTTCCTGGATATTTGTTGCTTAATGCTAACTGTTGTGGGCCGTATAACCAACCTGAAATGAATTGAAATGAATGCTCCCAGGGTTGCCATATTGGCGAATTTATCGCCAGATTCCGGAAATCTGGCGAAATTTGAAAGCGTTTGGTTACAAATATTTTGGTTTGGCGAAATGTACGACCTGTATATTTGCACGTATCTGCTTACATATTTATATGTACATTTGCTCTTTTTAAGCTTGCTGACGCTTTGAAAATCCATGACATCAAATGAAATTGTGGAAGTATTGAAAGTACAAGCAAGGTATTGAAAACTTCTTATCATATATGTTTGCAAAATGTTGAAACTCATTATTTAGAAATTTTTGCAAAATGTTGAAAACCTACACGCTTTCTGATAAAATACAAGGCGAAAGAAAAAAAGAGGTTTAAACGACTTATTTGCAGTGAAAAAATTAATGTTTTGGTAAAGATGCAACCATTTCCAGTCGTTTGGCAAATTTTTGCTGAGTTTGGCTATTTTTTGAAGTGAGTTTTGAGACAGTTTTTTACTTCTATCTGGAAACTCCGCCCTTAAATGTGTATATGCCACGGATATGATCTCTATCCGGTTTGCCGGTTGAATATCCAGAAAGGATAATGAGTTTCAACCGGATACGGATATCCAAAAACTGCTTTCAAACGGGAAACGGATGCGGAGAAGGATATCCGAAACGCTTTTCTCCATATTCGAGGGTTCACACTCTTGGAAAAAATTGCCCATTTCGCATTCATTTAGTACAGGGGTGGGGAAATAGCGACCCGCGAGCAACATGTGGCCCGCCACAGCGTTTTTAGTGGCCCACGAAAGCATTCACGAAAATCTTCAAATCTGAAATATCCTCCAACTCATCACAATTGGCGTTAGTACTGAGGCTAACTTGAACCGAGATTTGCTTCTATTTCTATTGGAAGGTTCAAGGTATGGCCCTCCGCTAAACGTTGCCTTCTTAAAGTGGCCCCCGAACCAAATTAATTGCCCAACTCTGATTTAATATCTTCGGAAGCATTTTTTCAGCTTGCTGTGCCATGACTCCGAGTCTGTCTATGGTGTAATCTCAGTACCGCAGTGATGTCCCACGCAGTGATCTGTGGGTAATTGTATTATTCTATCTTCACTATTTTTGTCTTATCCTGTCCTTGTCTTCAATTTCAACACTGAAATATTGCACAAAAACACAAAATCGAGGAAATGATATTTAATGGCTTTTTGTTGTTGCATCTTATTAACCAGCAACTCCAACCGGGGAATAATCTCCTTTTCAGTTGCTCCCCTCATCAATGCGGTCGATGTGTCTGATGGAATTTCTCTTAGTGGTGCACCCCATGCATATTTTGGTGCACCGTAGGGTGCACCGTGCACACCGGTTGAACAGCGCTGGTCTAGAGAAGGTTTCCCAAACTGGGGTACATGTACCCCTAGGGGTACACTTGCCTATCTGAAGGGGTACATTTAAGATTAGCAATAGAAGGGAAAAATATGTTTATACATTATTCATTTCAAACTACTTATACATATGAATTTGTCTGAACCGTTGCATGTTACTAATCAGGTTAGACAAGGAGGAGTATTGAGTCCATACTTGTTTGCTGTATATTTAGATGATTTATTTCTTGAACTGAACAAAATTAAACCTGGGTGTTATATGGTTGAAATCTTATTGAACGACGTGATGTTTGCTGATGACATTTGTGTGTTTTGACCAAGTGTACGTGGGTTGTAAAGTAGGCTATACTAGACGTATGTCAGGTTTATGCAGAATCGCGTGAGATTATTGTAAACTGCAGCAAAACTGTTTGTATGACGTTTAAGACTAAGACGGCAAAAAGCACGATCATCCCATTGCTGACACTGGGTGTACAATGAGTAAAATCTGTTAGCCACTACAAAGATTTCTGGATTGGGCGAGATATTGGGTTTTCAGATGACAAAGATATTCAGACACAACTGCGATATCAAAAGCTTCTTTTTCCCCATGTTCGAACGCAGTGAAAAATGTACTTTTTCGTTCCTTCTGTAAGCCCATGTATTCATCACAGTTGTTGTGTGATTTCAGGAAGGCATACTTCCGCAGATTGTTTGGGGCTAACTTTGGTTGCAGGGCACTGTACAACATGCCGTCAGTGGCATAACAAGGGGGGGTCAAAGGGGGACATCTGCCCCCGGGCGCAGCACTTTGGGGGCGCCAAATTGAGGTCGAAATGTTACATATTAATTACGAAATGTCAAATGTCAGCGGATGCTAGTAATTACAATTTACAAAATGTCGAATGTCATTGCCAAATCTCATCAAGATCACCAAGGTTCGCCAAGCGAGCAATTATGAACCTTAGTGACGTTTCAAGGCGGAGCTTCTGTCTCCAGCAATTAACCCTGGAATACTACCGCAGGTCTACCAGACCCGGGTCAAATGAGGTCATTCACGTTAAACTACGGAAGCGGATGTCGGCGCGCTTTGAACTCTTCAGTAGCTTCATGTTTTTGTGTGACTAGTAATAGGTGCGATTGCGGTCATCCAAGCTCTTCTAGATTTTGCAAGGGAGCGAGTTCGTCAC
>JGI24158J21664_10004349_pt1 | contig 18216 bp, 15 predicted proteins | sample Ectturendosymbi3_FD_21664 | JGI IMG/M metagenome (IMG submission 21664)
CGCTAATGGTTGGTTTACTGCATGCGATGGCTTTTATGGTGCTTCTGCTTATTGGCTGAGTCATATGAAACAATAAACCATTACCATTACCATTTGTTAATTGCATTTTTTGCAGATGCTGTTTCATGCAGTTTATGATGAATGTGGAGTTTTGCGGCTTCTCTCCATCAGCCCATGGTTTACTATTTGCTGTACCTGTAGGTAATTAAGTAGTCACTGAAATGGCAGGCATATTACTAAATGCGTTAGAGTTGCCCATTGGGTCACATAATTAGAACTAGAAGGCCCCAGGAAAGATGAAAGATTGTCGAAGTGATTCCTGTTGGCCACATCACAGAAAAACGGTCCTGTTGCAAAGTGCCATAAAACTCATAAACAAACAAACAAACAAACAAAACAACCCAGAGTTTCACCAAGGACCAGATGAGGTCAGGTGGTGTGATTGCATCTCCAAGCAAGGTAGGTCCTGCTGTCTTCTTGTTTAGCCAGCAGAACCAGCGATTTATTTCAAGGCTGACTTACTGGGGCTGCTGCCCCCGCAACCATCCCGAGAGGAGAAGCAGCTGTGAAAATTGATGGAACAGTTTCACATATCTTATAGTTCGTTATTGTGATTGGTGTCATTGTGACTGTAACATTGAAATTGCCAACACCGTGCACCGTGAGGATGTGGATCAAAGTGTGGAATATCAAGCTGCTACTTTAACCTTCTAAGCCCTGTCTGCTGCTGTCATTGTGAATGTAACTAATCAGATAAACTAAACTTTGATTAACACATTACAGGTAGGTCACTCATCTGAAGGAACATTCCAGTAGCTCTACATGAGGATGTGATGATGTTTTTTTGTCCGCAGACACAAAGTCTGCAGTTGAAACACATTATCGATTATGCACAACACAGCAACAGGTTGATAAAAACGTACAGAACACAACGCAGGTTGATAAAAACATATAGAAACAGAACGTTTTGCAACAACAAAAAGTACAGTACTAAGAAACTGAAGTATTTTTGCCATGAAATCAAAGATTTCGTAAATCAATAACTAAGGGTGGAGAATAATGCACATAAAAAAGTATATAAAACAATTGTTTTATATTACATACAGAATATACATCAACATAACACAGATGATTGTGGGCAAGCAATGGGTGAAAAGTTGAGGCAGGTACAGATGGGCACTGGGCACTTGAAGCAAGCATATAGGTGAAGGAAGCGGACAAGAATATAGGTTGCGAGGCAGAGCAATGCAATTAGAAACATAACATGTCATTACAGAAACAAGTAGCAAGGGCAGAAAGCAATGTTTACACATATAAATCATGAAGAAATAACAATTTACCCATGAACCATATAATGGGGTAAGTTCCATGGATGAGTTATGTCCAACCACATGCATGATGGTATCAGCAAATGATGTTGAAAAGACAAGGGCATGGACAGATTGCAATAACTACTACTTGCAGCAAACATCAATCCAATAAATAAGTGTTGGGTACATGAAAAACAACATATGTTTGGTAAATGAGTGATGTATTTAGTTCTAAAACGAAAAAGGTAGTTTCACAAAATGTCGTGACTTATGAGATCTAGCCACTTTTTCCACAAATATAACTGGTGTCATGCCATTGACACTGTACTTTGGGTTCACATGATTGTGGGCCTAGGAATTTGACTGAAGTCAATGTCCGTGAGGTCCTGGAGGTGGATATCATTTCATTTGCCTCGAAATCCTCGTATTGCAGCGAGGGTGCTCTTCAAAAAGGCAAATCCGAGCTTTGTCCTTATGTATGACATGACAGATGCACATGGCTTCCTGCATTTTCAGCTATTTTGTCTGCTAGCTGCCAGTCTTTTGTTGATTCTGGTGCCATCCCTCTACTTGTTGTAAAGACAAGGGGATTGAATGAAGACTCCTCAATGCCAATCACTCATTGGTTGTACTTATCCTTCTTTTCCATGTTGTTGGCAGATCTCTGCTAGGGACTTTCCAGAATAAGACTGTGAGGTAGGATGTGTGATCCTTATGTCAAAGAAAGTTTTCTCACAGCTATTCCATAGTCCTCTCATAAAGATATCCAACCCTGCATTGTCATCTGGGTTAACTTTTCTTTCAAAATTGTATTCGTTGATTGGCAGAGGTGTGGGTTCAGTCTGAACATCTCTACAGACCTGTCTCATTATCTGTGCCTATGAAATTGTTGATGATTGCGTTCACCTGAAGGTGTGTTGCTTTGCGAAGTCACAAGGCAACGCATTCATGGTACCATTGCGGTCACTGCAGTAGCTCAGTTCTGGTAGGCCTATTTCTAGTCCTTACTCCTGTTTATTTTGGGGTATGATGATGTCCCATGTGGTATTTTGACAGTATATCTATATTGTGTGTTTTCGTATGCATTCTGTCATGACCGTAACGTGACATGGGTCTCAAAATGTACTGTAATAAATTTATTGAAGTTTTCAATACTCTATTCTTAACATGCAAACTAAACCATGTGGCCTGGGCATTAAATGTTGCTTTTAATACTATAGCCTACTCACAAGTGCTTCAATGTAAAATGCAAGCCAAATTGGTAAAGCCAGAACACCACGTTTGGTCAGTGATCTGTAATGCAAGCTTAACCTGTGAACCCATGTGCTCTTGTATATAGATTTTACACACAATTACACTGTGTTAAACACTTTCTTCAAATTACTGTCTTTTTTGTTAGTCTGATTTTGTACTTTTATTCTGGCATCAGTTTAAGTTTAATTTTTAACCATGGAATGATCAATTGATGCAGGAAGTTCTGAGCACAGTTTTCATCATGAGCTTTATCCAGCTACTTGTTGGAGCAAAAATATCATTATGTTATATGATTAAGAAATAAAAACACAGCAGCCATTATGCTGCATTGCCCTGAGCCACAAAGTTGAGGGACAAACCAGCACTGTTAAGATTGACACTCCTGGTAGATAGCAATAAAGATTCTTAGCAAGACCAGGTTGTTCACTACTCAATTGCTGTCACTAACACAGCCTTACATGTCGTGTGCATGCCTTGCCACATTACTTGCCACATCCCTCTTTCACTAGGCTCAGGACAATATTTTGTATTTTACTTCTTTATGTCTAACATCATTTTTTCCTAATAATTACGTTCCATGTTTGCCATGTTTAAGTGTATTTTTGACTGTTTTGTCATGCTCTGCAACCATACATGGTGGTATAGTTTATTTGTGGCATAATATTTAACAATAAATGAAAGTATTCAGAGCATATTGTCATGGCAAGCAGGAAATCAAGATTTCTGTATCGTCTACTTAGCAGTTGTTACCATGTATACTAAGTTTTTCAAGTGTAAAGATGTTACAGAAAACGATCACATGTAAAACATGCAAAGTAGAGCAAGAATTTACTGAAGAAACTAAGTTGGGCACAAGTTAAAGATAAGTATCAAGAGTAAAACTCTAAGTTTGTTTTGCATTAGGACATTAAGCTGCCTTGTACTTGGAAACTAACAATTTGCGCTACAGTTTTGAAAGCATTGTAAGGACTTGTCTTTATCCTTTTGGCCATCCTTTCAAATCTTAAGCCCAATATAATTGGATATTTTTCCTCAACTTTGTTTGCTTGCCCACTGAAAAAAATGTTTTTACTGAATTACAATGTTGTAGTCTGACATCAGAAATTTTTGCCTTTTTATTTTAGTCTTCTAATTTTTTCATATTGAAACAAATATTAGTAATTTCTTGTTACTTCAGGTTGTCATTTAGCCAATTGGAATTTGTGTTTGTGTCTTGTTGGTGCAAAGTTTTGCCTGTGAAGAAATTTATGAAAGACCTCTTAACTCACAAAAAGCACTAATTCAATCTGTGCATATATGATCATCATGGAGTCTGATGAAGAAGCACAAGGCGGAAGTAGTCAAATATTTTGTCTGAAGTGGGTTAAGCAACATGTAGCTAAATCCATTCCTGACAAAATCCAAGTGTCTAAAGATGAACTGGAGCAAGCCATGAATGGATCAGAGTTAGTGTCTAAGTATTATGATTTTCACTAAATCCTACTAAAATTTAATTTGGTGAAATAAAGAAGTATCATTTGTACCTAAGTATTGTGCAGACAAATTTCTCATTGCGTTTTTATCTCAATATTGATTCTGTGCCTTTGTTTTTGAAAATTTAAAAGAAGTGACTTCATTCTTTAGAAATCAGATTGATGTTATATGTGTGTGCTGTCAAATTGGAAAACAGTTTCTGAGGTGGTGTTTATTATTCAAAATTTTTATTTTCAGTATAAACACGAAGCTCCTTATTTTTGGGAAGCACATCCATGGTGGAAAAGCAATATAGATTTCAATTATTTTAACCAAAAACAAAACTTAATGCTCAATCAACATAAGTGATTTTGTGTAAAACTTGGTGAGGTGAACATAACAAAGCTAAAAAGCTGTATTTTATGTGTTAACTAAAAATATTTAAAAAGTTTGAAAGTAGTTAAGTGATCACATGTATCTATTTAACAGCATTAATTCTTTATGGATGGCGAATGGACTTTGTCAAGTCATATCTTGGCATCCAATAGAGCTGCAGAGGGATTGAACCCTCTAAACAAGCAGGAAGTTCTTAGCTTTGATGTAAAAAATTCTGAGTACTTCTGGTTTCAACTTATTTTGGTGTGATCTCATGATTGGGAAGGTCAACCTCGGATAATTTTTTGGATGATGGCATCAGGAGCTGAGAAGGAACAAAAATGCAAAACCATTATGTATTTGCAATTTTGTTTGAAATCCAGCTTTGCAAGGCTCCCATTTTTTCTTTGTTCAAAAGCTGATTGCTATGTTGAGATTGAAAATTTGTTATGTTTTTATCTGCTGCTGTTTTGTATTTGCAGAGACCTGGAAGCAGAAGATAGTGACGATGAAGAAGATGTCTCGTTTGAGGTGGGAATGTGTAATATCTCCACACATGTACTGGCTAGCAGATAGCTCAGCATGCATTCACAATACAGTTACCACTCTGACACACGGTGTGCATTACTTACATTAACAGAAACAATAGACATACATCACCATACAATGCCAAATGCAAATGGCTTTGTCACATGAAATCTCATCTTTATCGCTTGGCGTGCTATGCCCATATATTGTTACATGACAACCCATGCATGTCTGGAACTGATGTCACAACATTATAGAATGTATCGAACATGAAACATTAGACTGATATTTTTGCATAAAATAGATATACCAGTACTTACTCAATGTTTTCCTTCAATGACCCAAAGTTGGGCAAAAATAAGTCTTAGTTTTGAATGTAAAGGATGTGTTCAAAGACTTTTCTTCTTTATGTTGTCTCAGTTTTATGCTAGCCACAAAATGAACACATTCAGAAGTAGCAATACTGCATATAAATGCACTTCAGTGCCTGGCCTGCTGCTGGGCACAAAAGTATTAATGGCTAATGCTATTTCTTAGTGTCATCATCTTTTAAACAATAATTTGTCTTCGAAGTCTTGTTTCTGTACTACCAACCTTTTGAACAAGTATAGTGGTCCACTTTAAAACTGCCCCATGACAAAACAGTTTGCCATGGCCCCCTGATTGGGAAAACATTGATTTATTACATAAGCTTTTTTTTCAATTAAACCTGAGATTGGAATTGGTATTGGATAAAAAACTGGGTGAGTTGAATTGTCAAACCAAATGATGACTGTGTGGTAGCTTTTTTTTAAATCCTAATCCAGTTGTCAACAAAGTAAAAGCTGTGGTGTATATTTTGTATGAACTGTGAAGACATCACCAATGCTTTGAATTGTATTTTTTAAATGTCATGCAGGCCAGAGATGAATGCAAACCCAAAGATGATGGTGATGACTGTGATGATTTGAAAGAATTCAATCTTGAATCTTATGATGTGGATGGTATGTTTTAGTCATGAACACATGGTGATCATGCAGTTTTGAAAGATAAAGATTTGCGAATCTATTTTTAATGTCGTGAAGAATTATTTGCAAAATTCGCTGTGAAAACTTCATGCTTTTTCTTAAAAACGCAAATGAAAACTTCCTGTTCAAATATTGGATTAATTGTAGATTGGAAAAAGTTTCTTGACTTTCAAAATAAATTGCTTTTCACCAGTTACAATGCTGCTAGCATGTCTTTTGAGTTCTAGCGATTTCCATTTGGTTAGTGCCATTTTTATTAGCAGTTTTTTATAACTGTAGTTATGAAACTTTTGGGAAAATATTAATATCGATGTGGCAGTTCATTTGCTGGTTGTGGAAGAACATGTTGTCAGATAGAAGTTGTTATTTGCTGCAAGTAGTGCTGATTCAGTATTTTTTTTGTCAAAAAACAGGAATAATTGTCATGATTTTTGAAGAAGTGACCATGATTTAAACATGCATATGACTCTAGCACTGACTCAGGGGCATGCAGAGGTCTGGTGATGCCCGGGGAAACTGTTTGGTTGTATGCCCTCCCCCCTACAAATTCAGGAATGTGAGAAATGCAGGCATTTGAAAAACACATAGTGTTTACAAAAAACAAGTTTCGAAAAAATAAATCCATGCAGCATACGTTGGTAGCCTTACAGTACGAAAAAGCATCTATAATTACAGCGTTTTGATTTTAGCATTTTCATTTTTTTGGATGGTCCCCTGCCTTGGATGCATGGGGCCGTCGCAGTATTTGCTCCTCCTCCGCTGAAAAGGTTGCTTGTGTTGCAACCCCTCCGGTGGTGTTGCGTTGATTGTGTGATTCACCACGAACGGGATGTGCGTGAAGAATAACACCGTTACATATGTAGCGCGAGTAAGCAATAGTAAGAGAGATTGCGACGCATGACCTCTATTGTTGCTTGCTGCCACGGTGCGAAGCTTTGTGCACATGCCGCTCGGGATTTCCGATCGCAACACTTGAAACTAAAAGATGGTGAAAAGCTGGCAAATTTCTTTCTGCACAACCATAGTAAACAGTGAAATGAATCAACTAAAGCATTTGATTATCATCTACGTGAAACTTATAAAGCGTACAAGATTCATTAAAAGTTGTGTTAAGGGAAAGCTTTTCGGCTATGTTGCTTAACATTGTCGGCAAATATGTTTTCTGTTGGTGTTGATAGCAACGTACATATACTTTATTATCACTGAATGGTTTGGCAAAAGTTGAAAGATGCGATATGTAGAGTATCGCCAGAAGGTGAAAAAACTAAAAACGTACATAAACGTTGGGTACATGAGGTCCAAACCCCTAGAAAAGTCGTTCACCTTGTGAAAAACAAATCGTAATGACTAGAAATGCGACTTTTGGATACTTCCCCACTAAATTATTAGTCTGGTTTGAACCTCTCAGCCGACATAGCCACACCGATACATCTTCTCTGCAGCACACTCATCTGCTATGTTTTGTTCTAGAAGAAAAGCAAGAGCAAGCCTTGTCCAGTCTTGTGGTCTTTGCAAGCAATGATGATGACCCGTATATAACGAAAAAAGACGATGAGTCGGATGAGGTAACTTGTATGCGAACAATGTTGATTTTCATGCGGTTTTCAACGTTCAGAAACTTGTGAGTAACACGATGTTAACTGCAAAAGGCACAAAAATGTATGCAGTCATTCCTTAAAATTTCGAATGTCATGGTGGTTTTGGATGTACGTTCCTTGAGTCTTTTTGCTGGTATTCAATAGTTTGAAGACCGCAACAAAAATTTTTGAATTTTCTTTTCTAGTGAAATCCCACAGAAAACTGGGCTTCGTCAAAACAAAAAATTGTTATTAGTTCTGTGTTGCAACCATTACAGCCGACATAGGTGTGGGAGCAGGCAAATTTTGGGGCATGTGAAGGAGTTTGCCTGAATTTTTCCAAACTTGCCCGAGAAAACTCCAAAAAAATGACCTCAAAAAAGCGTCTTCATGTGATTTTGGACGCCATTTTTTTCGAATCAAAGCACGCTGGGCGCTATTTTTGCTCGTATTTTCAGGAATTTTGCTAAGGTTTTCACAGGTTTTGCCCAGATTTCCACGAACTGTGCCCGGATTTTCGTCAAATGAACACTTTTGGGGGTGCGCCTGCGCCCCTGCCTCCTACACCATTGACAGCCGATGCTAGTTTACGGCTCAAAAATTTTTGTTTCGTCGCCAACTACAGCAAACCTGTTTTGCAGTCCGAAACCGAAGTGGAAGAGAAGGCCGCTCTGCATCTGCGACAAGACGACAACATGCTCGTGTGCGGGCGCTGTGAAAGAGACTTCAGCTTGCTTGAAGTGCACGGCAAGTTAACATGCTTGGGATTTTTTTTTATTTGCCTACTTTTCGGTCTGCTGGAACTCATAAGTTGCGCTGGAAAAGTATGCTTCAGACGTTACACTTCACCTGTTTTTTAAACTTTTTACTGCAGTGTTTACTTAGAACGACTTGCGTCTCACCATGTGTCGCAGCGTTTTGCCACAATTCAACAATGACTGTCCGGGCATCACAAAACGATTACGAGAAAATTTAAAAGCGGGTCAAGGAGGAACACTGAACAAACTGCGAGGCCATGGTGAACAAGGGTATAAGAAAATAAGTAAGACTTTTGCAGACAGCGTATCTTGCTTATTCCGAGAGCTCCCGGAATGTACAGCAGGCGCGGAGGCGGAGTGACGGCTGTTCAAAGCCGCTGTAGCTTCATCTGCTGCTTGGGTGCGTTGGTGGGACCGACTCGGTGTGTCGAATTGTGGCAAGAACAACCCCGTTGTGGAACCAAGTGGAGAAAGATGCTTTATGATCGAAGAAAGCAGCCTACAAGGCTTTGCATTTGCGGTTCGCTGAGGGGCGAAAGTCCGCAGGCGTCACGATGTGAAAGTCCAAAATGCAATATTGGGAGAATTCGGGCTTAAGCCAGATGCAAATTACTAGCAAGCCTACAAAGTATTCTGTGGCAAACCACGGCCGTCTTCTCGGCAAAAAATCTAATGTTGTTCGTTCCATGAAAGACCAAAATGGTGTCTTACTAAGTAGTGAGGACGACGTCCTTGGCAGATGCAGAAAGTATTTCAAAGATGTTTTGAAGCCATTCATTCCCACACCATGGTTCGGCAACTGGACCAGAATGTCCCGGGAAAGATTGGCGAGGGAAGTCCTGCAGGCTACACCCATCCACGGGAAAGGGGCTCAAAGGCATACCAAGGACCAGCTGACATAATTACCAGTGATGTAGTCGAGACCGTAGCCTCCGTGGCCGAGACCTCGTCAAAAGTTCGAGCCCGCGGCTTCATCAAAAATTCAGTGACTCGAGACTTCAAAGTTAGTGGATTTTGCCGAAATTTTTCAAAAAATGTCGTCATCACTTTTAAGTTGAACTTTTTTCGAATTTCTGNCATTTCCCCCCCTTGTAATGGTTGTTTCTTGCCTGCAAATACAACAGACAAAATGTTTTTGAATGGCAAAAGTTTTACTAAGCCATATCCTTGCGATTTTCATAGGATTGTGACCGAGACCTGTAACCTTCGAGACCGAGACTCGCAAAAATAGGTCTCGAGACGAATCTTGAGATCGAGACCAGGTCTCGAGACTCCATCACTGATGATTACATCTCCAATCTGGGCCCATCTTGGTTTAAAGCCAGCAGAAATATCAGAGTTTGCTGTTGATCCCGAGGCATTTCGAGTCCTCCTAAGGCTGCTGCCTCGCGACCCTCTCCAGACGAACAACGTTTATGATTATGAAGGAATAAAAATATAAGGAAAAATGGCTGCATTTCATATAACTTCGGTNAATGCGCACGAAACACAAATATGGAGGTTTTTATATTCGGAAAGCCGCAGAAATAACTTAATTACTGTGTGGTTTCTGACGCTGGNTTGCAAGCGGCCAGTGCTGTGGTTCTAATCTAACCGATTGTCTCCGCTTTATGGTGTGAACAAACAACATCCGCATTGCGCGAACTTGAACAAAATTGGCTCGTTGTACGTGGGTTGAACGCTGCTGAGGAAACTGTGTTTTGACGAACGCAGTTCAAACTTGTGTGTTATGATGTGACGATACCTTTTCTTGACGTGACAGAACTTTTTTTGACATGGAAGCACCTTTTGTTGTTGTGATGTGACAATAGCTTTTTTGATGCGACATTACCTTTAACGTTATTTCTTGAAGACCTGTGTAAACACCACTAGTGGCTATTTTCAGTAAGTTTTCCGATTGATCCACTACGGTTAAAGCGGAAATGTTTTTAGTGTAATTATTTTGACCAGCGGAAGTTTTATTTGCCAATACTGCAGTCTTTGGTCGATTCACTCTTTGTAAGAATAGTGATGGTCCTTTGACATGCTTTCAATCTGATGGACCTGCTTACATTAAGTGCTAAGACAAACGTTTTATTTGTTCATTAAAAGTTTTTTTTTTATTTGTATTGGGTTTTGTTTAAGTGATTGCCAAAAATTGAAAAGTCTGGTTCTGGCACGTTTATAATTAGATCAAAACCTTTACGTGGAACATTTATTTACGGTAGTTATAGTACCGGTATCTATATTTATTGCTCTGGCTGCAAAACAAAATGTCTTGTTCTAAATTGTGAACCTAGCTTTATTTGCAAACAACAAGCTGTTCCACAGATGCAAGATTTTCTGCTGTTCAATTTCTTTTTCTTTTTTTTTTTTGTTGGTAAATTGATGTCTTCTGTGGCAGGCAGCTAAAGCTCTGTCAAGTGAACGTGTGCACTTAGTTGAGTCTTCTCCTTAATTATGTTTCTTGATTTGTCATGCCGCGTGCTGTCTGCGCTTTTTCGCTGTATTTTATGATCGCAGGACAATGCACGTCCGAGCGATATCTTTGCATATTGAACACGTAGCCTGCTTTACCTTAATTTCCGACTAACCCCCTTTTATTATTTCACCTCTAGTATACAATCACAAAACAAAAGATTTCTACGTCCATCACGACATCCCCCTCTCAGCCCCTCCCCTGTGCATGGAATGGTTGGACTTCGACCCCGGGAGTGAGTCAGACGCGGACAAAGGTAATCTGTCATGTTTTCTTGTTTTTACTGAACTTGCCATAATTCGATGGTCACGAAAACGTGTATTGGTGCATTCGCGAATGTTGGACAGTTTTTTTGCAGAAACTCTGTATTTTTGCTATTTTTTGGCACTTGAAATGCCGGTCCTCCCCATTTCTTATTTTTCTTCAGCTCACCGTAGCCAACTACTTCTTGCTTGCAACTAAATAAGCAGCTTGCTGTAGCTTAATTGCTTCTTTGTCAATTAGGGCCCGCTTTGCGCGACAGTATCGTTTTTTTTGTTCGTTTTTTTTTTGTTAGTATCGTTTTTTTTTCGACAGTACCTTTTTTTTGTCAGTTGCTTATCAGGGTTACGAGAACATTATTGCTCTTTTTGGTTTTGCGAGTCATCACGCAACGCAGTTCGAAAAAGATAAATCCAAGCAGTTAATTTGCGTAACAACCGCTTTGTCATTTCATAAAATGCAAGAATTTAAGCTTGGTGGGCATCAGTCCCGCGTGTGTGTGTTTTTGTTGAAGATATGGTTTCTTACAGCGCCCTCAACAACAGGCACGTAGCCAGGTTTCAAGGTTTGGGAGGGAAATACATTTTTAAGGGGAATATTTTTGTTTTTATTACATGTTCAAAGCAAATTTTTCTGAATACAACAAAATTTGGTGGGGGAAAAAAGTGCGGGGGGCGCTGCCCCCGAATGGCCCCCGTGATTACGAGCCTACTCAATGACCGTCATCTGATGTTTGGTTTTGAAGCTAAAATTTCAGCGGGCAGGCTGCATTGTGGCGTCCCTTCAAATTTTCTTCACTCAGTTTCTATTTGTCTTGCGCTAACTTTCAAGGCGCTAAGAAACTTCGACAAGCGATAAATCGAACGCGGTTATGAACTTGTTCGAGCTCTATACGTAGCGAATGCAGTGCTTTGGAACAGACGCCTTGCATGAAAGCCTGTGTCTTTCAGGGAACTTCATTGCGTTAGGGACGATGGATTGCGTGATCGAGATTTGGGATCTCGATGTGATTAATACAATGGAACCAGCTTTTCAACTCGGTTTGCCGTCGGTGCGTTTTGTGCCTTTCGTCGTTTTTTTTCTGTTCTTTAACTTTCCTGTGTAGTTCTTCATGCGCACGCTCCTTCGCTAAAAACGGCAAGTTAACCGCATCTTGGGATGTATTTCTTCCGTTCCTTATATGAAAATGGAGTGCTTCTCTTGTTGAAATTAAGATTTGTATCGCCTCTTCATTTCTACCAAACTGCCCAGAAATTCTGCCTTGTCTACGTAGTGAAGGGTTAAGGCTCTGTCTGTTAAAACTGCTTGCCGAGCTGAAAAGGCAGCACCTGCGCTTGTAGCCGACAACTGTTCGATACTCAACAACTTGCAGGCCGCTAGATGTCGCGCGCACTCTTTTGCAGATTCAAAATGAGCTTCTATTACAGGGGTCGGGAACGTTTTTGGCTAAGGGAGCCATGAAACCTACATATTTTAAATTGTAGTTCCGTGAGAGCCGTATAATATTTTTCGACAGTTAATGCAACTAATTGTGCATTTTTAAGTAAAATCAACAATTTTAAACAAGGGTAAATGTCTGAATTTCCTCCTTAATAATATACTTCCTACTGTTAATGCTGCTTCTGGTGCTGTATGGTGTTGCTGATGGCTTTGTAGTTTGTAGATGGAAAATTACAGAAAAAGTTTCATTCGCAACAATCGTGTTAAGAAAATATCAAGCGAGCCGGATGTCGTCATCAAAAGAGCCACACCTGACTCGCAAGCCATAGATTCCTGACCCCTGTTCTATTATTTCCGTTAATATGAATGAAGGCGCTAATGCCTGCTTAAAGTTTTTTTTGTTCAGTAATTTGACCAAGGCGTCGTACTTCTTGCACAAGTTAGAAACGGCTACAGAACTATATTCGGACTTCGCTGGATTTACTCTCGAATTCCTATCGTATGTTGGAAACCTTATCGGTACCTACCAAACCACCTCCAGCTAAAGAGGCTTGGCACTTTGATTTTACCAAAGTGCTTGGCACACTTACTTAGTTTTAATCTAGATCGGTTTCAATTGGCGCTGTTCATATGAGATTCTTGCGGAGTCCATAATTTGCGATATAAGTTATTACAGTTTGATCGACGTGGCAGGGATTGTGTTTTTAGGCGCAGTCGAAACTTTGGGTTCTTTTGGCCTTTGTAAAACTGAGAGCTACTTCTTGGGGACGGATAAATGCGAAGGGCTACTAGGTAGATACACTCTTGTGAAATAACAATTTCACACAATTTATCTTTCATTATGTTATTATGAAGGATATTCATCTACATTATTATTAAGGATATTCATGTATGTGAAGACATTGACCACGTTAATGCGATTTTTAGAAAAGGCCCGCGAGAGACTCACATGGTCCTTGCGGGAGACCTTGTGCCCGTGAACACCATGTTGGTGACCCCCAGGTTAGTGTGTCCCTACCTTTAGGGGTTGGATTTTGTCTCGTCATCCTAGACTGGCCTGTCTTGCCTGTGCATAAGTTGCGAGCGTTCTTTTCTTTTTGGCATGGTGACGATCTTGCTGCTGTACTAGTTGCCGCAGCAGTTGTTTGCTTTGTAGAGAAAACAAAAGAAATCGGTACCGCGCGACCTGTATCACTCCGGTGCGGTGATGGACATCGCTTGGAATCCCTGGCTGAGGTAACCATTGCATTGCTGCTGTCATAGCAAACACGACTCGCTGTGCTGGCGTCACTGACCTGCGTAAAGCCTGACCGTGAAACTGTCGATTGACTGCTTTTCGGCTTGCCCGCTGGGACCCGAAATAACGCGAATTAATCCGAAATAACACGAAACAACCCGAAATTAACTTCGACTGAAACAAAAAACACGAAACCTTGCAAGTCTGGTTCGTCGTTTGTCTTTCGAACATTCTTTTCATCGTGACAATTTCATTTCGAACTGAATATTCTTCAATGTCATTTATTTTGTATGGAGTGCAGGCGATTCTCAAGTGGCAAGGAAGTCAAAAAATTTCTTTTGGCGTTGTTTTAAAAACAAAGAACGCATTGTTTTGAAAACAAAGAACGCATTAGTTCAAAACACAAAGTTAACGCGACGTGGACGGTTACGTGAAGTAGTAAGCAATGTGATTTCAACGACGGAAAGATGATTTTGAATAAAGATGTAACCGTTGCACTTTATCGGTCCCATCAAAAGCTGCTTTATCGTTGACTCCGTAACCACCACAAAGTCTTATCACCGATATTTGCGTATTTGCGAATTTCAAACGAATGCAAGTAAAAATCTGTGCTAGTGACCGAAATGCGCCAAACTGATATTTCAAAGAGAAGTTAAGGAAACAATTGTTTTTGAAGTTTCAGGAACTAATCACGGAAATTCGCCATACTGCCAAAGTGCAGTTTAGTATAAAAGTAGTATCATTGTTGTAACAAGTGAAACAAAAATCTTTGCCAACTTCCCGGTTTTCTCTCACACGCAGTGAGTGCGTGGCAAAATGGGCACAGCGAATATACCCCCCAATATCGACACCAGAAGACACTCAGGCGTGGGTCGGACCTCTGCTTTTAGCACATTATAAGTCTGACGTGCAAATGAACTCAATCCTGGCACGCAATGTATTCGTTGCCGTGGCAATAACGCAGGGTGTGCAACGGCGCAGGTCATTGATTACCCCGCCTTTTTGGCCATCAATTGTGTCATTGGTGTGGTGCGAACATAGGATGTTTGGCCAGGTCGATGCAATAGCACTGTAGTACAAATGTTGCCATTGTTAATGGTAGTGGAAGGGGGTTACGGCGTCCAGTTCGCCTGGTAAAGTCTATCGTCGCGTTATGTTAATAGCGTTGTAAACATGTCGGTGCAATTGCTTAACGTAAGTTGCACTGGTACAAACCCATCGCCATGAACGTTCTTTATTATTGTTATAGACTGTGCCTGTGCTATTAAAAAAAGATCCAGTCATAAATAGTATGCGCGATGAAGTAAGCCATTAACATATTTTCGTATCCGACAAAATGGCAGCAAAATAGCCTCTGTAGACGAAGAAGAATGCAATACAGTTATATTAGCTATTCGCCAACTGCATACAGCCAGTCATTTCCTTATAATGCAATGTTACGGGATTCAACTTGGCGTCGCGGCGGTGTTGGTCTTAAAAAAGAAATCTTCAACAACTGTTTCTCTCTTTTTGTCCAGAGACAACCTGGCAAGTTCTTCCGCCGACCGCACGGTAGCGCTGTGGAGTCTGCGCGAAGGCCGCAAAGAGCGCGAATTTTCGAATCACGCCGAAAAGGTCAGTGCGGTCACGACGCCTGCAGCAGGTAGCCGTTGAAGGTGATGTAGTTGCCGTGGTTACTGTACACGGCGTAGTCCGGCGACCGGAACGACTTAAGCCACACGGTGTCGCCGGCGCGCAGCTTGAGCATGATGTTCTGGCCTTGCATTTCGCGCCGCTTCGTTCGGCTGTCGTTGTAGATCAGCACCTGTTCGTAAGCGTCGCACAAGTTGATCGGCGGTTGTCATAGCAACTGCCCTTCACACAAGTTGTTGCACTTCGCCGTAAGCCGTACGGACGTTTAAAGCACACGCTTTCGGTCAAGATTAACTTCAGTGTTGTTTTGCCCAAATCTCTTGCATTTAAATCAGTTGTTTTCATGCTGGGGTTCGCGTTCCCCAGAGGGATTGTGAATCATTTTTGGAGGGGTCGCGAGTCGATATTTTTGTACACAGCTGTATTACATTTGTTTTAATCGAATATTATATGGGGGTGAATGTGTCATAGTTTGTTGCTCTAATGCAGGGGTCACCAACCTTTTTGAAACTGTGAGGTACTTCTTGCTACAGATTCATACGATGGGTTACCGATTTGATACACACTTCTGAAATAAAATTTTGCTCAATTTACCTTCACTTATTTTAGTATTGATATTCGTTAATGTGAAGACATTGAACATGCTAATGTTATTTTTAGAACAGGCCCGCGGGCACCACGTCGGTGACCCCTGCTCTAATGGGTCGCGGTACAAAAAAGGTTGAAAAGCACTGACTTAAATGCAGCGACGGTCTTGCACTGAAACGCGTACACTGACCAAGACCTTGAAAATCGGTGAACGGCATGAGCCCGTAAACTAAATCTTAGAGCGCGAGAGACCCTGCGTCTTTGGTGTTGCTCGCATAAACTCCATTTGACAAATTGCCTCCGTAAACCTCGCAAGTGTTCAATGTGGCAGAGCCGCAAAATTACATTTCACGGCGCTGCGTCGGTCCTGACGCTTGCTTCGGCCTGACTTGAAAGTCAGCGCAATGATGCGAGGGTTCGGTCAGTGCCAGACCTGTTGGCATGGGCACCGGAAGGGGGGGAGGGGAAGAGAAGGGTCTTACCCCCCGGATTTTGAAATTTGATATTTTCCCATTAACATTTTAGTACGAAAAAGCTGTTCTCTTAGTTTCGAGCTGGTAAATGAAATTTCACCACATTTGCCCCTCATGGAAAAATCTTTTTGGCAACGCCCTGGAAAAATCGCTATTCCCACCCAGGAAAAGCCACTACTGCCCCCTCTGCAAAAACTCGTTCTGACGCCCATGCTTGTTGATGAACGATGGTCTACGGCAGGGGTGTACAACCCGTGGTCCAGGAACTGAAGTTCTGTGGCCATCGGAAAGGTCCAGATTTTAAAGCAAGCATTACGGTTTTTAAAGGGCATCGCCAATCCTTGCTTGGCGGCCAGCGAGCTGTCTGACCCGCAGAGCTGGACACATGTAGCTGCGGCCCTTGGGCCAATCTGGTTTCGTGCACTTGGCCCGTCAGTGCTGCATGGCTGCACACCCCTACTGTGCGAGACCAAGATTTCGAGTTGATGTTCGGAAATACGGTGCTGGCATGTTAATTGGCCACAGCGCCATCGGCAACAAAAAGCTCTTAGTGGTTCGAAATAGGAGGGCGGGTCGCCCGCCCCTCACCTGGAACACGTTCTCGTTCTTCATCAAAGCGACCGACAGCGTCTTCTTCGGGTACTTCCCCACCGTGAACGAGAAGTAATAGACGCCGTCGACCGGGGCGACAAACTCGCCGGTCTCCTTGCGAAACGCTCGTCCCTCGTTGACGAACACTTTGTCGAACCTGATTTTCGAGTCGTCGGGCAGCTCGTGCGCTCGGGACCTCGCGGCGGCGGCGCTGGTGCGACTGTTGACGAAGCTCCGCGTCGACGTGACGGAAAACGCGATCAGGTTGTTTCGCGGACGAGGCGTCGGTTCGCTGTGACGCTTCTTGTGACGTTTCGCGCGGTCAGTGACGTGGGCAGGTAGTTCCGGTTGCATCATCAAAGAGCTTGTTCCTGAAAAATCAACGCACCTTTATTTCAGGTAGAGAGAGAGTGGGATGTTTTCTTTCAATGTAGATGCCCATGTGGTTTGTCTTAATTTTGTAGTGAATGAGGAGAGGCAAGAGCTTGTTTCTTCCTCCTACGCTGAGGTCCCAAACTAGCATTTCCGAAGCTTGGTATTTGAGACGAATGCGCGCGGGCTGTTTCGTCGCGCAGTTGCGGCTCTGAGTTTTGAAAGAAAAATTCATTTTCAGTTGCAAATCACGTGATGCAAGTTTTGTTGCTCTGCCCCAAGACAACGAAGCACTTGCTGCAATGTGAGCACTCTTCGCGACATGCTTTTGATAGATGCTGCTGGGGGTTTCATGACGAGACCAAACAAACAAGAAAGGATTTGAAGATGCCGACAATTAAAAGCTCTGGGTTTGTTGCAGGCTTCCGGAACCTATTNGCTAATTTTTTATTAAAAACAAAAACTGCTGATGCATTCGACTGCGTCGCCTTAATTGTGGAGACCAAATACTTGAACTGATACTGAGCAGTGTCTGATAAGTTTTTCGTGTCGTTGTTATGTCAATTAACTGCATAGGTGGCGGAACCGGGGGCCGCATGGGTCTAGGCCTCCCACTTTCTGGTGGGGGGTGGCCCCTCCACTTTTAAATTTCGAATTTTGCATGAATAAGTTTAAGTAACGCAGTTAATAAGGACAACTAGTTTTTTACGCGTTCGAGTCACTGTAGCATTGATGCGGGTGGTCGAGGGCTCGTAAAGCACTGCTTAGACATGCTGACAAAAATCAATGACGTCATATTCCAATGCTTGTGACGTCAAAGTTGCCAATTCAAACCGTAAAAAATTGTCTACAGTTTTTTGACTTGCACTTGTGGCCCCCACTTTGAAAAAGGTTTCGCCGCCC
>JGI24158J21664_10004352_pt1 | contig 18213 bp, 11 predicted proteins | sample Ectturendosymbi3_FD_21664 | JGI IMG/M metagenome (IMG submission 21664)
GTGAATTTGAGTAAGCACATTCTCGACTACCGGAAAAAACAAACGGGAACCTTGCTAATCAGCGAAAACATAACTTTTACAAACGATGACGTCATGACATACGTCATAGGGGCCCTCCAGTAAAAGTTGCCCCGGGCCCCCCTAACCTTCGATCCGGCTCTGCTTGCTGCTACCGATAGTTTTTATTCAGGTCACCTGCAACATGAATGCAAAAGGCCAGACATGGAACGGAAATACATGAATAGCAACAAAGTCCAACGTATAGACCCCAAGTTAGCAACCAGAATCAGTGAAATGTGTGGTGCCACAAACATACAAAGCAATCAAGCTTGCATTTTACAATATTATAAATCGTAATCAAAGACTCTGGCTAAGACCGAGACACCACTGATTCAGTTACTTTGCACGACAACTACGAACTTTATGCCGAGTAAAATACCTTGCCGACAGCCCTTGCCGCTATTGCGAATCGTGAAGGGAGTGCGCTTTGAGCGGGATGCCTCGACCTTTGGCGACCTGCAGTATGATGATGGATGGAGCGCGCTTTGAATCAAAAGGCTCGATTTTGCATTAATGTACTGTAAGATTTTTGCAAGATTTCATAGTCTGACCGAAATGTCCCGTGACCAAAACGGCCAGACCAAATCGGCCAGACCGACCCAGCCAGACCGAATCGGCTCAGACCGAAACGGATCGGACCGAAACGGCTCAGACCGAAATGGCCAGACCCAGTCGGCCAGACCGAAACGGCCAGACTGAAAAGTCCTGTTCCGTCACCGATAAGGGTCCGTGGCCCAAACGTTTGGGAAATCCTGCTCTAAAATACTGGAGAATTGTAGTTGTTATTGTCGAATTCCCACTTTTTGGAAGTAAGAATGGCGCTATTTGACGTTTTGATGAGACACCCAAATATAACTTTTTATCATATTTGACAAATTTTTCACAGGAAACTGTTCAATTCTTGCAAATATAGCTAGGAATCTCTTTGTCGTAGTTGGATTTTCCATATTTCTTTTTTAGCTCTACCCCCTGCATAAAACAAAAGAATTTTGCAAATCAGAAAAAGCAAAATACAGGAAAAACGTGAAGATAGCATTTAGTTTAGGAAAGAAAAGGTTGTGGCAATTATTTCCCCCATGCCATTTGGCATCACTTCTAGGAAATAGGATTTCTGTGTCTGCAGCATTATTGCCAACTGGTACCCAGGTTTTCTCACGCAGCAATAGGGTATCAAAAAAAGTTTAAACAGATTCCAGTCCATCACGAGACAGAGATCGTGATTTGGGGAGAGATAAATTTGAAAAGTACTTGGATAAGTTATTTTCCAAACAAAACACTGTTTTTAGAAGTTAGCATCCTACAGATTGCTGAATTTACGAACAAAAGTTGGCGAGTTTATCTTAGTTTTCTTTGCCAAAAGTTTATAAGATATAGCATTGGCAGTGAGTCTTTCAGGCACGCACAGGAATGTGTTTAACTCTCTTTCGATATTTTCAATTCCACAAAGAACAAAATCATGGTTAACGTACTTTTGCACTTACTCTGGTCAAAATACCTTGTATGCAGTATGCACATACGTGCAACACGTTACACAAAACAAATATCGCAATGCGTCTCAGTCTAAATTGTTTGCGTAATTGCTTTGTCGAAACGATAAAATATACACTGATTTAATAAATCTTGTCATTTGTTAACAATCGTTTTTACAATCATGTGGTAAGTCTAACGCATGATGAAGCTCAGAAACAATTTTTTGTCAAAAAGATTCTGGTGTCAAAACGTGAGCAGTTATTCAAGATATGCGGTTTACATGAAGTGAAGTGAAATTTCCAGAACAATGTCGAATGATTTTTCAATGTCAAAACACGTTTGATGAATTGCTTCGTCTTTCGTTGCTCGGTCGTGGCCGTTCTGGCTCTAAATTACCTTAATGACAACTTCGGTCTCTGTCGGCGTCACCGCTTTTTTAATACCTGACAATCTTAAAGAAGGCGTCACTGCACTGACTTGCAAGGTTCATGTTAGCATGCCGGAAATTTTTGTTCTGGTTAGTTAGCCAGCACAAAATCCCAAATCGCTTTCGTAACGATTTGGTAAATACAGAAACCTCACTCATCTCACTCTCAAGTACTGTATCGCACAAGTCTAACCTTTTAAAAACACGTTGGGAATTGGATTTTGACGTAATTTTAGCCGATATCTTTTTGATGTTGTGAGCAACGCAATGTGCGTTCTGTGTAATTTCAGTACACGTCATTGCAATGGATGTGTAATTGTGCATAATTGTCAGCAGCGCATAAGCATTTGTATAACTTACCGTGTGGGCTGTCAAAATTTGTTGTCAGATAATTACAGAGATTTCGATTTGAATCAGTTTGATCTTTGGTGTACGTCTCCAGTACACCTTGGAAAGCCAAACAAACGTGCTGGGATTTTCGTTGCGTGGGCAATTAAGCTAATGAGCCCTTGGCGCTCGCTTCTAATTACTGAAATGATACAGAGCCTTAAAACGTGTAAGGCTCAATTGAAAGTCATTACAAAAGAGACTGGGTGCGAGTTGTTATAAAAGCATGCTGTTAAGGCTCAACATCACCATTGCCCGTCCAAGCGGCAGAACAACGCACTGCAGAAGCCACAATGAAGATACCACCGGTCTTAGCCGTGATTTTCGTATTTGTTGCCGAGTCCTCGGCTCAGTATTATTTCACTCGTAAGTTGTACTCTCAGTACGATCTTGCTAGTCGAGAACTTGTTTTCACAAAAGTGCTTTTATGGTTTCTTTACTTTTAACATAAATTTAAGACTTGCAATATGTTTCGCAACGTCGAAAATCCAATTTGGTAAGTTCGAAACAAGGTTGATGGATCTTATACGGAAATTTCAGTCAGCAAATTTCTTCCGCGTTTAAGAAACTATTGCCAAGCTTGTTGCAGTGTGATCAACGCAAACTTGTATTTAGGTGCGATGCTCTGCATTCGTAATGCTTTGAACGGTATCGAACGGTAAACCCGTTGTCACGAATTGGTCATATCAGCGCTGAAATATTTCAGCATACCAAAGCATATCTGCTTTTGGTGATTCTGTATTGAATGGGCAGCTTGCAGCAACGGCATGCATTGGCACGATAAGAATGTCGCGGTTTCGCCGGAGCATCTTGATTTGATAAATGTCGCGTTGGTGATGCTTGCTGATATTTTCAAATGGCATCGTCGGTAAAAAGAAGAAACAAAAACAAAGAACCATTTTGGGCTTCAGGTTCATGTAGAGCTCGTTCCATTGATCACGGAGACATTTTCCCAACAACATCTCGCTATGTCAGTCCCGGAAGATCGATCAACTACAGTTGCTGGCCAGGTTACGAGCTGCAAGGTTCAAGAAGACTTACCTGTATTTCCGGTTTCGGCTGGGACTACCTCCTCCCAAAATGCGTCAGGACGTCAAGTAAAATTTTTATCTAGTATACGTTGTAATGTGTTTCTTCTCTTTTTCCAGTTTTACTTGATTACCTAAGTCACAGGTCGGTAACTTTCAACTATGTTTTTGTTTTTATAGCTTGCAAAATTAAAAGAATACCCTAAAAAGTGAGTGTAAAGCACACTTAAAACGTGTCCCTGCATCTTGTTCTCGACGTCTGCTTTTTGAAAATTCATTTTTTATTTTTTTATTCGATGTGGTCAGCAGCGTAGTATAAGAGCTTTGTTTATGGTAAAAAAACGAATCTTCAAGTTCTTCGCTGAAACCAAAATCAAGAGAATCACTTACAAATACCTGTTTATACAGTTTCTCGATTACTCTTACTATCAGTAATACGCAGGACTACCGAAAAAAGGTGATATAATCCAAGCGAAAAGTTTCTGCAGCAACATCGCAGATTTCATTTTTTCAGTGATACGTTAGATCTTCATCGTCAAATAGTACTTGAGGCCTAACGACTTGCAACAAAATACACCAACTAACATTTAGAAAAATGATACCAATGTCAATCAGCGCAGCACGTTAACAATGTTTCAAAAAAACGTTTTCAGAGGCTTCAATCACAAACACTGCTAGCACACGCGTCGATCTTCGTAACGCAACAGTTTTCTACCACTCAGCTTTGTAAACTTGTTTTTACACCTTAAAACAGCCTTTTGTTTTATAAGTGTATATCTGTTGAATACGTTTCGAGGATTTATCCATATGAACTGATGGACATTTAATCTACTGATCGTATGCACTAAATACCCATCTCATGAATGTTAACAGGTCTATTGTAAAAAACGAAGTTTTCGTTTTGTTTTTTGTTTGTGAAATTTCGTCTACCAGCTTTCTAAACTGGCATTCTCATATTCGTGTCATTTTTCAAACAACAGCTTCTGGATGCAAGCAACCGCAAATCCCAGCAGATGGAAGTCTGAAGCCAATGAAATCCAGTTACAGCGTTGGAGAAAAGATTTGGTATTTTTGTCTGAGTGGCTTTACCTTGGAAGGGACGAAAGATATTAAGTGCTTGGGAAACAACAAGTGGTCAAGCAGTGCACCATCATGCATCGGTAGGAAACTTTATGAGAAAGAAAATTATGTATGAGCCAATTGCCATTAAGATTTGAAGCAAACATCTATACATCCATATCTTCACCTGATGTATAATATTGTCAGAATTTACACTTTCAGGCATTTTTGCAGCCACAGTATTTTCTCACAATGGACGTGAGAATGTATGGGCAATTATTGAAGATGTTTTTTTAAAGCTAACAATGTTTTAATGTTTTTCAGAACAAAGGTCCTGCCTTCAACCAGCGGTGCCCGCAAATGGTTCTTTGAAACCAATGCAAAATAGATACAGAGTTGGTGACAAGGTTTGGTATTCCTGCAGAAGCGGCTTCCGACTTGAAGGAAAGAAGGATCTAAGATGCGAGTCTTCTGGGCGCTGGTCGGCCGATGAACCGCGTTGCGTAGGTAAGGCCAACAAAACACAGTAAACCTGCCGCTGACAACATCCACTTTTCGGCACTTTTTATCTGACTGTTTCGAGTTTGTTTTGACAAATACTGTAAATGCTAAAAATAAGCATAAACACATTTTCAAAGGGAAAACTGTTCTTGTGCTGCATATCTCGCACTGCTTCCTAGTTTCTTTCTGCCGGTCAGGTTGTCGCATAGCATCTACAGGTACAGCTGAAAAACATATGGAATGCTGTGTGCAGCAAAATCGTAGTTTCGCAAACCACGAAAGGTTGCTCACCGGCAACATTCCTGTACTTGACATGAAAAATTACAGTAGAATAAAACTTGAATGTTGACGTTTCACTAGGTTGCACTTAGTTCGCACTATCGCGTGTAGTCGCTTCTTCGTTTACCTTAAAATTATTTCTTTATGCGCAGCTGAGGGAACCCCTTGCAACAGACCTAGCATACCGCGTAAGGGCAGTCTGAAGCCTTTGAAAACTCAGTACAAACCTAGCGAAAAGGTAACATACTCCTGCCGCTCCGGATATACACTTAGCGGCACAAAAGACCTCGTGTGTCTGAACAGTGGTCGATGGTCTCACGACGTACCATCGTGCAGACGTGAGTACTGAATTCATGCATTTGCAAAGATCGAATTCATTTACTTTTTTTTGCATGAGAAGTTAAATATTTTGATTTTCGATAAAGGTGTCAGCTGAGTAAGAATTGACGCACGCTCCGAAGTTAACTTTGTTTGCTTGTAATGTTAATTCGTCAGAATTTTTCAAAATCATTCAACCATTTCTTTGCTTGTAAATATTCGCAATTCCAAGAATATCTTAACTTTTGTTTCATATTTGTGTAAAACTTTTCAAAGTAACATTGTCTTCACCAAAAAACTTCCAAAGTTTGCCAAACGTTACGGCATATGGTTGCCGCTACAAAAACAACAGCTTTGTCAATCTCGAGCACCTTATTAAGTTTAATTTTCTTTTCATTTTGCAGCTTAAAAATATCTTCAAACCTCTTAAAGCTGTTAAATAAATGTTTTGTTGTCTTTCGCAGCGAAAGGCTGCTCTCGGCCGGAAACAGTTCGGTACGCCTCCTACACGCCCACCACAACGAGCTACGCAGTCGATGATGTCGTAACCTACAGTTGCAGAACTGGTTATAAGATCAGCGGAAATGCCCAAATAACGTGTCAGGCCGGCGGGAGCTGGACACCATCACCGTCTTGCACAAGTAAACCATTTGCGTTTGTCACCCAAGTAACGGTGGTATTCTTGCTATCTAGATCTCCACAATGAGCAAAACAAAGTAACCATGTATTTGTTGAGAATTTGCGATAGGGGAAATTACCTAAATCCTAAATGCTTTCAGTGAAATCTTCGTTTGGTTTATAACCAGGTAACTACGCGGGGAACGAAGAAAAGCGTTGTGCCTCCATCTTTTTTGAAGTGGAGGGGGGTTGTCTTTAGTATTTATATTGCTTAATGCTCCAAAGTATTCGCACCTTAGTTTCCACTTAGTACATTTCTCTGCAGAAAACAATCCCTGTAATGTATATTGTAGTAGGCCCCGCTTTTGTTTCACACTTTTTTGGCACACACCTACTGTTTATAAGGCAAACGTAGGGCTGTGGTTACTGTAGCTATAACCTGAGTGGTAAAATAAAATAACTATAACACGAATGCCACTTTCTGCGCGAGCTATGCTGGACAGTGTACAGAAAAGCCTATATAAATGTGATTCCTCTGTGTGAAATATTCGAGGCCGCTTGTGTAGTATTGTTACTTGAAAGGCCAAACCTCTCAAAATGTGTTACTGACACTTCAGTATGAATGAACGTGCTGACCATTAATGTCAACTACGCGCAGTTGTCACCTGCTCCAAACCCGTCATCCCCGAGGGCGGCTCTGTTCGACCAAATAAAAACTCCTACATCAGATACGAGAGAGCTTATTTCTCTTGCAATGCTGGATACACTTTGAAAGGCGAGCGAACACTTCAGTGCTTGACCACCGGCCGGTGGTCTGGTGACGAACCGACGTGCCAGCGTGAGTTTTGAATGGCGTAGTTTGTGGCAGAGTTTTCAAATACAGACCCGAAATCTACTGCAAACGCAAATCATTAACGTGTTTCGATTGTGACAAATACTCACTGCAAACGAAGATTTGATTTGCTTTAACCGAGGCAAACATCCTTCGATTCAGTACAAAAGATTAATCATCAATCAGTAGGAAGCAAAAACGGGTGAACAATTTTGAAAATCATGAGAACGAAACAGAAACATAATTATCGATAACTGCATGTGGTTCTGTAAAGTGTTCATATGCTTTGTCGTTTAATGCGGATGAGGGCACAGTGGGTTTTTGTTTCAGGCAATCAATGTTCACCACCACAAGCACCTGCGAAGGGCAGTTTCACCCCCCAAAAGAACGCATACGACATAGGTGATACTGTTGTTTTTACCTGTTCCGGTGATTACATGAGTCAAGGAGCTGAGGCTTTGACATGCACGGAAACGGGGTGGTCAGATAAGGAACCAGTTTGTGTCAGTGAGTCTGCATTTTTATTTGTTTCTTCATTTTTCCAAAATAAACTCTACCAATATTTCATCAGTTTATTTGGCGGTGTTGATTGACATATATTTCAAGTGGAGATTGCTTACATTTTTCTACGCAGTACCCATGTGTGCCGCCTTGACTCCTCCGGACAATGGGTCTCTCGATCCTGTGCAGAAAGTGTACGATCTCAATCAAGTGGTGACCTTTACCTGTAACACCGGCTACGCTCTTGCCGGAAACAGACAGCTGACTTGTTTGGCCACGAAAGAGTGGGACGGAGTCGAGCCAACGTGTCAAGGTACAGTATAGCAAGCAAGGTTTTTAAAATATACCTGTTTGATTGTCTGAAATGATGCAACATACCTCGCGCATGGCTTCATGTAAATTACCTTGAACAGCTGCAAAACGTCTGTCTATTTTCTCAGCTATTCAATGCGCCGCCCTCACCACTCCTGACAACGGTTCTCACAGTCCGGATCGCGACGCCTATGACGTCAACCAGGTCGTCACCTTCAGCTGCAACCCTGGCTTTGTCAGAAACGGAGCGCGGCAACTCACGTGCTTGGAAACAGGGGCCTGGTCTGGTGTTGAGCCAACATGCGACGGTTGGTGTTTGGAAAATGCTAACTTGTTTGTGTGCAGTGCAGCATGAACTAAAAACCTCAGCGTTTTCTTTAACTTGTGGCATATTGAAAAGGGAAGGGTATTATGAAGCTCGTAGACGGTTTAGCTTGACTGCGTTTTTTAAACAATAAACAAAGCAGCCTATCAAAAGCATCCTAAAAAGACTTTTCATTGCACGTGATGTCTCGCAACTAGGGTTGCCAGATCACTTGAAATGCTTTCAAGGAAATTTTGTTGTCTTACGCTTATTGAAATTTTCCTTCATGCCTACTTTAAATACTTTTTAGATATAGTGATAATGCACGTATAGTGTTGACGCAACTGTTCTTGAATAGCTTTTTTTACTAACAAAGTTGTTTGAGATCAACAAATCGACACCTTCCTCTGTTCAAATACATTGTTTAACCTTGGTTTTTGAATAATCAATGTAACTGATAGTTCATTACTGAACAATTTCACAACTGTTCAACAACTTTCAAGGACGCCGGAAAACATTCAAGGACAACAAAAAGTTTTCCAAGGATCAAGGGCATAACCAGTTTTAATAGCAAATTCAAGGAACGTCCTTGGCGCTCAAGGACGTCTGGCAACTTTAATCGCAACAGAAGGAATATNCACTGAGAAGACAAACGTTACAACATATACCTAATTTTTTACACCAGTTTAATCAAAATCATGCCAGATTTTGTAAGAGTGTTAAAATCTTTAATAAACACACAAGATTTGCCTGCTAAGGATCCACCCGTAACCTTGCTATTTGCTATTCAGCTGTAAAATGCGCGGCACTGAATGCTCCGGACAACGGCTCCCTTAATCCGAAACGGACTTCTTACGATGTCAGCCAAGTTGTTACTTTCAATTGTAATCCTGGGTACCTCATTGTCGGAGCTGACGCCCTCACCTGTTTGTCATCAGGAAAGTGGTCAGACGAGGAACCAACTTGTCAAGGTAATTGTTGCTGCATATGCTGTGTGTAGTTTGTAAAATGTCCAAAAGCACACCCTAATCTAGTGATTTGCCTAATACGCTGTTTGAAACTATACTGTAAAAATATTTGCCAAACGACCTCTTTTCTTCAGCAAAAAAAGCGTTTTTCGCGATTCAACAAATCACTTTGTTTACAGCAATTCAGTGCTCCCCTCTTACCGCTCCTGATAACGGATCTCTAGACCCAGTTAAAACTGTTTACGACATTGAGGACGTGATATCATTCACGTGCAACGCTGGATTTTCCATCAACGGTGCCAAACGGGTTACTTGTCTCATATCGGGTGACTGGTCTGATGTTGAACCAACTTGTGCAGGTAAGTTTTTTATCAAAGGTATAGAGTTCACCATTTGGCATTTCACCCTTGCCATATGTAGTCAAACTCATACGCAACATTGAAACGCTTAAAAAATCTCGAACAAAATGGCAAACTTTAAGCTTCTTTCAATTACCAGCGATGACCCTGCTGGGATCTTTTAGATACCATAAGAACTAAAAGCACTATGTAACGACTGCGTGTGATGATGTAATCAAAGTGAGATCGAACTTTCAAGAACTATTCGTGTTTTCTTTTGCTAATTAGTTCCAACATCACAGACTAGAATTTCAAAAGTTGTGATAACCATTATTTTTTCCGCCAGGAAGACTTCTGCAGCGAAGTCTTATAAATTAATGCTGTCCTCACTTCGTTCATATACGATGTAACTAGCCAATCGTGTCGACGTCCAGTAAGGTAGACAGAAATACGAGGGTACTTTAGTGCTTTAGATGCAAGCTGCTTTCGGTAAAAGCACAGTGATTCTGTTGATTGCGAAACGTTGAGCACCCCGTGAGAACAGACATTCGCACTCTAAAGTCACAATTCTGTTGTTAACTCGAACCCGTAAACAAAGATACTCACTGGCATTGCTGCTGATAGTTACATTGTCACACTTTGCGCTAGCTCATTAAACTTGTTTTTGTGAAACTAAATGTCAAATTACAATTTGTCGTGATTTTAGTTATAAATGCTCTCACTTCCCTGCGTCAGTGGCTGGTGCTTATCTTAACCTCTTTTTTGTGCAGCTGTTCAATGCGCAGCTCTTACAGCTCCTGATAACGGAGCTCTTGACCCCGACCAAGCAGCCTACAACGTGAATCAAGTCGTGACCTTTACATGCAATCCTGGCTTTGTTCGTAAGGGAGCGGAAAGAGTGATTTGTTTACCTTCCGGTAGTTGGTCCGGTAAGGAGCCAACATGTGAAGGTGAGACACATTTTGGACTCAGTGCCCGGCCAGTCTAGGGGTAAATGCACTGGGTGATCCTCCTTGAATAACAGCTGACGACGTCTTCTCAGTAAGTGAAATATATACTCGGCAAACATCACAGTGTTTGACTCATTGTTGCCAAAAGATTCTTTTTGACAGATACATTTTTTACGTCTGTCGTATTTATCAGTAAGTTTGGCATTTGCATGGCTCAATGCAGTTTAACAGTAGTTACTTCTGCAGATCAAAAGTATAGACATGATGGTAGCGCCTGCGCGGTTGACACAAATATTCTAAGGAAACAGTTTCCCTGTCACCTCCAAGTGCGAATACTGACCCTCAATCGACATTTTCACTGCTAACAGCTACGAGTATCTTGACACTTAGGTGTCAGTGACGACTGCCATGCTAGCTTGTTTTAATCAGATTCATCAGTGAATACAGCGGCGTCAGCTTGATTTACAAGCTGTATAAAAACAAAATCGTCTCCTTTGTATTTTCAGCCGTTCAGTGTTCTTCTCTCACTGCACCTGATAATGGAGCGCTTGGTCCTCAGCAAGATGCCTACGATGTCAGCCAAGTGGTTACATTCACTTGCAACCGTGGATACGCATTAAACGGAGCAAGACAAGTCACGTGCCTAGTCTCTGGCCAATGGTCAGATGTTGAACCGACTTGTGCAGGTAAAATATTGGACCCGGATGTGTGTGAGAACAAAAATAAGTTTTCGGAAGGTACAATCAACTCGACGTCGTTCGGTTTTATTTGAAACCACGATTAAAGCTGTCTACAGTAAGCGTATCTCAAACTGGTAGGTTGGGTTCGGCCGTTCGGGGACCTGTCAGGTCACAGCGAAGATTTGAAAAAATTAAAAAACTACACTTGCAACTTTCTAGCTTCGTGTTCGTCATTGACAGATTGGTTGGATTAGGGAAACTTTTACTGGAGTGGTCCGAAACCATTTTAGTGGTCGCCTAGCGCAGTGGTTCCCAAAATGGTGGTAAATTACCCCCCGGAGGCAATGTGCAATTTTTCGGGGGTAACGCGGAACGAAAACCACAATCTTGTTCTGTATTATGAGCGATAACTGCGAAATGTTGAGGTAATAAGACATAATCGCTACCTTGATTTGGGCAACGGCTCGAACAAGTTTGGGAAACACTGGCTTAGCGCGTATGCACTGTAGGCGAGTTTCCACTGCCCACATGACGTAGAGACAGCGTTGATGTACGCTCCAAGCCACTATCCACGTTTCTTCGAAACACAACAGGCATGATATGAACCTTTTCCTTTCAAATTCGCTTGCACTGATAGTTTCCATTCATTGCGTTAAAGTTAAGGTTGATCCCCGGTTGGAACCGAAATCGCTATTTTAGATAATCTTGTCGTGTTTTAAGCGGAAAACTGTCCCTGCACTAAAAAAGTTCAAAGCAGGATGTCAGTGAAACCAAAGAAGTGCAATTCCTTGTTTCGAAACCCAACCTTATGATTGATTAAAAGTAGATTTGAAAGTGATGTTCCGCAATTTCTGAGCGTCTTCACAAATGCTTGTTTACAGTCATTCAGTGCGCCGCGCTGGTCGCCCCAGCTAATGGTGGCCTGAGCCCTGTAAGGAATGCTTACCGCGTGGATCAAGTTGTACGTTTCACATGCAATCGCGGGTATTTGAGAAACGGAGCTGCTTCGGTGAAGTGTTTGCCATCTGGTCAGTGGTCTGATGTCGAGCCCACCTGTGATGGTAAGAAGTTCCTAAACACAATAATTGGTACTTTCGGAAGCGTACTTCCAATGTTTATCTATTGCGCTGCCTTGAGGAAGACACTTTTATGGTGGTAAATACAACGTTTGGTCTGGTCGAAACCATGCTGCAGGCATTAAAGTCTTGAAAGAAATGTTTGCATAATTTTGTTTGACTCGAACCATGCATTAGCAACTTGTCCAAACAACACCATAAAACGTGTCTTGGCTTGAAAATGACGTCGTATGCCTATTCGCAAGATTGGATCAGGAGCGTGATCTCTATTTGCTGTTTCAACACTCAAGAAAGCATACCTTATGCTCGACAGATGTGGCATGCATTGTTTTCTATACGTTTCCGCAGCTGTCAAGTGCTCGGCTCTCGTAGCACCAGACAACGGCTCACTTGATCCGGTGAGCGCCTCCTACGATGTCAGCCAGGTGGTGACTTTCTCGTGCAATGAAGGTTACGTCAGAATTGGTCCACAGAGTTTGACATGTTTGATCTCTGGTGCGTGGTCGGGTGTTGAACCTACGTGCAGAGGTGGGTAGAGGTTTTATTTTTGAATAATACAAGCCAATAGATGACGGCATTTAATCGAAATTTCTTACCCACAAAGCAGTGTTCTCTCTAAGGTGCGTAACTGCGTAATTGCGCAATACCACCAGACCATTTGTGCAGTGGAATCTCATTCTCGCGCACTTGCAACATTCCAAATTTAATAATATCACATTGCCTTTTCAACGCTTGGAACGTTTCACTGGTTGTGTGTCTGCATAGTTGCGCAATTGCATGCGCTTCAAACAATTGCTCAGTGCAGAATTTTCTCAGAGGAAACACTGCCATAAAGTATAACAAACGAAGTTAGCACTACATTATTCTTTGACACATTGAGCGGCTATCCTCGGTTTGTTCGTTTCTTCTTCTGTTTGTTGCTGTTCGCCAATCAGAATTGGTGACGACAGCAATGTTCACGAAAATTAGCTGTACAAAAAGATACTCGCTCTGAGCTTTCGTTGTTCTACGGTATGACTCACTCGACTGCGTCACCTTTGCGGAAACTAATTACTTCAACACACTTTTGAAATACGAAAACATGACGAAAAACTAACCAGTGGCGTATCTAGGGCATGGCACGCATGGCTCGTGCCAAGCCAAGGGCGCCACTTCAACAGGGAGGCCAAAATTAAAATTTGAGACTTGCAGTTTCTTCAGACCTCTATTTTGCACCCCATACAACCAATAACTGCAGAGCTGGTATTGGGATACAACACGACAGTCAGACGTTGTGACAGACCTAGACCGCTCGCTTGCTGTATCTACAAGACCTGGTCCTTCTCACGCTGTAAATAAGACTAAGCACGTTCGTGCTGCTGCGTTTCAGACAAGAGGATAATTGTCAGAATCTGGTTGAGACGAGTTTAAGTCCGAGCCTCTGAGATCTGACTGTCACGCAAATAAATGCCGTTGACCTGCCACGATCTACCAATCACTTAAACCGCTGCGACCAATTCCGACTTTACAAAACTTTTTAGATAGGCACTAGTGTCCGATATAATAGGCTATACCAGGGGAGCGCAACCTCTTTGCTATTGCCGGCCGCATTACGTTTATTTTTATGAATTACGTCCGCCAGTGAGTCCAAGTTCTTTTATGAGTTAAATTTACTGTAAGTGTATTGAAATCTCAAACATTTTATTGAATTTATTCAAGCACAATTTCACACGTCTCTTTGGCCGTCTTTCTACTACGCAACCGTATGGAGCAGACAAAACTGTTAAAAAACGAACGGCCGCCATAACTTATATTTTAAATTACATGTGTACGGCTGCATACATTTTTATCGAAGCCGCATGCGGCCGTATGACCGCAGGTTGGTTGTGCACCCCTGGGCTAAACACAACGGCCCAGTCCAGAGACTAAGGAAGAGAACTTTAGTTGGAACTCGAAAAATCAGCAGTTAGTATCGTTACCGTAGCAACTAAGAAAAATGTTAGCTCATAAAAAAAGTGACTTGTTAGTCTCGCATAGAGCTAGCTTTTTCTGTCCAGTGGTTTGGTTGTCGCATGTTTAAACGTTGTTTGCACTTGTACTTGCAACGTTTTGTAGCATCCAAATTAAATATGATTCCTTTCAAAAGAAATTGTCGTTTGCAGTTGCAATATGTTGAATGATTTCTTTTGTAAGATGCACAATTTGGTCAGCCAATACTAAGTATAAATTTTAATAACGTTATTATTTGAATGTTTTGATATTCTTTATAATAAAAATAAATGTGAAAAGAAGTATGTTATGGTCCTTACATAAGATAATTTATAGATTTATTTGCTGAAACTTTTAAAGCAAAAAGAAACTTATATTTTCTGTTTCAAAACATTCATTTTCTTCACGGTTTATCATTTGTAAAAATTGTACTTGTGTCTGATATTTAAGGTGAATATTTCAACTTTGCTGCGGGCGCCATTTGCATAGATCCCCCACTGACATTAATCAATTTGTAGTTGATGCAACCAGGTGTATTTGTTGCAGCTGTGCAATGTTTTCCTCCCATTGCACCGGAAAATGGCCGCCAGCAACAACCACCAGCACCGAAAGATTTGTATAACGTCGATGATGCAGTTTCGTTCGAATGCAACCGTGGTTTCCTCATAACTGGTGCTGTTACTATCAAATGTACCAGAGCTGGCGTTTGGTCCGAGCCGGAGCCAACTTGCACTGGTATGTTTGTTGCCTAAACGATTTCCTCCTTGGATAGTTCACAAAGATTTTCATCACCATTTGCATTTACTTAACTTTGCCGCGTTGGAAAGATGTTAGGGCAATCTCCTTTTATATTAACAACGTCTTAAGTAACTACTCTCCATAGAAGCTTATTTATATTTATCTTATTTGCAATAGATTTCAGGAATGATGGTGCGTAGTTTTCCGTGAAATCGATTTCCTATCAAAAATTTCCCGATAGATTCCTTGATAACCTCCACTGTGGAGAATGCTTACTTGGGTATAGATAGGCTTATGTGCAAGTTTGAATCATCGCCAAAAGATGAAAGCAGAGCCCAGTCTGTCGATTCCTCGAAAGCTTACGGAAAATCTAGAGCTTTTGATTCCATTTTTCATAAAATTGTGTCCAACTTAAGTTCATTAGAAATTGACCTCCACGCCGCTCATTAAGTTCAATGTACTGCCATTTCGCGCAGCTGTCCAGTGCTCGAAACCAATAGTTCCGCAAAACGGTGCAATTTCTCCAAACAAACCAGTTTATCGAGTGGATGACAGTGTTTCATTTTCCTGCAATCCTGGGTACAGAAGAGTAGGACAATCCAAAATCACGTGCCTGACATCGGGCCGGTGGTCTGATGTTGAGCCTGTTTGTGCAGGTAAGCAAGCGTTATCGGTGCAACATTTTATGATGCAAACGTTTTCACAGTGTTGCTTGTGACCGCTTCTTTCCCTTAGTTTTACCTTCTTCAGCAAAGACCGCGATTTTATCTTTTTCAGCCATTCGTTGCGGCGCCCTTACTGCACCTGATAATGGATCCCTCGATCCAGTGCAGGATTCTTATGACATTGAACAGGTGGTGACGTTCAGCTGCGCTCGTGGATTTGTCCGCAACGGAGCGGCTCAGATTGTGTGCTTGGGTTCAGGAGACTGGTCTGACCTTGTGCCGACGTGCAACGGTAAGAAAAACAAACATTCAGCGCTGGTCCGTGAAACCGATGTGTAATTTTATTGGTGACCCAGCACTCATCGTCGGCAATCTTTTTTTCTGATTTTAAACAAATCGAGTTGGTGAACTATTTGATCGTTAAATTTACTTGAAATATGATACAAGACTACACATGAAACATCGCAGTTTGTCATTTGTCTTCCGAAAAGTCATTTGAATATTACATTGATTTTAAGCCTGGAAAAATTCCAAATTAAACGCAAGGATAAATTAAGAGAATCAAGAAAGAACATTTTTTCGCAGCTGTTCAATGTGCCGCTCTCACTGCTCCCAACAACGGTGCTCTTGATCCCGTGCAAAATGCTTACAGTGTTGATCAAGTGGTGTCATTTACTTGTAACGCTGGATTTGTGAGAAATGGCGCTGCAAGGCTCCGATGCTTAGCATCAGGATTTTGGTCAGATGTTGAACCTACTTGTCGAGGTTAGTCAGCATTCTCAATTTTGAGGAAGTTGTAGCTGGATAAATGTATGTATGGTATTAAAGTGACTGGACTGTCAAAATAAATTTTACAGTGATGTGTAAAAAGTTTGAACAGTGGAAACTATTTTTGGACCGCAGAACCAGAATTTTGCGGAGCAACCAGACAAAATAAATGACATTATCAAGGCAACTCGGTTCCAATAAAATTTAACGGTCGAAACAGTAATTGGATTATGTTGTTCAATGCTCCTCGATGCAAGGGCGAACGAGGTGTTAGATGGCCCCGGAGCAAGAATCAAGTTTAGCTCCCCTGAGAGCAAATATGCTTCGTTGAAGAAAGTACTTGCGATATTGTTGGGACTTTTCGGCGCACCCCAGTCATTTGGCGCCCTGGGCATTGTGCCCCCCTTTCACTCCCTCGGCACGCCTCTGCCCCGAAGTAAACATGGCAGAATACATATGATGTTAAAAGGGCCAGCACCTGATAAGGTGCATAAAAACTTTATCAGCTGAACTTGAAGGTTTCTGAGCTCGATGAAACCAACCAAAGATTTTATCCAAAACCCATAAACTCTCCAATAAACGTACTACCAGGGTTTTTTGAGGTGTTTTAGGGACCCGATTCGGGTCCCTAGAATTGAAAATCGGGTCCCTAGAATCAGAGAAAATCGGGTCCCTGCTGGTCCATACCGGGTACTTAACATTATCCGTAAGAAAAACCCTGGTACTACCGTAGAATTTGCTTCAAGAAGGCTTCCAATGTGTCAACAATAGGCAAATTCGAGTGACGTTTCGCACATTGCGAAAGAGTTTGCTTCTCTCAAGAGGACGTTAGCTTACCAATGCGTGTGGAAATCATGTTTATCACTTTTATATTCAGCTGTTCAGTGCGCAGCGCTAACCGCTCCTGACAACGGTTCCCTTGATCCGGATCGAAATGCTTACGACGTCGATCAAGTCGTTACGTTCGCTTGCAACCCCGGCTACCGAAGAGTTGGAGCCAAGTCGGTCACCTGCTTAACGTCTGGCCTTTGGTCTGATGTCGAGCCCACCTGTGAAGGTAGCTGTGTGCTGAACGTGAGGTCAAAGAAGCTAGATATTCTTTTGTTTTTAACTCAGAATGTCTAACTGTGCATTGGAAGTTAAAATCTTCCAAGTGAAGCTTTACCCTGTGAGCGTTTGCCTATGACATCTATGGATGTAAACACTTAGCAGCGTAAATCACTACTTCGGGTATCACAAGGAATTTTACAATCAGTTTTCTTTTAATAAATTTATTGTGTTTTGTCGATGCTATCAATACGCAAACTTTGACACTTATCGTTAATAAGTGTGCTTTAAGTCTTTTTTAGATAAAAACTGAACAACGCAATAATGTCCACAGTTTCCTGAAGACGGTTTTAATTTAACCCTGATACTGTGTGTTGTTTTGGCAGGATAGATCATTGTTATTTGAATGTGGCAAATTGGCAACGTAACTGCTTTTTTCTTACTCCAAATTTTAAAACACCTCCGCAGCTGTTCAATGCTCCGCTCTCACTGCTCCCGACAATGGCTCTCTCGATCCTGAACAAAACTCGTACACTGTCGGTCAAAGGGTCACTTTCTCCTGCGTTCGTGGTTTTGTCAAAAACGGAGCAGACCAGATTGTCTGTTTGCCTTCAGGGCGATGGTCTGATGTTGAGCCGATTTGCGAAGGTACGATTCATATTTGAGCTAGTAAGCGGTCGCGTTAAATACTGGCGCTCATCACATCTATCACCGCACAAAAGCTCAACAAGCTTTCCTTATTTAGTAGAATGTTACTGTGCTTTGCTATGGAAATTTAAGAACTTCGAAACTCGGACCGCGTTCTCATACGCAATAAAATCTGTGAGATTTGCCGTTTCGCCTTATTGTGGTACTCAGTTTATACATGTTGATTGATTTAGACTCACAATCTCCAACCGCTTTGTTCATTGTTTTTTTT
>JGI24158J21664_10004355_pt1 | contig 18210 bp, 17 predicted proteins | sample Ectturendosymbi3_FD_21664 | JGI IMG/M metagenome (IMG submission 21664)
AATTTTTTTCTGAAAAAAAGTTTGATTCTTTTTTGGTAGAAAAATCGTATTTTTTCCAATCGTCCTTATTTTTGGTTCAAGATCGATGGAAGCCCTGTTCATAGGGGTAGCTGGGGGCTTATTCAAAGCAACTGGTCAAATCAGGTTAAAACCAGTGCTTAATATATGATGCAAACCATGCATTTTTAACATTTACTGCTTTGGCAATGCATTCCGTATGAAGCACAATGCATCGATTGTGGTATGGAGTCATAGCAAAGAGTCCACATGTGCTGAATGTCCATTCTGCTTCCACAGAAGTGGGCTGGATAGTGAGCTTCGTGAGCTTGAAGATTTGCAGGGCATTAAAAAGTGTAAAACTCATTAGTAACGTTACTTTTATATCCAGTTAACTGACAGAAATATATCCAGGTATCGGATAGCAAAAAATCTTAGTTATCCAGTTAACTGTTATCCAGATAATACAAGCATAGCATTAAGGATGAAGGCAGTGACTACATGCTAGTCATTATATTCAGCAGGAAATGAAAAAATCCTTTGTGGTTAAGTGAAAAGTTGAAAATTAGCAAACTGCTGTTTTTAAAATGTATAATGTAATTCTGTTAAAATCATTGTGAAAGCAAATCTGTAACACAAAGTTATTCTTTCTTGAGATGAACAGCCATTGAGGAGATAGCATCATTTGTTCACACAACGTTCAAAAATAAACATCTCAGTAGAGTAGTTTAAAGTTGTAGTAAAGAAAAATCCAACAATGTAAATACACAGATCTGTTTGTGATCTGTTGTTTCTAATTCTGTTTCAAAGGTATATTCTAAAACCATTTTATAAATTTTACCTCATATTTGGCCAGCAAGCTGTGAAGTTCAGACTGGTGACTTAATCTGGCAATGAAAATCCAGTAGTGTAGTTCTGTGTATTAGTAGTAGCATCATGATGGGCAATTCTTAGATGCATATCAAATTAGCATCATCTGTCACAAATTTGCAGCAATATTTAAGAAAAAGTAAAAACAATCAGTGCTACAAGATAAATAATCTGATGAGAGGCAAAAGACAAAATAAGGCACGACTACCTCATAGCAAGTAGCAATTACAATTTGCAAGGATCTAGAAGGACTGAAAGTCAAAACTAAGAAAACATGCAGTAAACACTTAAAGGTTGTCCATGAGTTATTAGCATCCAACACCAAAGCAAATGCCGATATTTGACAGTGAAAACACACAGTATGAATATCAAGCCAATCAAGTTGTGCGGGACAGTTGATAGGAACCATTACAGATGAAGAGGACAGAAAAGTACATGCTGTGGACATCTATCTCCTTGGATTTGAAGCAAACTTTACGTGAATTTAAAAAATTTTAGATGCTCAATGCTCATCACATTATTTGATAGTAAAGTGCTGCATTACAGCAAACCAATTTGAGCTGTCATAATCTAGCAACTGAATGATTTAGTAAACACAATCAGCTTCATCAATTTCAGCGATGCATTACAGGCTGTCATTGTTGTGTGAGAAAGAAAATAATGAAGATTTCACACAAAAATACAAAAATATTGTACAAAAAAAACACAAACATGTTGCAAATTTATGCACTGAATAATGTGATAGCATGTAAACACTTTACAGAGAAACAAACCATTAAGAACATAATATTTAACATGTCCATGCGCCACAGCTACAATCACTTTACAAATGAGTTATAGCTATGACTAAACAGTCACACAAGTGGTTACAGAGTGTCACAAATTTCATGTTGTGGTTACTTTCACATTTTCAGATTGCTCTACTAAATCTTGCAATAAATTACTCCTTGCTCATTCAACATCATCTTAAAGTATTTCAGATATAGACAACCTTTTTTGTGACAGATATCTAAGACTTTCAAACATACAAAGTAAAACAATGAAGCATTTTAGCCAGAGGTCAAAGCTTAGGTTCACCAAACTAATGACACATTATCACAATTGCATAACATGGGTGTTAAAGTCCAAACTATTCAGTATTATGCAGTGCAAGCAAAATCTGCTTGGCGATGTATAATTGTCTGTAACAGCCATCAACTTTAGTTCATTTTTGATGCACATTTGTAGTATATATTTTGTTAATGCAGTGTCACAATTACTCGTTCACAATATGAACATGGTTTTATACAGCATCTTAGGTTAAACCTATCTTGCATTCATTTTGAATCAACATAATCTTGAAAAATATCAGTGCTTTTGTAAGCAACATTGCTATGATAAAAATATACTAACTTTCTTGAAAGTAACTTGCAGCAAATTCTAATAGAAATGACATACAGCCCAAGCACAAAAATTTTTATAATCACGTTAAGGTGAAACACTAAATTAGAATTGTAACACAAAATTTAATACTTTATTGACAAGAAAGGTTTTTCCTTCAGGTCAACATTGCCATTTCATATCCATCTGATCTTTATAAAATGAAGCACAGAAAATTGGATGGCATAAATGAAAAAAATATTTCCACTTAACTGCTTTCAAAAAAAGAAGCCAGGAAGACAGTGCAGATTCATAAATGCAATATATAAAACACGCAGACATGCTAGACACAGCATATTATTGTGCATACATGTAAAAGGGCTGAACTCGCTTGAAAAATAACAGTTAGTTGGCAGTACCTACTATGGCAAACTATTGGCGTATGCTAATTGTATTGTGCACACAATTTTGAACAGTAGTTTTTACTAAAACCAAAACCACAAATAAGATGCTTATATACTCATGTTCTTAACATTCTCTTTTGTTTTTTACCAAATGATATAAAGCTTTTAGTTGATTGTAAAAAGCTGTACAAATTTCATAACGCAGGAGTAAACAATGAAAAATATATCAAGCAATTGTGCAAAGCATTTCTCATATCAAATATGATGGTACCACAAAAGTCACTGAAAAGAAGGGTTTTCAGTTGATCGAAGTCAGTGGTTCCTAAACTGGGGATAAACTACCCCCCAGGGGATGGGGATAATATGCGATTATTTGAGGGGTAATGCAGAACCAAACCACATTGTTGTTCTGTATTATGAGCGATCACTGCAAAACAAATTTTCAACAAGAAATGCGAAAATTTTTTATTGGTGGGTAATAAGACATAATCGCTACCTTGATTTGGGTAACGGAACGAACAAGTTTGGGAACCACTGATCTAAGTGATGGAAAGTAACTACTTTTAATCAAATTTTTGTTATCGTTACAAGCTACTGTGTTTTCAAGATTTCACATATCATTTTCAGGTCATTTTATTTGTAGAAAACTTTCTCACAATTATAATACGATTCGTCAATTCTTAGGTATGGTTGTGCTGTTTAATCAGTGGGCATTTGCAAAGATAGACAGTTATATTGTGCAATGATGACATGCTTTTGATCTGATCTCTTCCAAGGTTCCAGTAAACGTTCCAAAATTTTCGTCTTTAAAAATGCTACATAAAACAAGAGCCATTAACACCTTCACTGCCGGTAGTTTCAAGTAAATTCCTGGTTGTAGCATATCTTAGTAACTCCGTAACTCACCAGGCGATTGTGCTTTTTCAATGCAAACTAGAAGAATCACCACATTTTCAAAGGTTTGAACAGCTCTCTAGCTCAATCAGCTAGGGAGTGATGGCCTTCAGCCATATTGGCCAAGAGGACCTTTTACAGTGACTTGATTTTTATCAAAATTTTGTTTTTTTAGCCATTACTTTTAAATCAGAAACACTACACAGCCAATCAAAGGCTCTAAAGACTTGGATTAGCCTTGTTTCCAGCACAAACATCAGTCAAAAATTTGGCTCTTGTGGTTGGGGCCTAGGGCTTGATAACCTTGGCCAAAAATCCCTAATTCTACCCCAGTTATGTCGTCACCCACAAAAAACTGAAATCCAAAACTTACCAATTTAAAAAAAATCCCAACTGGTAGACTTGCTACATTTGAGGGTTTGAACCTGGTCATTTTTCTGTTACAGACCAAAATGCTTTTGAAATGACTGAAAAAAAATTATTTCATTTCGGTCAGAATGTTTAAAAATACAGGCTAATGAACACTGTTATGGTAAGTTAAAATACAACTGTGAACAAATGACTGAAATGTCTCAGTGACCGAAATGACACAGCAAAAAATGACCAAAGTAACTTGGTGAAAAAAAACTAAGGCTCGAACAATAGCTCAATTGGTTGACAAGTTACAGAGTTGCAAAACAACACAAGAAATGTGGCTATGTGAACTGTCCTGGTGCCTAAGTGTTAAGAGAACTTTTGTCCAAAATTTTGATGTCATTATTGTAAATATATTGAGATTTCCTCATCTGCGTAAGTTTCTGAAAAAAATTACAAGATGTTAATGAAAAGCATTACCTTATGGAACAAAGTCCGTTTTCAACCTGTATGTAAATATATCTTTTGTTTATTACAAACATATGAAGTGTGCAGGATAAAAACTACTGCACCCAAAAATAAGGTAATATATATAATTTATATTTATTTCTGGATACAGCCAAGACAACATCAAGAAAGTATGCCTGAATTATTATGCAGCTTTTACTGTAATATTCACAAAAATAAAATGCAAGATAGCATCACACTCTATAGCAAAATATACAACCCAAGATTGACATCAAATGAAACAGAACGCCTCCAATGCAATCAACATGTCAAAAAATTTTTTTTTGATGTTAAACTCCAAGTCTCAAATTCTAATTTTTAGTATATTTTTGTCACCAGCCGATAAAAACAAACAACATCAAATTTGAGGGCTTTAGAAAGTTTCTAAGGTTACAAACAAACCCAACAAGTGAATGAGACTGCTTTTTTCAGTGGAACACACATTACAACATTCAGACACATGAAGGCATAAAATGCTATCATAACAAGCTAAAATAACAACCTTCAAATTTTAAAAGCATGTGAGATCCTGGAATGAACCGAATTCCAAACTACATAAAAATGAGACATGAAAACAAGTTGCACAATTTAAGAACTGGGGTGTTCATTTCGCTACGCACAAAGGCAATATTTTTGGCGGCTTTTGTTTCATTTCAATAAGCTTTTCATTTAAATGTGAGTCAAAATTGAGGTTTATTAAAGTTTCACAAATGCCATAAATATCACAGCTGCAACATGCACATCACATTTCAACACTGGCCAACATGCAAAGCTTTCTTAGCTAATATTGGGAAGCAGACATGACACTTACAAAAACATATTTCAGACACCAAACAACAAATCTCTCTAGTATTAAGTAAAAAGGTTAGTGAGACACACTTAAACCAGGATTACAGGACTATCATCCCAAAAATAAACAACATCTCAAATTGAGCCATATATTAATGCCAGTTGTTATACTGAAATGTAACTTGCACCTTGACAAAATATTTTTGTCTAGATGAATAAAAATCAAACCAAGTATAGTGAAGCCAAACATCGTTTAATTATAAAGAATTAGTTAGACATTCTTTGATGTTCCTTTTCTGTCATTATTAATCTCCAAGTCAGACTGTGATTCCTCCAAAATAGCTGACATTTCTTGATGTCGACTAGCAATATTTCTGTGTGTAACTGTACTACTATTACTCAAATTAACATTGTTTGAATTGGAGGCTGTTGTCAGCAGATCTTCAGAACCATTAGGAAATGTATCCTGTGGTTCTTCAGACAAGGTCTCTAGAGTCGTAGCAGGCTTTGGCATTCCTAGTACTTTTTTGAGGTCATCTCGCCTCATCTCCTTGTACCAAAGAAAAACTTTTGCATATTCTGGTCGTTGCTTCACAAAAGAGAAAAACTCATCATAGGAAACCTTTTCTTTTCCTCTTTTCTGCATTTCATTAAATATGATATCACCATTGAATTCATCACCAAAAGTGGCTTGAAGTACATGGCAAAATTCATCTTTGGAAATCATTCCATCACCATTTTTGTCAAAAATCTTGAAAGCCAGTTGCACAGTGTCATCTGTCACTGCTGGTTGAGAAACCAACGACAGCCCAATCACATATTCACGAAAATCTATCTTGCCACAACTATTTCTGTCATATAGTGAAAACATTTCTTGCAGTGCAGGAGTGATGGGCATTTGCAAAAATCTTGCAAAGTCTTCAATGCTTATCAATCCACCTTTATGCTCTTGTGCTATGCTAGCAAATTCTGAAAGATGATTCTGGATGCCATCGATATCCATACCTAATTTTCTGCTTATTTTAGTGAATTCTACCAAACCAGTTTCCATTGGTAGATTAAGCTTGGCAGCGTGTCTCATTAAACGACAGTCTTCAAATGTGTAGCCAGTACATGGAACATTTAAAACATCAGCAATTACATCACGTACGTTGTTTGCATACAACTTGGGATCCTGCTTCTCTGCATCAGTAGGTATGTATACTGGCAAGTAATGCACTTCACACTTGGTCTGGAACTGGCAAAGTGTGAGCCAAAACACGGTCAGTGCACCAGGACCATTCATAGTCCATGAAAGCGTATCTACAGCATTGGGATAACGAATGGCAACTGGCTGTACAGGAACACCAGGAATAAAAGCTCCTGTTTTGAAACTGATCAAGGCTTTCCTATTTGTGCATGTTCCTTCAGGGAAAAGAAGAACTTGTGGCCACTTTCCACCTGAACAAGCTCTTTTTCGAATTTGATCAATTGTGCTTCTTCTCGAGTTTGGATCTGCCCTTGAGACATATATTGGTTGTAGTGCTGTCATCAATCTTCCAATAAATGGCACAGATGAGTTTTCCAATCGAGATACTGTGGATGGTATTGGGTCACAGACAAAGTAAACTATTGCATCGAACACAGTAGAATGCGGTGCAGCAACCAACAATGGCGCTTCTGAGGATGGAACACGTTTTCCTTTCACGGTTATGTGGTGAAAACCATGAAAGAACAGGACAACTCGTCCTAACCACCGCAGAGATTGTACGCTAGCCAAATGAAATCCACTCAGGGGTGTGTTATCACCAACCTTGATGCTCCATGTCACAAACAACCCAACAAACCAAGTGAGAACAAGAAACAAGAAGGAAAGAAGTAATCGAAGTGGGGCAATAGTCACTGACATCAAAACAACGTGAAGTTTCTGGGAAAAGGAAAGGTTAATTCTGTGAATGAATGGGTTGACAGACGGCTCCAAGAAAGAAGCTTGTCTGGGAAACATCTGCTTTTCTTGATTACATTTTAACATTTTTTTAGCTAAGTAGGATGCATTAGTTTATAACGTATAAAAACAACCTACGTGACATACAACAAAATGCTTTTGATATATGATAAATCAAGATGTGAACACAGACAACCAAAATAATTCATGTTGTAAATTTTTGTCAGTGCAATGCAAATTCTGGGTAATTCAAAATGAAAAAAATACATTTGTTTAATTTCAGCTCTGCTGGCAAACTCTTAAACTTATAGTAACAAAGGTGCTTTCATAAAATCAACACATAATATTTGAGCTGCAACATATAACTTTGCATTGGTCTCATAAAAATTCAACACTATTCACAACAGCCTAAACCAGGGGTAGGCAATTAATTTGACTTGGGAGCAACTTTGAAAGGAAGTGGCTATGCGTCCACCGCGCATGACGCAGTTTGAATAAAATGCTGAGTTTGTCACGACACCAGTACCATCATGGTAGCATAGCAGATGTGTTTACATCTGCTAATGGTTTTCGGTTTAGCTCTCACTTTGGGGTCTTTGTTTCAGTAGTATGGTTCCATGTTTCATGGGAGTGGGACCTGTTTTTCTTTACTTTTTCCAAAATTTTCCAGACTTTTGTTCTCAGATTTACAGTTTACCTTTAAGGTTTACGTTTAGAGGTTAGCTTCAAGGGTTAGGTTTAGTGATTAAGATTTATGGCACCAGTTTTTCTTTACTTTTTTCAAAAGTTTTTAAGCTTTTGTTTTAAAGATTTACAGTTTAGATTTAGAGGTTAGCTGTAGGAGTTAGGTTTAGTGGTTAGCTTTAGGGCAGGGGTCTCCAAATTTTTTCATCTGAGGGCCACATAAGCTATTAATTACACATATGTCCAAGGGCCGGACATCTTACATTTAATGTGATTGTTGCACTATAGGTTACATTCTACCAAATCAGCAAGTTTTTCGTAAATATATTATTATTTTGTTATTGGCTAAATGTCGTTACGAGCCAGATCTGGCCGGCGGGCCGTAGTTTGGAAACCCCTGCTTTAGGGTTTAGGTTTAAGGTTAAATTTGGGGTTCAGAGTTAGATTCAGGGCGGTTTAGGTTAAGTACGTTTCTACCAAGCCTAGTGCAGTCTAAACTAGGCTTGCCATACATCAGGTTTTTCCCGGACATGCCTGGGATTTTAGTGGTGAAATATGCATCAGGTAGAAAGGTTAAAGTGCTTAGATGTCCAGGATTTTTCAATAATGCATTTATGAAATCTAACTGCAATGTTTTTGCAATAAGAATTTTTCAGTGCTAAAGATTAAACTTTGTAAGTTTTTACTGTCGAAATGGCTAAGCGAAAATGTAAAGTTGCTAACGAGATGAAGGCAAAACATCCGTGCTTTCTGAAAGCTGAAAATGAATGGTAAGCAGAACGCTTGGTTTATAAGCCAGGAACATACATCTGTTTCATACAAAGGTGTCGCAGATTTAAAATCACATCTCAGTTCCGATAAACATTGCAAAGCAGTTGGAGCTTCCTCATCAAGTATAGTGACAAAAAAATACAACATGTAAAATAGAAAATGAAGTTGCTGCTGCCGAGGGCGCTTATGATTTTCATACAAACAATCAACCATCACAACAGCTTTTCATCCATAGATTGTTCATCCTCTTTGCTGAAAAAAAACATTCCTTGATTTTTATTTGGCACAAAGTCAAAGTGTTTCTGTGCCTGAATAAAGACGGATGCCATCATTACATCTATACTTGCACCGAATTCAATCGATGCTGCCTTGAGAAGTTTTGAAGAAAATGATTCAAAATTTTGCTCAATCGCTACAGACGGCAGCAATAATGGATTTAAGCTATTTTGAATACTTCTGCAGTATTTGGACTGGAAGAATGGTGGTATACGATCTAAAATGATCGAAGTTGTAAAGAAGCCTAATGAAACTGCTGATACAATTGCTGAATACATACAAGATACCTTAAAAAAAAGCTGGCTCTCTAAAAAGTGCATGGCATTCACAAGGGACAATTACAATAAAATGTTTGGACAAATGAGGCGTAATCAATATGGATGGTAACCCGTGCTGTAGCAATCCAACCCTGGGCCTCCCCGAAAGCTTACAGGGCCCCCGTAATGGTGATCTACAAAAAAAGCTTGACGTTATGCTACATCTTGAGGCCGAATGGTTTTCAAAACAAAGTATCATAATTGCAAACACAATTTTGGCAGAACCAGGTCTGTAGCCAGGTTTGAAGGTTTGGAGGGTCAAAAATTTTTGTTTTTATCAAATGTTTGAAATTTTTCTGAGCACAACAAAATTTGAGGGGAGAAAAATATTTTGGTGAAACAGCCCCAGAGAGAATGCCCTCCCGTGTATGTAGGTCTGGGTAGAATCGTCACCAGAAAGTCTTCCACTGCATCCTGTATGTTTGTGCAGCCGGAGGGGGACTAAACATTCTGAAAATTTAAATTGAATTTTCAACATGAACAGCATTTGCAGTTTCTGCAAATTAATTATAGCCTAATTTCCCACAAATACCCATAAATTATAATAGGCTTGTAGCTTCCAACCAAAAATTTTTGAACGAGCTTAACAAAACAATTAGTTTTCAATCATTGTCGTTTAATTGACGGCGAGTATTTAGAGATGTCATAACGAAATGCTAATGTAAATAAATTGGCAGGAAATCAAAATCAATCTTATAATTATTACTGAAGGAGCAAACATGAGGACGGTCAAAGCATCAGCATGTGCGCCGCGATGAACTTTTGCTTTCATTAGCACAACTTGATAAACTTTATCGTGAGCTGAAGTGAAATATGTTATAAAGCGAGTGAATTGGGCTTCTTTCTGGCTGAAATACGCATGCATACAGTAAACCTTGCTGATCTCAGGACTTTGTTAATCGCCTGGTGCGTATCACATGTTTAAATCAAGGTAGGTAGTGTAAGTGTCTATTTTACTGCCAAGAGATGCTGGCGGCAACAAATTGGCTAGAGCTAATGTGTTGCCAGTCGAACATTCGGTTTCTTAATCTTGGCATGACGCAATTCGAATGAAAAGGTCACTGTGTCACGCAATCGGCATGCTGCTCGTGGCGTAGCGGTTGTGCTTCACATCTGGTTTGCCATTGGTTTTCAGTTGGTCTCTGACTGGAAAATGTGGCAGTTGTCGACGAGATATCGTGCGTGACCTGGAGATTCTTAGGCGAGCCACGCGTGAAAAAACTTTGGCGCGTGATGTTCACACGTGACTGCTTTTCACTGTAATCATAATGGCGCGTGAAATCTCTTCCCAAAAGCTCTTATGACTAAAAACCTTTATCCGTTTTTTTGAGCAGCTCCAGTGCCTCGTGCGTTCAGTGGCGTTACTACAGGTTTGATCCAGGGGAAAACCTAGGTGAAAGGATCCATTGGTCATTGTAGGGGGCCTAATAGCCAACACTCAGAAAAAAAACTTGAGAATTGAATGTGATTACGGATGTAGCCAACTATATTTTAAAACCCTAAATAACCAGAAAATGCTCCGAAAAACGCAAAAAAAAACAACCTACTGAAAACCAAAAGAATACTAACAATGAAATGTAAGCTCATGGGGCGGCCGGTTTTCACATTTAGCTTGCCAGGTGGGGCGTTTCCGGCGATTCGCCCCCGTCAGTTACGCCACTGCGTGTGTAACCTTGAAAAGTCATACATTTGTATGATGTGTAACTGTTTGTCATTCCGAACAATATCAAAAAACATATTTGTACCACTACAAAGTTCCTTTCTCGTAGCCACGAGGGGGGCTTTTGTGGGCTAATCCCCTCCAAAGAAAAATTCAAGCCTCAATTCCAATTGAAATAACAAACGCTACAAATCAGGAGTTTTTGTCAAAATTTTGGATGTCAAGCCCCTTGCACAAACATAAAGACCCTCATTGCAGATTTTCTGACGACGGTTCCGCAAAGTTCCGTGGAAGACAGGAAAAAGTTAGGAATTAATCTTAGAAGCACATGGATGACAGATCGCATCCAATATTTTCCCGTTGTTCAGAAACAGTATTTCACCAACATTTTACAAACCCGTCAATGTGGAAAAGATAGCTGCCATCCACCATTCACCTTTGAAACAACAAATTCCTATAATTTCTTTCTTGTCACAGTGAATTACTTAGATGCGATCTACTGTATTATTCACCATTGCAAGTATTTCTAATAACATAACCATTGTTAAAATAACCGGCTGACCATTTTTACTTGGAAAAACAGCAATTTCATGTGTTTTGGCAGTTTTCCTAGGCATGGAAGCGCAAAAAATGCCACCGACAATTAAGTTCTTATTCAAATGTACTGTATTACTAAGTTTTTTTTCAAAGCTGAAGTAGATTATTCTTTCACTTCATGCACTGCAAGCAATGTTCTTCTCGTGTCACTTCATGCGTAAACGCGTCCACACCATGTGTTCCACGCACAATCTTGCATGAGGAGACAAAACAGTTAGGTCCCCTTTTTTGCATTGTGTTGGTAGCAGGGGACAGGAAATAAGATGGGACATTGTTTGTTCTTCACCGCAGAGGCAACTGATATCAGGCAATGTTCAACTTTCTGCAGTAGCCTAGTTTCCATTGCAGTTGGTAGACACAGACACACAATTGTACAGCAAGTTTGAAATTTATTTTATGAAAATTCTTTTTAATTCTGTGTCACGTTTTCATTTTCAAAGTAGGAAAAATTGTCAAAAATGGCTGAGTTTCAACAAGGTCAAAGCTGGAAAATCCGATGACACAATAAACGGATAAAATGTTCCGTTTGGAATCATGGTCATAACTAAGCTTTTGTGTCATCTCATTTTTGTATTATTTCAGAACACATCGCCATAATGTGTTGCAAACAGATTAAGTTTTATCTATGCGTGATTGAACCATTTTATAAGAGCCTATTAGAGCAACTTCAAGAATTGATCGTTAAGATCTGTTTACTAATTGCTGCCTACAGACTGCTACAGTGATGGTTATTATCTGTGATAAGCTACATCCCGGCGATTGAGATATTTCTGCGAACTGCACACAGCATTTTTTGTTCCTTTGCTTAAAAATGTGTGATGTCTCGTTAAATTATGTACAGGCTATAATGCCTTGATTCGCTATATTTTTTGTTTTTCTTGAATTTTGTAGGCTTAATGCTTTGATTTGCTACATCTATTATGTTTTTCCTAAGTCTCGCTGCAGTCTCTGTGCAACACTGATTTTCTCTTTGGTAATGACTGACGCATTTTGTAAGTATTTATCATTTTAACTTCGGGTGTCTGCGAGAGGTGAAATACTTCCTGATATTTCTCAAATGCCATATGCTTCTCTTAATGTTGATTGCTGATATCAATTGCAATATTAACTGAAAAAGAAGGAATGTGCGACATGTTCAAACACAAAAAGATAGGTGAAAATAGCTGTGCTGATTCTGCGTATTTTTTACGATTTCAGTTTGTTGTGAATTCCTATTGTGCATCCGTGTGTTGTATAGTTTGTGCTACACATTTGGTGAACTGTTTTGGGGTGGCCAGGTAGCTCTTTCGGTTAAGAGCTGGCCTCACAATTGCGAGGCAGGACGGATTCAGCAAGTCTAGAAGTTCCGAGTCAAAAAAAATTTTCAATTTTAGTTTAGGGGTTCTCTTGGGGGACGTCACAAGTGGGGGTGTTTTAGCGTTTTTATGGCATACTTTACCCGGCCCTGTACGCCCATCGAATGGGCCCACATTTTGGCCCACGTGTTTTTTTCGAAACTAGGCTATCCCACGAGTTTTTAGAGCCCTTGATTGGCTTTCTAGCGTATCTGGATCAAAAAGTATGACACAAAAACCAAAAAGTGGTCAAATTTCTAAAAAGACCCAAAAAAACCCCAGGGATTTAATAACACCCCGTTTGTATGTGGTCATATCACGCCGTTAGAATAGGCTAGAGAGTGATTCAAACCCTCTAAAGATTCGTGAAGACTAGTAGATTAGACTGGAAAAAAATTTTTCACCTTGAGATCACGAGTTTTTTTTTATGTTTACACAATGAGAGGATGTTTATACATATTTATATCCATTTGGATAATGGCGTCACTTCCGGGGAATCGAACTATCCATCAGATTTTGTGACTCAAATTTTTCTGGATTCTAGGCTACAATACGAGTCTTTAGAAGGTTTGATGGACTTTCTAGCATTTCTGGTTCAAAAATTATGGCAAAATAAGCAGAAATTAATTAGCGAAATCCCCAGAAATTACTCAGCCATGTCCTCAATGATTTGGGATCTATTGGCCCTAACCTGGGCACCAGAAACGCTAGGAAGTCGATCTAGGCATCTACAGCTTCATACTCCAGCCTAGAATACAACCAAATTTTGAGCCACAATTTTGGCCCTTTGCGGGGTGATGACGTCATAAAAGAACAAAAAAACAAGCCAAATCTGCCCTTTTTCTCACCCACCCACCGAAAAACCCGCACCCAAATCTCGAATGGTTTATTTTCAGTGCAAACGAGAAGACTTCAAGAGTCTTTGGAGTGCTCGAATAGCTCGCTAGCAATGTCTAGCGGCGAGTTATCTCGGGTTATAGCGAGCTACGGTAGCCGCCAGTCGGCAACTCATACATTTTCTGATTTTGGGGTTAAAATGGGGTTTTTGGGCCATAACTTTAATTCCAGAGATGCTAGAAAGTCAATCAAAGACTCTATCGACGCGGGAGATCATGTGTTTTTCAAAAAAGGTTGAGCCAAAATTTTGGCCAATTGGATTGGCGTCCAGGGCTAGTCAAAGTTGGTAAAAATGCAAAAACACCCCAATTTTGCGAGCTCTTCCCAGGCGAACCCCTCACCGAAATAAAAAAAAATTTTTTTAATCGAACCTAGAAGACTTGCCGCATCCTTAGAGGGTTTGAACACCTCTCTAGCTACAGCAGCTGGTGAGTTATGGCCAAAAAAGTCCCGGCCACTCAAGTGGCCTGCATGGGCGTTAAAGGGCAGGCCTTTATGGCCGCGATTGACCGGCTCTTTTGCGGCCATAAATCGCCAGCCGCTAGAGATAGAGAGCTGTTCAAACCGTCTACGGATTCAGCAAGTCTTCTAGTTGACATCGAAAAAAAAGTTTTTTGTTTTTGGTGGAGGGTTTCTGGAGGTGACGTCAAAATAAGGGAATGATTTATAAATTTGGCCACCTTTGGCCGGCCCTGGGCCCCAACCCATTGACCCATTCTTTAGGCTTAAAGGTTTGTTGAAACCTAGGTCAAAATCCGCGTCTATGGAGCCCTTGATTGACTTGCTGGCATATCTGCAGCCAAAATTATGGGTCCAAAGCTCAGTTTTTGACCTAATTCAAAACTTTTCAGATAAGGCACAATTTGCCCTTTCAGGCCAAACTTTAGCCAGCCATAACTCGGCTGCAGATTGAGCTAGAGAGCTGTTCAAACCCTGTAATGACTAGTGGCGTCGTGTAGTTTAGAACAAAATTTTTTTTTTTTAATTTGGTTGGAAGGTTTTGGGCCAATGGGATCATGACAGGGGCATGCTTTTTGGTTAATTATATGTCGTCATCATCCGATCCCAGGCGCCAATTTTGGCTCGCAGTATTTTTGGATTCTAGGTGAGAACACGCGTTTTTATAGTCCTTGATTGAGTTTCTAGCGTTTTTGGTTCAAAAGTTAGGCCAAAAAACAGCTAATTGGTAAGGAGCTTTCCTCAATACTTTTGAGGGATTTCCTCAATTAATTTAAATGTTTTTTGGCCGTAATCTTGGAACCAAGAACGCTGAAAACAAAGTCCCGAAATGTAACCAAAAACAGCTAAACTCAAAAAAAATTATGTCATTTTAGTCGCTCCTGCGGGTCTTAAAGGTAGGTCGGGCAGAAATGCTGACGTCAGCAAAAAATAACATAAACATCCTATCATTATATTAGCATTAAAAAAAAACAGACATCCTGAACTGAAACGTTTTTTTTTAATTGCAAACTTCATACCTTCATGAGTCTTTAGAGGGTTTAAACAGCTCTCTAGATCAATCTGACGGCGAGTTTTTGCCTGCGGTGAAATGCCCCCCAGAGTGGCTTTTGAGGGAGCAAAATTTTGGTCAATTTTTGGTTTATGAGCCATAGTTTTCGCTCCCGATATGTCAGAAAGTCAATCAAGGCTCTACAGACGCGGATTTTGACCTAGTTTTCAACTAAACTTTGAGTCCTAAAAATGACCCATTGGGACGGCGCCCAGGGCCAGGCAAAGATGGCCAAAATAACGCAAAACACCCCTACTTGTGACGTTCCTCCCAGAGAATCTCAAACCCAAAACGAAAAAATTTTTTTTTTCGATTTTGACTACAAGATTTGCTGAAGCCGTAGAGGGTATGAACAGCTCTCGAGCTCTAGCGGCTGACGAATTATGGCCAAAAAAGGGCCGGCCAATATATTGGCTCGCGAGGTCGTTAAAGGGCTAGTTGTGCTATGCTGCATTTTAAGGATCAAGTGTCCCAAACTTGCGTAGAGGCAGACCTGAGACTTTGCTTTCACTGAGGGGTCAGTAGGGGCACAATATATTGACACCTTGTCGTGGTTTTAATGTAGTATGTGCATATCGTGATCATGGCAGTGGGTCTCATACTGTGACCTTGTGTCTTTTCCAGATACCAATAATGTGACTTAAGTTTTTCGGATTCAAATCCCAACCAAAACTTTATTGCAAGATATAATGCAAATGCGAAAACCGAATCTTGTTTAAAATCAAAATTCCTGCCACTGCTATTAGCCTGAGCCCAGGTGGCGACGTGATTACGCTACGTATAGCGTAGAATTCGTAGCAGCAATAGAAGAGCGAAACTGGTCAAATGAGTAATCTCAATTGCTATTGTACAGAGGATGGTCGGTTTGACTTTCTTTGGTTGGATCAGGGCGACGCAGCATTGTGCTTGCAACAAATGGCTCCCAGCATGTCGGTGGCTGCAATCCACTGTTAACCTGTCGTCCACAGTAACCTGCAGTCCCAAAATTCAACCGAAAGTTACAGTAATCTGCAGTCGCAAAACTGAAGCGAAAGTTGCAAAGAAGTTCAAAAAGAAAATAATCAATTCCAATCCAATTCTGTTTAAGAAAAAATTATAACATCCAAATCCGTCAATGTACTGAAATGTCGCAAGATTTAAATACAAATATATGTTCATGTCTGGTCATTTTCATGCAGTGAGCATATGAAAACCACACTTTCAATGCAACGCCAACCGAGAAGTTGCAACAACATCCCCTCGTTTTTGCAATAAACCGCACCTATTGTACATTCTTTTTGTGAAGGTTGTACCTGACACCACTGTTGAGGACTGATCGTGTGCAACGCCGAGCGAGCAACCCTAGCGAGCATTTATCAACAACCACCTTCACATCCTGGTCAAAGAACCACTTTGTTGTGATTGGAAAGGCCGAGCAGCAAATGCGCAAAGCTTCCCACTGTTGCACCAAGCAACAATAAAGACCCCACGTCGTGATCATTTTATTTCTGCTTGTTCGCGCCACATGGGTGTTGTTCATCATGCGCATCCCGTTCGTGGTGATTCGCACTTTCAACACAATGCTAACTGAGAGGCTGCAACACTTGCACCAAGGTTGGGCTAGACTTTTTGAAATGACTGAGAGTGAAGGTGACAAGTAAAATCCAATCTCAATAAAGTTAGATATAAATAAACTGCAATCAAACTTGTTAAAACAACACTGGGCACAATTTTCTAGCTTATTGGGTGCCATTTCATAGCATGTATTGGGCACCATTTTCTAACTTGTCGGGCGCCATTTCATAGCAAAAAAATGGAGAAAAAACGTGAAATTTCGTGTGACTCGATATTGACTCGAGCGTGCAAACCAATGACTCGCAGTGACTCGACAGTTCTCGTGACTCGACTCTGACTCGATTCGACTAAGTCATGACTCTGACTCGTCTCGAAAAAAATTTTACTCTGACTCGACTCTGAATCGAGGGGCTTGTGACTCTGACTCGACAAAAATGACTCGGACACATCACTGCATTGACCTTATGAAGAATGGTACCGTGGTAGAATGCAGTTTGGTTTGGAACAAAGGTATGCACTCTGTTATACATTATGTGTGGATTTGTGGATAGCTAATAAAGAAGGACAGGGTCCCGGCGCAATTTTGACGCAAGATTTTCGCTCAGTTATGGAAAAAATGTTTGTATTCTTGATATTTCTTAGAACAGTGGTCTTCAACCTGGAGGTGGCGAGTCCCACAGACGGTGTGAACAATTTGTGGAAGGGATGCCAGATGACATTTTATGTAGGCCTACATAGCTGTATTACATTTGTTTTATCCGAGTTTAGATGGGGATCGCTGGGTTATAGTGGGCTGCTACAATGGGTCGCGTTACAAAAAGGATTGAAAACCACTGGCCTAAACGCTTCAGTCAAAATAACGAGTGACGTTTGGACCCATTCCCCCCAGTATTTCTGTACAGCGTAAAACTTTTTAAAATAGGCTTGCACATGTGGGTTGTGGTAAAACGAGAAACTGTTATCGAAGAATCAATATCAGGAAGTCATGCAGAGATTGCGTGTGGTATATAATTTTGGATGCAGAGCTCTATAGAACCTTCCCTGGAGAGCGAGTGTCAGTCGCCACCAGGTTCAATGTAACTTTTCTACCTTTGAGGCTCTTTTATCAAAATACACGTACCTGTTTCTCGAAAGATGCAGAAAATCTAACAACATATGGTTACGCAGGTCCGGATTAAGAGGGGGGGGCAACGGGGGCAATTGCCCCGGGCCCTCCGCTCTAAGGGGGCCCCCCGTGATGACATTCATTTTTTTTAAATAAAATATTCGTTTGAAAACTTGTCGTGATTCAAAAGAGATACTAAAATACAAACACTATATTACGACATTACGTTGAGTATCATTTATTTTATTTTTATTTTATTTGTTTGTTTATAGCAGACACGAAGTCCATAGTATGAACACACACACTCTGAAGAACGCAGGTTGAAAAAACAGACAATACAGAACGGAGTACAAGACGTTGAAGCCGGCGAAATCACAGGGTTACAGACACTTTTTGCAACTGCATTG